>Ga0098036_1001013_pt1 | contig 10963 bp, 6 predicted proteins | sample 4_EtaG_FD_77064 | JGI IMG/M metagenome (GOLD analysis project Ga0098036, IMG submission 77064) | Marine viral communities from the Subarctic Pacific Ocean - 4_ETSP_OMZ_AT15127 metaG | ecosystem: Environmental > Aquatic > Marine > Oceanic | place: Pacific Ocean | collected 2015-01-07 | reverse complement strand
TGGGGAACTGTGCTCAACAACAACGTCATTGATCTTGTTGATGATGCCATAGCTGCCTATGTCACAGTGTCCCTGTCTTCTGTAGATGTAACCTTAACCAATCTTGATGGCACCACTGACCAAGCCAGAAGTGCTTTTCTTGAACTACAAGGAACCTTGACCAGTGATGTTAACCTCGTCATCCCTCAACAATCTAAAGGCTACTTTATCAGAAACCAAACTGTTCTATCGTCTACTGAAACTACAAAGATTAAAACACTGTCGGGTCAAGGTGCAACTGTGGGGGTCAGTGCAGATGGATGGTTTGTTTGTGACGGGGTGTCTGTTCATCAGCCCAATGCCACTGGTTTAGGACTAGGAACAGCTGCAGATCTTAACATTGGTACTGCAGATGCAAACCTTATTCCAGTATCCACTGCAGATGTTAGGTATGTTAGAACCTCTGTCTCCTCTACAATCCCATCAGCAAAAACATTTACCAGTGCCACTACCTTTACAGCCCCTGTGGTTGGTCCAGTTGTCTCTCTTACAGATGCTGCTTCTATAGCTGTTAATATGGCTCTGGGAAATAACTTTGCCATAACACTGGCAGGTAACAGAACACTGGGCGCACCTGCTGGTGTAACACCGGGACAGACAGGGTATATCTACGTGGTACAAGACAGCACAGGTAGCAGAACTCTTTCCTTTGCTAGTGCCTATGTTTTTGTAAGCGGTACTGCTCCAACTATGAGCACAGCTGCTAATTCTGTTGACCTTCTTGTTTATAATGCAAGGACTACCACTGCTATATCAACCCTAGTTATTAAAGCTCTGGCTACTGCACCCTAGGAGTTATAAGTGTCTACACTATCACAAACAAAAAAGCTTAACTTTAGGCCGGGAATACACAGAGAATCTACGCAGTATGCGGAGCAAGGTTCTTGGTATGACGGTAATAGAGTTAGGTTCAGGGACAAGAGACCTGAGAATATCAGAGGTTGGGACGTTAAAACTTCTGGTTCTATTCTAGGCACAGGTAGAGATCTCATCACATGGCAAGATAACATTACTCAACAGCACATAGCTATTGGGACTGAGAAGGCTCTCTATCTTTATCAAGGGGCAAAAACCTTTAACATTACACCCGTCAGAGCCAGCGTGTCTTTGACTAATGCTTTTGGAACACAGGCAAATAATGTAAGAGTTTGTGTCTCAGACACAGGGCATGGGTTAACCTCTGGTGATTTTGCTGTCTTTACTTCTTCCTCTGTTGCCACTGACTTTTCTTTTAATGCTATGTTCCCTGTCAGTGTTATTAGTGCAAATGTCTATGCTTTTGATGCATCTACCTCTGCACCTGACAACACTTCGGCGGCAGGACAAGCCACTGTTCAGTACCTTATACCCACTGCTGCCTCTGTTGGTATCACAGGCACAGGCTACGGAGCAGCAGCTTACAATGCAGAGGTGTTTACTTCTGTAGTTCTGACCAGTGTTATCAATGTGGTAGCTGCAACAGTTGCTGTTAGTATAACTAGTCCCGGCCATAATTTAGATATTGATGACTTTGTTTACTTCACCACTGCAACAACAGTGGGAGGAAACATTCTTCTTACAGACTCTACCTTTGGTGGACCTATCTTTCAGGTGGTCTCAGCAGAAGATGCTAATAACTTTACTATTAATTCTTTGATCAGTGCAGCTGCAACCAGTGCAGCGGCAGGTTTGGCAACAGCACAGTTCCTTGTAGATGTTAGTACCACGGCAGGATACAGAACATGGAACTCTCCTGCTGTATCCTCTGCTATTGAGTTTGTCCCAGCTAACTGGCAACTAGATACCTTTGGGGAGATACTTCTTTCAAACAAAAGAGGAATGGGACTAAACCAGTGGTTTCCTACTTCAGGAGGTTTGGCCAGAGCTTTTCCTGTTACCAACGCTCCTGTGAGTATTAACTCGTTTGTGGTCTCTCCTAATGACAGACACGTTATTTGTTTTGGTTGTTCCACTGTGGCAGGTGTAAAAGATCCTCTACTTGTAAGATGGTCAGATCAAAATGATTATACTAATTGGACTCCTTCTGTAAGTTCTACATCAGGAGAAAACACCCTGTCAGGCGGTACTGAGATTGTGCAAGGTATCAGAAGCAGAAACCAAATTGCAATTCTTACTGACCATGTTCTCTATGGTATGCGTTTTACTGGTCCTCCTTTTATCTTTTCTTTTACTGAACTAGGAACAGGGTGTGGAGGAGTTAGCCAGCACGGTGGTACTGACATGGACGGTACACCTGTATGGATGGGCTTTAATAACTTCTTTGCTTTTGATGGCAGGGTCAGAAGATTAGATTGCACTGTCAGAAGACATATCTTTAGTGATATCAATAGAGACCAGATGGACAAAATCTATGCAGGTGTTAACTCAGAGTTTAAAGAAATTACATGGCTCTATCCATCTGCTGATTCTACAGAATGTAACAGGTATGTTTCTTGGTCCATGGAAGAAAACTACTGGGTCTACGGAGAAGCTATCTGGACTACGTGGAGTGACAGAGGTGTCTATGATAATGTAATTAACACCGGAACATCTGTAGGTGTCACTCGTATATATGATAATGAGATACCAAATACCTTTACCGGAAAGGGGTTAAAGATAGACTCCTTTATTGAAAGTGCTGACTTTGGCATAGGTGATGGGAATGAAATGCTTTTTGTTGACAGATTAATTCCTGATATAGAGATTAACAACGGTCAGATTTCTTTTACAATTCAAACCAAAGAATTTCCCAATGGACAACTAAAAACAAAAGGTCCTTTTAATCTTACTCAGAATGTAGAGACAGTTAGGTTTAGAAGCAGAGGTAGACAGGCAAGAATTAGGTTAGAGAACGACGCCACAGGAACTGAATGGAGATACGGAGATCTTAGACTAGATATACAAGAAGATGGTCTCAGGTAGGTACAGATGGCAACAGTTTATCCTACACTTCCTGATCTATACAGGCTAACAGACGATGAATTAATACAAGCCTACGCAGAGGTGAGAGAGTGGGCAGACTCTTTAATTAACGAACTAGAAGGCAGAGACCTAGAAAATTCTAGAACGGGTACGGTTAGAATTAACAGGCAGGTGTCTGCTGGTGAGCTAGGTCAGGCAAATGCAGGTGATATAGTATACGAAAGAAAGACAGGTAAGTTTAAAGGTTATGTAAGCGTAGCCGGGACCACAATTGGTTGGTCAGAGTTTAATTCATTTACCCCCTAGGAGATTAAGTTATGTCTATTATGAATTTTATTCTACGTGAAATGTATAAACAAGATCCTAATTTTCGTGATCAAGTAGCAGGTGCTCCTGCAGCTACACAAAATGCTATGAGGATGATGGGTGTCTTACCAGCAGGATCAGGGGGTCTAGCTGGTGTATCTGATCCGCAAGCCATACGGAACATCAGAGCAGATGCTTCTTCTGATCCTGAGACCAAGGTTATGCTAAGAGAAGAAGTAGATGTAGAGGAAGCTGTTCCTCTGCAACAAGGAGGAGGAGTAGATGATCAACTGTTCCAACAAGGTTTTCAACAAGGTGCTCTTCAACCTTTAATCTCCACTGCTATTCCTCCCACTGCTGATCCTTATGGTAGTGCTGCTGGTCTGTCTAATTTAATGCGACCCAATGTATATACAGATGTAAATGCTTATAATCAAGGTATGTCTGTCGGTCCTGCTGTTGATCCTCAGATGCTGCAAACAGCGCAGAACTTTGCTAATCCATCAGTTTTTAGTTATAATGGGGCAGGAGGTGGTCTCTCAGGAATGGCTCCTAGCGGTGCTCCCGGTTCAATGAATCCAATGGCAGGTAATCAGAATCAAGCTTTTAGTCAGGGGCAGGGACAGCAGCAACAAGTAATGCCTATACAACCTTATACAATGGGTACATAATAAAATGCAAATAGGTCCTAGTACACATATGGCAGCGGCTCCCGGCGCAGACATGAGCGGTCTGGCCAATCTAATGGCCATGAAGGGTAGAAAAGGAGACAACACTCTTGTTCATATGAGCAAGTCAGAACTCCCTTACCTTAACATGCTGGCACGTTCTGCTGGTCATTCACAAGGATTACCTGTTAATCCAGAGACAGGTCTACCAGAGGCTAACATACTTAAAAGTATCCTTCCAGTTGCTGGTGCTATATTAGGTGGAATGTTCTTACCAGCAGCTTTACCTGCTTTTCTAGGAACAGGCGCACTGGCAACAGGTGTAGGCGCAGGTCTAGGTTCTTTGGGTGGTGGTCTTGCGGCAGGACAAAGTTTTAAGGATGCTGCCATAGGTGCTTTAATCAGCGGTGGTCTCTCAGGACTAGGCGCTGGTATGTTTGGTGGTCAAAGTTTAATGGGTCCCGGTGCAAACCCAGCCACTACAGGAGCAATAACCGCACAAGAAGCAGCGCAACAGTCAATGATTCAAAATCCTGCGGCAGCAGGGGGTGCAAGTTTTGATGCAAGTATTGCAGACTATGCACAGTCAGGTCTTGCGCCGGGAAGTATTATTCCGGGTAGAATAGCACCTACAGTTGGTGCAGATAGTTTTGCTGCAGCAGATTTTGCTCTTCAACAAGCCCCTAATGTAGCTACACCTACACCTTTCTTTAAAGGCTTTAGTCCTACAGGAACACCCGCTGTTGGCTCTGCTGCTATTGATCCAAGTAAGTTTGTAAAAGCTAGGACTTTAGCAGAGGCATCTCCTGTTGAATTTACAGAAGAGTTTCTTACTCAGAATGTAGATAAATATGTACCTACGAGTAGATTAGAAGCTGTTAGTAGCCTACCCAAAGAAGCTGGCTTTACTGACATGAAAAGTTTATATGGTTTGCAACCGGGAATGGATAAATTTGAGTACCTCAAGTACGCTGCTAAACCTGCCATGACAGCAGGAGCAGCTGGCCTAGGAGTAGACGCTGCTCTGGAAAGAGGAGCCTTTGAGCCTATAGACTATAGTAGTTACTATGACGCTGCAGAAATGGAAGGACCATCTCCTTTACCCAGAAGAGGGCTACGCTTTGAATCTGAGAGAACAGGAGCTTTTCCCCGTACTGCAGAAGAGGCGCTGGCTTTTGCACAACCCGGAGGTGGTAGACAAAGGTTCTTTAACCAGAGGTTTGCCCTCCCTGCCAAGACAGGTGGTGGCATAGCTGCTCTACAGATTGGAGGAAGAACTGCGTTCTCGGCTGCTTTTGAAGAAGAAGAGAAAGGTGGAGGCGAAGCAGGTCTCGGCGCTCCTCCCGGTACTGGTGGTATTGGTATAGACAGTGCTGATGCAGCAGGTTTAGTAGGAGGTGTTTTAGGTCTTGGTCTAGGCGCACCGGGACTAGGTATAGCCACCAATGCTTTGGGACAAGTTGCTCAGTTGGGCGCAATACCAGAGGCACAGAGAGGTTCTCTTCGATTTGATCCTTTAAGTCTGTTTGGTTTTGGACAAACTCTTGGTCAGCAGCACACCAACTTAACAACTCAGGATGAGCTAAATGCTCCTTTACAAACTGATCAAGAAGCAGAGGCTGCTGCTGCAGCGCAATCTGCCGCGATGGCATCAGCTTTGGCAAGTATAGATCAGGCAACTATTGATGAGGCTGAAGAAGCGGCACCTTCCACTGCTGCTGCACAAGCCGCTGTTGCTGCTGCTCAAGAGGCAGCTGTTTCACAAGCAAATGCTGCTCAAGGTATAGCTGCTACTGAATCAGGAATAGGTGGAGGTGGTGGAGGTGATGCTGGTGTTGGTGGGTTTGGATCTGACTCTGGACCCGGTGGTGGTTTTGGTGATGAAGGATTTGGTGGAATTGGTGGAGAAGAAGGAGATGCTGATGCTGATGCTGATGGTGGTGCAGATTCAGCAGGTGATGATGGTCCCGGTGGTACAGGTGGGGGTGATGATTATCAATATGGAGGACTAGTTCAGTTACCGCAAGGTGGCTTGATCTCAGCCTATCAAATGGGAGGATCACCGTCACCTTACTTTGAGGGCAGAGTCATTGGTCCCGGTGATGGTATGTCTGACTCAATACCTTTCTCCATCGAAGGACAACAACCAGCTATACTATCCAGAGATGAGTACGTTCTTCCCGCTGATATTGTGTCAATGATGGGTAACGGTTCATCTGATGCAGGTGCTGGTAAAATTGATTCTTTCATAAATGACTTTAGAGTGCAAAAATACGGTAGAGGTGAACAACCACCAGAAACCACAAGAGGACTAAGTAGTATAAGATAGCATGGCTAACATTTCACTTGTACCCGTTACCGATATTAGGAATGTCTGGGGAGATATTTCAAGACATATAAAGAAAGCAACCGATTACACCTACGGAAGATACGAAGAGATAGATGTTCTTCATGGGTGTGTGACAAATAAGTTTCATCTCTGGGTTGTCTACGATGATGGACCAGAGTATATAGGAGCAGCTATAACAGAGGTACTTACTTACCCTAGAAAGAAAGCTCTCTCTGTTGTGTTCCTTTCTGGTGATAACTTTGCAGAGTGGATGCCAGAGATAGACAAGAAGTTTGTAGAGTTTGCAAAAGTTTTAGAGTGTGATTTTGTAGAAGCCTGTGGTAGAGCAGGTTGGGAGCGTAAAGTAAAAAAATTAGGATGGCTCAAAAGATTTAGCATTATAGAAAGACCATTGACATGATGATAAACTTAAAGAAAGTCTGGAACGATAACCCCTTTGACCAATGGACAGAGGAAGAACTTCTGTGCATGGAGGAACAGGGCATTTGTTATGGTAAAGGCGGGGGTTCCGCACCTCCTCCTCCTGCTGTGCAGACTACTACTCAGACGAGTGAGTTTCCTACAGAGTTACGCCCCTTTATTTCAGATATCTTTGAGAAGGGTCAGGCTGTACAAGAGCAGAGACAAGAAGAAGGTTTTCAACCAGAACTTACACAACAGTTAGCTCCGTTCACTCCTGACCAACAAGCAGCTTTTGAAGGTATACGTCAGCAGGTAGGTCAAACTCGTCCTCTGTTTGACGAGGCAACAACTCTGGCCAGAGATGCAACCAGAGGTGCAACTGATCCTACAGAAATAGCTGGGTTGATGAACCCCTTTCTTAGAAATGTGGTGGACATTGAGAAGAGAGAAGCGGAGAGAGTTGCAGATGTACAGGAGCAACAACTAGGAGCACGCGCTGCACAGGCAGGAGCCTTTGGTGGTTCAAGAGCAGCTATTCTAGAAGCAGAGAGACAACGTAACCTAAACCAACAGCTAGGTGATATTGAAAGTAGAGGGTTGGCCACTGCTTTCCAAGATGCTCAGAACAGATTACAGAGCCAGTTTGGCAGAGAAGCTGCAGGTGCTACACAACTGTCTGCTCTAGGTACAGCTATTCCTGCACAGGTGTTTAAAGAACTGGGTGCACTGTCAGGTGTAGGTGCGGCTGAACAACAGCAAGGACAGAGAGCACTAGACATTGCCACACAACAGGCCAGAGAAGAGTTTGGTTTCCCGCAACAGACGCTGCAAGATTTCTCTTCTATCCTCAGAGGCTTTCCGCTCCCTCCTACAACCAATGTCAGCAGACAAACCTTTAGCCCTGCACAACCTTTATCTACACAGCTGCTAGGTCTAGGCACAGGCTTGGCTGGACTGGCAGGTGCAGCTGGTGCGTTTAAGAAAGCAGGTGGTAGAGTAGGTGCTCCTACTCCCGTAGCTTTAAAGAACGGTGGGTACGTTAAGCTGGCAGGAGGTGGTGGCCTAGGAGAGATGATGCAGGGAGAGGTGCAGCGGTATCAAGAGGGCGGTAGAACGCAAGTTGAAACATTATCCCGTCTTTCTATAGAAGAACTAAAAGATCTTTTAAATAACCCTGCCAAAGCAGCAAAGCTGGGACTTAGTTCTGTGTTAGTTCAAAGAGCGTTAGGGGCAAAAGAAAATGAGCTACTAGCTTTAGAACAAGACCTAAGAATTAGAGATGACAAAACTGCGCGACCTGCTGATCTTCAGTTAAGTGCTATTGCAGAAGCAGGTGTTGATGATGTATCTGTTATTGAAAAGATGCAAGCCAACTACCCATATACTGGATCAGTTTCAAAAGATCCTTTTAAAGGATTTACTGGAACTATTCCTAAACCAGACTTAGGAACTCCTACTAGCATGGAAGAAGCTAGAGAAAAATTTTCTATGTCAGTTTCAAAAGACCCTTTTAAAGGATTTACTGGAACTATTCCTAAACCAGACTTAGGAACTCCTACTAGCATGGCAGAAGCACAACAAAAATTTCCCTTCAAAATTCCTCCAAGAGTTGATCGAACTTCTGATGCTCAGAGAGAGCTTGACGCTGGAATGCCACCTATGCAGTTAGGTTTTGGTAAGTTGTTAGCTCCAGATGCAATGGGGATAAGAGACCGTAAAATTTTAGAAGAGACTGAAGGAGGTGTAGGTGCAGAGTTTGCAAGAGTGGGTGGAAAAGATAGAACTGCTCCTCCTCCTGCTGCTCCTGAGTTAATATCAGCAGAATTAACTGAAGCTACGGGTTTACCTGTAGATGCTGGAGGTGGTCAGAAGTTATCTGATTTTCAACTAGCAGGAATGGTTCAAGGTAAAGAGTTACCGGATCAAAGACGTTATGCTTCTTCTTCTTCTCCTTCCGCTCTTCCTTCTAGTTTTTCTAATATACCTGTACCTACCACAGGGTACGGCTCCTTAGAAGACATGCGAAAAGCTGCTACATTTCAACCTTCACTGTTAAGTGGTGATCCGATTACAAGGGCAGATCAAGTAGCATCGGGTTATAGAAAAGCTGCTGGGTTAGATCCTGATAGTGTAGGCGCAGGGATTGTAGAAAGAGAAGAAGATTTTTTAACTGCAAAATTTACTGGCACAGGTTCACCGCCACAAGATGTTATAGCCATACAATTAGAAGAGGCGATGAAATCGGTTAATCCTGAAGGACCCTTTATTGACGAAGAGGCAGTAACTAAAGCTGTTGATGTTAAAGAAGGTCCTGACGGTGGTGTAGCAGCAAAGAAAGGTCCTGACGGTCTCACTGGGGAGATAGTTGATGCAGATATCTCACTAACAAAAGTATCTGAGTCTGATCCTGCTGCGAGACCACAAGATGCTGCTGGTAAGGTAGAAACACAGGCAAGGAGAGAGTTAGGCGAATACTATAAAGATGCAGAGAAAATACTAGGTAAGCCGCCAGAGTTTGAGAAAGGCGAAGAGTCAGACTTTACTTCTAGAAAGTGGCTGGCACTGGCACAGTTTGGAACCAACATGCTAAGAGCAGGTGGAGATAAAACTGTCTTCCAAGCCATGGGAGAAGCTGCTCAACCTGCACTGAAAGAACTTATCAGTATCAGTAAGGAGGAGAAGAAACTTAAAGGCGAACTCCGTAAGGAAAGAAACGCTCAGAAACAAAGAAACTATTCTGACAGACTAGCCAAATTAGGTATAGCTCAGAGACTAGAACGTGCTGATCTTGACCATACAAAAGCAATGGCAGATATTGCAGATAAAAGAAAGAAAAGAGAGATAGATCAGAAAACATATGAGATAAACAAAGATAAAGCAGATGCTTTAATAAATAAAAATCAATTAGATATGCGAATAGCACACGCTGCATTTTATAACACGCAGAAAGGGTTAGCAACTGCTAAAGATATACGAAAAGAAATCTCAGATTATCGTAAAGCTGTTACTAAAGCAGCTATGAAGAATCTTTTACCGGGTCAGTCTTTAGATCAAAAAGCTTTAACTGCTACTCTTGATGATGGTGCTAGAAGAATATACAAAGCTTATGATGGTAAGCTAAGAGTTGGTAATGAGGTTATTACAAATGTTGCAGAATGGTTTGGCAAACCAGCAGAGCCAGCACAAGGCAACGAATTTAAATCAGATGGTTTGGGTGGTCAATTTAGGCGCAAAAAATAATGTCTGAAAATCAACAGGCTCCTGAAACAACTGATATTGAGTATACCAATAAAGACGGTATTCAATTTGATCTGCGTATTCCCGGTAAGTTAAACGACGAAGAAATCAAAGCTTACCTTGAAAAAGCTGTGCCTGAAATTGAAATGGCAGAAGGTCTTAGAGAACCGGGGTTTGGTCCCTTCACCATGGGCGCTGTACCTACAGAATCTTTTGAACGTGGACTCTACGGTGCTAGACAAGTAGGTGCTACACTAGGCGCAGAGCTTGGTCTCCTAGATGAAGACACAGCTGCAGAAGATATCGCCAAGATGGAGCGGTACAAAGAATACTCCAGAGAACAAGCCAGAAGAGAAGACTTTGCCAGTGGTGACGTAGTTGGTGTTATGAACGGGAGAGAAGTTAGGGAAGGTGAGTTAGAATACTATAGAGATCAAGAAACACTACAAAATTTAGCCAAGGCAGAAACTTTCTCTGATGCTATCTCCACACTGGCAGATAATCCCACCGCTGTTCTCCCTATCATAGGTGAATCTCTTGGCATGTTTGCTCCTGCACTGGTAGGAACAGCTGCTGTTGGTATTGCCACAGGTGGTACAGGTGTACCCGGAATCATAGCCACTGCCCTGACAGGTGGTCTAGGTTCTGGTACCACAGAATACGGTGCATCTTTTCTTCAAGCCTTCTCAGAGAATGGAGTGGATGTAAGTGACGATGAACAAGTCCTTGCTGCTCTTAACGATGAGTCTACACTGGACTCTATCAGAGAAGACGCTGCTAAGAGAGGCATAGCCATAGGTGCCTTTGACGCTGCCACGGTGGGCTTTGCAGGTAAGCTTACAAGTTTAATCAAAGGTGCGCCTCTGAGTAAGGCAGCTGCAGAAGCCTCTGCTCTTAGGAGAGTAGGTGCAGGTACAGCAGAAGCTGGAGCACAAGCTGTTGGTGGAGGTGGTGGTGAAGCTGCAGCACAGGCTCTGACAGGTGAGTACAAGCCGGGAGAGATTGTCTTAGAAGCTGTGGCAGAAGTACCTACTGCTCTCCCAGAGGTAGCCCTAGGTGC
>Ga0098036_1001012_pt1 | contig 10972 bp, 9 predicted proteins | sample 4_EtaG_FD_77064 | JGI IMG/M metagenome (GOLD analysis project Ga0098036, IMG submission 77064) | Marine viral communities from the Subarctic Pacific Ocean - 4_ETSP_OMZ_AT15127 metaG | ecosystem: Environmental > Aquatic > Marine > Oceanic | place: Pacific Ocean | collected 2015-01-07 | reverse complement strand
TAGACCACCCTTTTGTTTTATATCCATTATAACATTATCTTGCATACCATGTCCACGACCTTGTACTAATCCTTCAAAGTCTTTTCTCATATCACCACCATGAGCTAAAGATACAAGTCCACCTTTATCAGCCCTTCTTGGAATTATAGCAGTTCTTTTTGTAGGTGTAAAATATCTAACGCCTCCCGGTCTTGTAGGAGTATAACCTCTTTGTACTAACTGATTTTGTATAGCTGCCAGTTCTTCTTCATTATATTTTTGAGCATCAATCATTCCTACAGAATCCTGTACTGCGCCTGCAGTGGATAATAAATCTGCCCACGGTACAGTTTCTGCAATAGATTTAATATCTTCAAGAGAACTTATACCATCAGCACTGGAAACTTTACTTTTAAAAGTACGCCAAGGATCAAGTGCTTGCGCTCTCATTTTAGGTGTACTTAAAAGACGCTTGTCCATTAAATATTTATTATAAGCCTGTCTATGTGTCGCTGCATCTGCACCAAGACCCTTGGGAAATTGCCACATTTCTACTTCTTCAGGATTTACTACATTTTCTACTTGACCTCTAATAAAAGTATTTGCTTTAGCAGGATCAGATACTGGAGTCCATCCCGTAAGTCTTTGTTGGTCCGCTCCAGATAAGCGATTAAATTGGTTTCTAAATTTTGCAAGCCCTTGGTCATCTACCTTACCCGCCATAAATGGTTGTAATTTTTCAGGAGCTTTAATTTTGGAATAAAAATCACCTTCTTCAATATCAGATACATAGTCGTCAGCGCCAACATCGACACCACCCCACTCAAAGTCTACCTCTGCGCTCCCTACTCTTTTTTGCATATCCTTTAGCTGCGCTCTGCTTAATTCCTTCTCCTGTCCTTCTAAACCATAAGCGGCTGGACCGGGCCTAAACATATCTCCAATAAGTGACCCTCCATAATCTAAAATACCAGTAGTTGCTCCAGCAGTTGCTGAATCTCCAACACTACGAAAAGGAAGATTTCCTGCAAAAACTCCAAGACCTTTACCTAAAGCAGATGCTCCTGCCCTACTAAATAATTGTGATCCTAATGCATGACTACCTATCATTGGTCCTAAGAACATTCCACCTGCTATCCCTGCAATGGTGGGAATTAGATTCTTAGGTTTAAGAAAATTCTTTGCATATGTCTTTAAACCTTTGAATACATCTCCAAGGAACATTTCAGGAAGACCTGTCTTTGGATTGAGCGTCATCAAACCCGTATTTCTCAGACGTTGGATTTCAGGCTTCGTCATATGGACAAGCTCAGTATCCCCATGCCTACCTTTAGAAGCTAATAAATTAGCTAATCCACTACTGGGTTTATTCCTATCAATATAAATTGCCATAATTCTTTACCTGTTGTGGTTGAGCATAAAAGGATTGTGGTTGTGCGTTTTGTGTATAAACATTCTGTTGATTAGATTGGTTGGCTTGCATTGGTTGCATAGAACCTTGGGCTTGTGTTGCTCCTATATTAGGTGGCATAGCTTGACCAGTATTAATTACATCAATTAAAGTTGTCTGATCTTCAACTAAATCTCTAATCCCTCCACCAGTTTGAGCATTAAAAAAAGCAGGATAATCTTTTCTTGTTTGTGACCATTTTCTATATTGTTCTTGAGGTCTTGAAAAACCGGGACGATTACTATTGACCCAATCACTATAGTTTAATCCTTCATTATCTGAAAGAATATAGTCTACGATATTAGCTCTTCGTATATCTCTTACATTACCACGGGCATGTTCAAGACCTGTAAATGGATCAGTTTCTGGTTGATCTGCCGCATATGACGAATGATCGAACGGATCAAAAGAACTAAGACCACCCTCTATAAAATCATCATGTGACATACCTATTTTATTAGCATGATCCCTACCCCAATCACCGAAATTCTTTCGTCCTAAGAAATAATCTTTTGTATTTGGGTCTAGCCTATCATACCAATTAACAACAGGACGACCAGCAGAGGTATCAATGTTCTGTCTTGTATAACTTACCCTGTTATCTTCAGGCATACCACCTTCAGCTAGCCCTATTAAACCACCTTTATGTCGTGGTAATATATAAGTATCATAGCCAATACTAACATCTTCTACATTAGAAGTTGTAGGTGCAAAGCCTAGAGAACTTAATCCTATCTCTGTTCCAAAATCAGATAATGTGTCTTCAATGTCATCCATTTCTTGGTTTACATCGTATCCAAAGACATCCTCTGCTATATTACCATACGCACCTATATTTGTACCTTGGTTTGTAGCTAAACCAATAAGACTTCCTAAACCGGGAACAGCAATATCAGCTAATGAAGCTGCAAGACCTGTAAGACTAAGGCTTCCCGGTGCTGCTTGTTGTGCCTGATCGGCGGCATATCCTCTACCTAAACCAGTATTAAGACCAAAGAAACTAGCACCAGCATGTGTAGAGCCGGGATCATATGCTTCAGTCTCTTGAGTATAAGCGTCTATATAGGAAGGCATACCCATCTGAGCAGCCACTTGTTCCATAGATGTTTTAGCGGGAGGTGTACCAAAACCAAATAAACTACCCAATCCTCCTTCGCTGCCCGTACCGGGTACACTACCTATATCAAATCCCAAATCTTCTTCATCATCCATTTCAGGATCACCGAGAACTGCCGCTCTAGTTGCCATATGCACTATTTCATCTGGGAGTGCCTGCGCCCAAAATGTTGTCTTTGTATCAGTAGTAGGAGAAATACCCATATCAGCAAGGGCAGCCGCCCTGCTCACCCCAAACTCTGTATCAGCCATACCTATAGCCGCAGCCGCAGCGTCAGCTTCCGCCTCAGCCGCCGCCTCAGCCGCCGCATCTGCTATACTATCCTCATCATCACCTACCTCACCACTATCTTCACCGTCATAAAAACAATAGTGTTTTAGTTCATATTCATTACAGAAATTTAATTTATTTATATCTCCATAAAGAGGAATATCTAAAAATAAATCAAATGTGTTTTTTGTATTTTTCATACCCTTATCCTAATTTAAGTCTTGCCAAGCTGTTGTACCACCCACACTAACATAACCTTTAAACTTCCCTGTACTAGCTACATAAGCTACATCTCCTGCGTTAGGTCTACCTATATCTGTTATTGTTACAACACTGTAAATGTTTGTAGACGGTGTTGTATCTACCTGTGTATCTCTTGTATCTAATTCTAGAATTAATTCCGATACCCATTGTTGAAACATCTCATAAACATTTTTTAATTCTTCTGAATCAAGTTGGACGAACGAGGATAAAGCAGGATATCTTGCCATTATCTACGTCCGTCCTCTTGTAAAGAAAGCCTTAAAGAGCCATACCGCCACTCTGTTCCCTGATCGCCAGAAGATACCCTAACGAGTGCTTGCCTTCCTCTCGCCCTTAAATCAACCTTCTTTGTAACTGGTGTAATTGTAAATGGTCCTTTTGTTACAACATCATTTACAGGAAAATTTTGAGCCTTAACTGTAAATCCTAAATTACCATTGACTAATGTAAAGTCAGGAATTAGCCTATCAATAAATAACATATCATTACCATCTTCAATATCAAACGGTGCTGATTCTATAAATGAAACTTGTGCTGCCCCATCGGCTGTATATAGATCAGCAGGTTCATTATCATATAGAAATGATGTATCACTTGTTGCTATAGTATTTCCAAACACTTCTTTATCTTCATAGGTTGTCCAAAAATTATTTCCAATTGACCATGTTTTTTCAACAGGATTAAAGATAACATACCTATCACAGTGGGTCGAGTTTGCAGAAGGATACAGCCAGATAATTTCATTAAATTCTGAATTGGTAGAAGCGTATACTTTGCCACCCTCTTCTGCATTAAAGTCATCAAAAATGTAACGTCTTACAGTACAGTCTACTACCTTAACCGTTCCATCAAACACATAGAAGTTATCATCACCCATCCAGAAAGACATACTATTAAAAGCAACTGCCGCATGGCTACCTATTAAACCACAGTTACTTCCTTGTTGTTGGAACTTAAAAACAAAGGGAGTACCAACAAAAGTCATAAGCCATAACGCATTATCTGTCCAGATATTAATAGCATTTCTAGCTCGTATACCGCCTCTAATTTCAGTACCATCTGTTAAAATATTTTCTCCAGACGTTGTAGAAATAGATGGTGTAAAGTCATTATAATTATTTTGATCAGACCATCTAACTAGCATTGGATTATAATTACCAGTTCCAAACTCAGTAGACCCAAAAGATATTAAATGTCTATCATTTGGAGATACTAGAATATAATTATTAATTGTAGGAGAAGCAGTAACAAAACCTGCCCTTGCCGCAGCATCTTCAACTGTATTATCCCAGTAGTAAATACGACCACCTCTTCTACATGCTATTAAATCTTCACCGTAGGTATCCAATGACCATTGAGTAGACCGATTAACAATTGTTGAACTATCTGTTGGATCATTCCAACCACCACCACCTTCTCTAGCCGTATTATAACTACCTGCACCATAGCCAAGACCCGGCATATTAACATCTGAACTAATAGGCAAAAGGTATTTACAAGTTGCTGTACCTACTCTATTCTGGGTAGCATTACAAGCCGCAGTAACTTGAAAATGAAATCTGTTTGTATTAATAACTGATACTGGAAAAGTTTTTCCAGTTAAATCTTGATTGCCTCCTATTGTACCCGTAGAAGAAGTAAAGGTTACAAAGTCTCCTGTCTCTGCACCATGAGATGAAATGGAAGCAATAATAGTTGTCTCTGTATTAACTGTATAAAAGCCATTGTTTGTACCATCAACTGTTACAACGGCTGAAGTATTAAAAGCTTTAGATTTAATAGGTGTAATATCTACAGTAATATTACTATTATATTCATATAGCTTCTTCTCTGTACCCCACGCAGCAAACTTATAGGTTTCATTATTTGTCCAAGCAATTAAGTCTACAGCCGTCCCATCAAATGCAGCCGCACCTCTCTTAGAATATCCTCGTAAATTCTCAGGACGACCTGCCCTAAATCTAATCTTATCGCCATTATACCAAGAACCTTCTTCAGCATACTCTGTAGATTCTCGGTTTATACCCGGCTTAAAATTTAATTTAATAAGTCTAGATTCTGTTGACATTTACTTTACTATCCTATTTAAAGTCTGCCGCAAAAAGTACATCAATTAAAGTAGCTGATCTCACATTATAAACTAATACATCTACTGCATTAGCATCCGTTGTAAGAGTTGGTGCTGTCCCTCCACTATATTTCCATTGTGTTGGATATGTTAAAGTTCTGCTTCCTGTTCCATCTTGAATAACATAAATGTAACCAGTTTGCCCAACTGTAGGATTAGTCATTAGAAGAACTCTATTTGCCCCAAGGGTCATATGGAAATTCTGTGCTACATTTAAATCACAAGTAATAGTAGCTGCATCTGTAAGGGTTGTAACTGTGTTTACGTTTCTTACGGCTGTATTGTTTGTAGCATAGGCAGTGTCTACAGAAACTGATACCGCTGCTACTTCATTAGTACTACGGATATTAGTTGCACTGACATGTGCAGCCTTTATACTTGTTGTAAATGTTGCTGATGTTGAGAATGTATTAGCGGCGGCAAAAGTATTTGCGGCTGCTAAACGAGCATATGAAGAATCTAAATCAAAACCAGCAGCATTTAATCCATATACCGTAACACTATTACAAAATACAAGTGTCTGTTCTCCAGCAAGTACCGTTCTTCCTGTACCACTACCCGTCTTAACTTTTAATACAGCATCATTCTGTCTGGTTGTTTTATCATTAATAATATAAAACTTTTCTTTATCAGGAATAATAACATTAGTTGCCGCCGAACATGTTCCTACAAATTCAAGAATTGCTGATCTTGCCTGATCCGTAGTACCATTAGCTACAGTTAGTGTTATGTTACCAGAGCTACATGTTACAGTTGTATAAGCAGTTATAGCCTCATCAATCATATCAAGAGCTTGGGTATTTAGAATAGTACCCCAGCTATTAGGGTTATCACCATCCCCCTGCTTATTCAATCTAATATTTGTAGTATAAGTGCTTGCCATCTTCTATTCCTTACTAAATTGTTAAAGGTCTACCTAATACTATTAAATAACCTACTATGTCTTTACTATCCCCTATGGGAGAAACACCAACCATTGTTGTATGTCTACCATTATAATCTTTATAGTCTCCTACAATAACAGCTATTTCTAAGTGTAAAGGAGGATTGAAAGCTAGACAATTTTGTTTTAAAACTTTTAATTGTACTAGTTGATTCATTTCTAACATTGAACGAGTATCAGCTAATCCTATTTCTAATATATCCTCTTCAGTCTTACAAACTATAATGGTTCGGATAGGATCACCTACTTTCCATACTATAGACTTTCCTTCCCTATCTGCATTAGCTTCCACAGAAAAGAAAAAAATTGAAGCTACAAAAGTAGCTAAGAACAATATTTTACTTATCATAAATTACCTGCCTTTATGTGCATATCTTTAGCTCTATCACACATTTCTTCTTCTAATTTACAAAACGCATCCCAATCACCATTAGAAAAATCAAATCCTAAAACTTTTTTATAATGATCGTGACGATCCAATGCTCCTCTCCAAGTTTTTAAATCAACTAAATGTCTAAACTTTCCTGCACATAATTTTTCTAAAACAATATCATCAAGTTCTTGTCCCGTTTCTGATCTCACTTCATTTATAAGTAAATCATAGCACCAATAACAATTTAATTGATTTCCTTTACATCTACAATTAGTAATAATATTTCTAAGTTCTTGTGGTAATTTTTCTCGTTGACTCCACTTAGCAGACATTTCATCTATAACCCTGTTTCTATTTTCTAATGTTAATCTTTCAGTTATAGACCAGCAAGGTATGATAAAATCAAGACCTAATTCTTCAAAAGTAGTAACTCTTATTTCCATTCTTTTTTCACCCAAGCCTCTAAATCCGTTTATATCTTCAGCCGATCTTCCACTACTAATTAGATCAACATTAAATTCTTTAGTAGCTTCCATATAAGTTTTAGCTCTATTACTTTGATGACTGTTATCAAACATATAAGGAGAACCCTCTCTTAGAGGAATTAAATCTTCTGAGTAAAATCTGGAACAAACCCCCTCAACAGTTTTAAAATCTCTAATGTTATCTTTAAACCATTTAACTCCTTTATGAAAATGTTCTCTTTCCCAAGCTGAATATTCATCTGATGAATAATACATATTTAAATGTAACGCTATTATTTCATGGTCTGTTTCCGTTAATAAACGATACATCCCATAAGTACTGTTGGTTCCTAATCCGCTATATGGTACTAATACTTTCATATTATATAACTGGAAGATAACTGCCAGAACCGGTTGTCGTAACAGTTCTTCCGTTCTTATCTAATGAAATACCAGCCGCACCGGGACCACCGGGAGAAGGTTGTTGAGTACAAGATGAATCTGAAGGAGGGGCTGATGGTAAAGTACCACTAACGCCCGGTAACCCTCTAGCACCGCTTGCTCCGTTGCTTCCACTATAGATTGTACCACCACAAACTGTTGAACCATCATCATCTATCGTTCCAGTTCTACGACCATAGCCGCCACCGCCTCCACCACCTCCAAAGACGGTGCCGTTATTTACCATACTATGCGTAGCTGATCCTCCAGTAAGAGTATTGAAATATATTCCTTTACCACCAGCACCACCAGTTCCTCCATTACTACCTTGGCTACCTACATGACCTTCAATATTACCATTATTAATAATTCTAAGTGTAGTATTTGCATTCAAAGCACCAGTTGTAAAAGCTGTATTTCCTGTTAAACTAGCCGTTACATTAACACCAGAATTAATTGTTACTGTAATAGTAAAATCTGTACCAGCAGAATTATCATAACCGGCGGCAGTGGCGGCAGTTAATACATTATAATCTTGAGTATCTGCATCAATTACAAGATCAGAAGAATTTCCTGAACTACCGCCTGTAGTTCCAAATAAAAAGATTCCACCAGTAGCCATAGTTAAGTCTTAGTTCACCAGTTGTTTTTGGATAATCTCAGGAGTAGCCTCTTTTTCTTCCTTGCCTTCAATACTTTCAAGTACCTTGTTTGTGAAGTGATCTAAAGATACTTGGATTTGATCAAGCTGAAACTTGGTCTGGGCTGCTTTCATCTGCAAGTCTCTTACTTGAGCAATCATATATTGTTGCTCTTGGCTAAGATCATCCTGAGAATAATCAGTTCCATTAATATTAATGATATTATTATTGTTTTCTTCTTGAGTCATTACTTATCTCTCCTTTTAGTTTCTATCAATCCCAAGGAAGTTCGGGTTGAATAATAGGTGGGTTAATTTCATTATCTATCTGTGCTTGAATACTAGCTTCAACCACATCCTTATCTATCTTACCGGGGTCTTCAATTTTATTGCCGTCATCATCTACTCCAAGATCATCAGCCCAAATCCAACCAAGAACCTGATCTTGGGTTAAATCTTCAAAGGGAGTGAAAGGATCACCATCTTCATATGTTACAGCAACTGTACCATAGTTAGTTGCCGAGTAAGTTTCACTATCCTTTTCTTCTGATCCATTACAACGCCAATGAACCGTCATAACGACATCTGTTTTACTATCTTTAGTTGGATAACAATCCAATACCTCTACTCTCCACTCAATTGTAGCAGCCATAGTTTAATTCCTTTCTTATCATTTGTAAAGTACTAATTTATAACTTTTCTTTTTGGTTAAACTTAAATGTTATTTGCCACCGCAGCACTAGAAAGAATTTCAATGTAAGCAGTGACATTACCGACAGAGCTTCCTGTTACATCAACGGTGACTTGTTGACCAGATAGACCCAACGTCAATGTAAAGGCTTGATCAATGTCTATTTGAGTGCCAGCTTGAGCATTTACAGTGTTAGCATCCGTAGAAACAGCGTAGGTCTGTTCGCTGTAAAATTGCGTATTCAACGCTGCGCCACCACGACCAGTAACCCGAACCTTAATTACGGCACTGCAATAGTCTGGAAAGGTCGCTTCAACGATATCGACATTTGTCGGGTCCGAGCCGATTGCCCGAACGTATTGCCAGTAACGTCCATTCGCATCAGCGCCGGTACTTCTAATAACTGTATCACCTGCAACATCCAGTTGTTCTTCAGCCGCTGAAGCATGGCCGATAGAAAGACCAGTAGAAGTTACCCGTAACCTTTCACTTCCACCAGTTTTAAAAGTAAGGGTATCAGCCGCAGCCCAATCCATTCCGGTGTTACTGTCCATTGTGAATCCGTAGAACGGATCGTGTCCGTTGTAAGCTGTCGTGGAGTTACCGGCAAAAACCGAGCCAACGCTACTCATGTAAAAGATGGTAGTGCCACCAGCACTAATCTTTAGAGGCACAAACGCAGCGCCGAGTGCAGCGGCGTACTTGAAACCAGCCCCAGTTGCATTGCCAGCGAAGCTAGCGTTTCCTGAATCGACTAAAAAATAAGAGCCATCAGTATAATTGCTGCCCTCGGTGATCGTGTGAATACCAGAGGTAGGGCTAGCAGTTCCTACTCCAAGTCGAGAGTCGCTTGTAATTCTAGCTCTTTCTGACGCTCCGCATTGAAATATGATGTTGCTAGTGTTTGTGTTTCCGCCGCCGATATAGAGTGATCCAGCACCGCCATCAATACCAAACACAGCATTTCCAGAACCGTTCTGTCCGAAAATGGAGCCATAAGCGGTGAAGTTTCCGCCTGTGGTCAGGCGTGTGGCTAAGGTGTTGTCGGTATTGTTGTAGGTATCAAGGTGCTTCATATTGGCCCGTAAACCCACATACCATTCCTGTGGGTATGTGCCGCCCGTGCGACGAGTTCGCCAGCCAGTTGTCTGAGCGTCAGCGGTAATCGTGACGGTGGGAAGAGTGGTTGCAGCAGCGCCATTTATCTCAAATTTTGAATTGGCTAAAACGCTGGAAGTGTTAATCCCAACATCACCAGTGGCACCGTCGATGACAAATACTTCATTCGATCCATCGAAATTATTCTTATCTGCGTTGGCAATAATAAATTTACCAGCAGCGGCATCCGCACCTAGGGACCATCGGGCATTTGTGGCGGCTGCATCCAAATTGATTATAGCATCACTGTCGGTCCAGCCTCTCGTTTGGATGATCAGTCGAGCAGGAGAGGAATTTCCAACATGATTGTTTTTCACTCTCACGATCTGCGCCGAACCGTTAAGTGCTTGCGTAAATTCAGCGTCACCAGTGACTAGCAGCTTGGTCGATGGGGCAGATGTGCCTCCTATATGTACGTTACCAGACGAATTAATTATCATTCTTGCTGTTGAAGTGTCTGCACCATCGGCAGTTGTACCAAACTCAAGCCTACCCGGCATATCAGATGCACCGGGTGTGCCATCTACATAAGCTCTAATCGTAGCAGCAACAGAATAAAAATCTGTTCCATCAGCAGCATTAAATTCTACAGCACCTAAATACTCATTATTTGCTACAATCGTGTTTGTTCCTATAGTAGAAGAAGCAGACTTTAACATCCTTAAAGTTGCATAAGATGCATCAGTCGAAGACCACTCACCTAGAAGAAGTGTGTTTCCTTTATCAGCATAATGAATTTGAGAATAGGCATTAGTGCCGGTATTTACATAAGAGCCATGACCTACAAGAAGTTGTGCGCCAGCCGTTGTGGCACCTACATCGCCAGTGAAAGTGGCATCGCCAGCGCCGTCAATTGCAAAATCTTGACGGGCATCGGTGTTGTTATAAATCCGAAACAACCCGGCATGATTCTGAAGAAGGAAATCATCGCCGCTGCTTGAAACTAGGTTAATGTTTGGACTGCCCGATCCCGACAAAATTAATTTCTGGTCAGTGGCGTCTTCAATCTGAAGCCTTGCTGACGGTGAGGCGGTCCCAATGCCTACGTCCTGCG
>Ga0098036_1001011_pt1 | contig 10995 bp, 10 predicted proteins | sample 4_EtaG_FD_77064 | JGI IMG/M metagenome (GOLD analysis project Ga0098036, IMG submission 77064) | Marine viral communities from the Subarctic Pacific Ocean - 4_ETSP_OMZ_AT15127 metaG | ecosystem: Environmental > Aquatic > Marine > Oceanic | place: Pacific Ocean | collected 2015-01-07 | reverse complement strand
GTCCTGAACCTGCGAGATGACCTATGCTTACATTGTGGTCGCCGGAAGTCACAGCATCGAGTGAGTAATTTCCAATAGCGACATTCTTTTCTCCACCTGCTACTGCGCCACCTAAAGCATCGTAGCCGATTGCTATGTTGTCGCTTTCTGAATCGAACCCATCACCTGCCTGATAACCAATCAAAGTATTTCTTTGACCGTCAGTAATGTATCTCCCTGTGTTAAACCCAACACCTGTGTTTCCTAATCCTGAAGTTAGGGCATACATAGAGTTATTTCCTATTGCTACGATTTTATCCCCTGTTGCACTTCTTAGTGTATCTCTCCCAATTGCTACTGAATGCGAAGATGTAGCAGAATACATTGAATTATGACCTACTGCTGTTGATGAAGCATCACTTATTACAGCCTGTAAAGTATTATGTCCTATGGCGATATTTGCCGCACCGGAAGTGATAGCCGTTCCTGCATTCTGTCCTAAAGCAACATTCCAATCTCCACTTCCGGTAACTGAATCTAAAGCACCACTACCTAATCCTATGTTGTTAGTATTAGTTACGCTTGCATCTGATAAATCATCAATACCACCTGCTACACCACTTGGTCCTGTGGGGCCTGTTGGTCCGGTAGGGCCTGTTCCACCTGTTGCTCCGGTAGGTCCTTGAGAACCTGTCGGCCCACTCGGTCCGGTAGGACCTGTCGGTCCTGTAGAGCCTGTAGCACCATCTGAGCCATCTGAACCCGCAGGTCCCGTAGGCCCACTCGGTCCTGTTGGTCCAGCAGGTCCTGTCGGTCCGGCTGCTCCGGTAGGTCCTGTATCTCCAACATCTCCTGTTCGGGCAAATGTAAGCACACATTCCTCACCGTTGCTGAAAGGTGAGTTTGCTGACGAATCAACATTAGAAACTATTACCTTAAAATAACCCGATTCTTCAGACAAAGAACTTATGGTGAAAAGTAGGAATTGTGAAGGGTCAGTTAGGTTACTTACCTTGATATGGCCCTTGATAGTGGATGTTGAATCATCTATAGTTCTAAGGAATGGTTGTATATCTGTGCCGTCATCATCCGAGTCATCAATAATCATCCATGTGGAGTCCTTCTGAGAGGATATGTTACTCATCTTGAACTTTCCGGCTGTGGGGTCTACTTCGTTATTCGCAAGTAAATACTCATAGTGGAATGTAGCCCCACCAAACGAACCTTGTGGTCCTGTGGGTCCTGTAGAGCCTGTGCTTCCTGTAGCCCCTTGCGGCCCTGTAGGTCCGGTGCTACCTGTTGCACCATCAGAACCATCACTACCTGCTGGACCCGAAGGTCCGGTTGGTCCTGTAGCCCCTTGTGGTCCTACAGGTCCGGTTGGTCCGGTTGCTCCTGCCGCTCCATCTGAGCCATCATCACCGTCAGCACCAGCAGCACCTGCTGGTCCGGTTGGTCCAGCAGCACCCGCCGGTCCTGTAGAACCAGCAGGGCCTTGAGAGCCGGTTGCCCCCGTAGGTCCTTGAGGCCCTGTCGGTCCTGCCGCTCCGGTAGCCCCCGTATCTCCCTTTGCAGCGAGAACATCCCAATATGTAGCATTAGGGGGTGTTTGATTTGAATGTGCGCTCTTACAAATATAGGAAGAACCATTGTGTGTTACTGCGTCATCAACTGTATATGCTGTTGAACTACTCCATGCGTTTTCCCAAAGCAACCCTTCCGGCCCTGTCGGACCTGTTGGACCCGTTGGGCCTGTAGGTCCGGTAGAACCAGCAGCACCTGTAGCACCAGCAGGGCCTGTGGGTCCATCGTCGCCTTCCGCACCTGTTGGGCCAGCCGGTCCGGTAGCACCCTGTGGGCCGGTTGCTCCTGCTGGACCTTGACTTCCGGTTGCTCCGGTAGGGCCTTGAGGACCCGTAGGTCCATCGGGGCCGACATTACCTTGAGGACCCGTAGGTCCATTAGGTCCGGTGGAACCCGTTGCTCCCTGTGGGCCGGTAGGCCCTGTAGGTCCGGTATCTCCCTTATCTCCTGTGCGAGCAAAAGTAACTGCTACATCTTCTCCGTCGCTAAAGGGAGCAGAAGCAGACGAATCTACGGTGCTGACTGTTATGTCGAAATACCCGGTTTCCTCCGTTAATGAGGATATGGTATGCAGCGTAAATTGTGATGGGTCAGTTAGGTTACTGATTTTCACATGACCTTTTATCGTAGAAGTAGAGTCATCTATCGTGCGTAAGAAGGATTGAATATCAGTTCCATCGAGGTCGCTATCGTCAATATAGATTCCGGTTGCTCCGCTTTGTGTTGCGTTGTCTAACCTAATCTTACCTGCTGTGGGGTCGGCTTTGGTAGTTGTAGTAGAGAAATCATACTTGAAGGTTGCGCCACCGAAGGAACCTTGCGGTCCTGTAGGTCCTGTAGGCCCTTGAGAACCCGTTGAACCTGTTGAACCTTGAGGTCCTGTTGAGCCTTGAGGCCCTGTTGGGCCATCAGGTCCTGTAGGACCCGTAGGTCCTGTTCCGCCCGGAGAACCTGTGGGGCCTGTAGCGCCCTGTGGTCCTGTCGGACCCTCCGGTCCGGTAGGTCCAGCCGCACCTGTTACACCTATAGAGCCTTGAGGACCTGTCGGCCCTGCTGCACCCGTAGAGCCTGTTGCTCCTTGAGGTCCTGTAGGACCATTCGGTCCTGTATCTCCTGTCGGACCATCAGGGCCTGTTGCCCCCGTTGGACCCTGAGAACCTGTGCTTCCCGTTGGACCTGCGGGGCCTGTCGGTCCGGTAGGACCGGCGGGGCCGGTTGTTCCAGCAGATGAAATCACCATCCAAGTATCTGTAGCAGTTTTTCGTATTACTGCACTCGTATATTGGGGTATTGTTGTTGCTCCGGTTATAGTAACACCGTTTGCACCAGCAATAGTTAGTGCCCCTGCTCCCTTATTCATCACCTTTAGTTCGGTTTTGTCTATGGGATATGCGATTGTCGCATTTAGTGGAATGGTAAAAGTAAGTGCAGAACCCTTGTTAGCCATTATTACTCGGCCTTCATCAGTTCTGACGAATGTGTAACTTGCGGTTTTAGTCGAAACAGGTCTTACATCAGCAGCCTGACCCGCTAATGTGCTACCGTCGCCAAAGAATACGAACCCGCTATCCGCATCCTTGAATAATTGTGCTGCATGGGGCGTTACAGTCACCCTATCGGCTTCTGTAGTGAATAACAGGTTCTTATTGTCTGTTAGGATATCTACCATGCTATTCGCTCCCTATGATTATTGAAGATTATGTGTTGTATTAACATTTTCAGACCCACTCCGGTATTCCACCTGAACTAACCTTGAGGGTTTCGCCTGTAGAGCCTATGGGTAGAACGCCAATACTACCATTACCATTACCATATAGAATAGAGCCTTTGGCTATTGTTTGTAGGCCCGTTCCCCCATGCGAAACAGGAGTATTGCTTGAATCACCAATACTTTCATAGATACCATCAGCAATCTGCCTAAAGTTCCAATCGCCCTGCACCGTTGGTCGCTTTACACTTCTGATAGCAACCGCCTTTGTTCCGTCTGACGGGCCATAGAATCTCCCCCCGTCATTTATGACGAGTTCATTACACTCAATAAAACGGCCAGCACCAACCCTCCAATAATTAGCAGCATTATCGTTGTTTTCAATGACTATTTTGTGGTATTGAGTATAGAAGTTTTTGGTGCTGTCGTTACCAAACGCCACACCATTTAATTCGCCCGTAGCAGGGAATACTACAGCACCTGTTCCGCTACTTCTGTAGGTCTTGAACCTCGCAGTAGTATGCCCAAACTTGAAGAACTCACCTATGCCTGTAAGTTCCTTCTCAAAGTAGAACTGTTTATCATAGTCGTAAATATCAAATGTGGAAGAAAGAACATTACCACCAATAAAACTCAGTATATCAACTGAACCATAAGAATTGAACTCACCTTGCGTTGCATCCTTGAAGATACGCTTTGCATATAGTGTTCCTGTAAAAGTAATGTTAGGGTAGATACCATCTACCATAGTGAAGTTTTGTGTGCCGAAATGAAAGATAGTGTAAGTTCTTGAAGCATCATCAGCAAATGGTGATGGACCTGTGGCTATTAGGCTTGGTCCATAATTAACGAGCGCAAGGTGTGAGTATGTTGCTCCTGCTCCATCATAGGTAGTGAGAGATGGCGCACCATTGAAAAGAAATACTAAGGTGTTTGTGCTTGTCGCCTTGATACAGTCGTTGATATCAATTGATAAGAGGCCGTCAAGATTTATCTGTGCCGAATTACCCGCACTTTGAATCTGCTTCGTAAATGCCTTCGTTACAGTAATATGTTCAAGATTACCGGAAGAAGGGAATGACCCAGCAGCGAAAATACAATGGTTGCCTCCATCTGATTTATTATCGAAGATTATACTATCACCATCGCCCGGAGGCTCAGTTGGAATATACGGTGCGCTGAGTGTTAAATCAAACCAATTAAGGGCGACTGTAGGGCTTGTAGAAGCAGCGCCGGTCCAATAGAATACACCCATTTACTTTCCCTCACTCAATGAGTGAGCCGGATAGGTTTCCACTTTTTGTTCCACTCACTTTAGCAGCAGTAGCCTTCTTGTAGAATGCTGTAGCGCCCTTTTCCTCTATCACTCCCAAAGCATCGTCGGCTTGCTTCTGAAAGGAAGCCAACTGCTTACCGAATCGGATATCTGCTGTTTTCTGTTCCTTTTCAGGAACAATTGCTGGTATAGTATCAACAAGAACTCGTAGGCAATCAACACAAACTATCAACTTAATAGCAGTTTCGATTTCTGCTGTAGTTGGTGCGTTTGTTGCATCAACGCCCACATAGTTACTTTTACGGGATTTCTTCGCAATTTGTGTGTTGCGAAGATTCACATACTCAATAATAGTGCCGCTATTCAAGCCGCGAGGGTGATTGAGAAGGGAACGGATAGAATTAACAGTAATGTTGGTATCGAAAAGAGTATCTCCATCCTCTATTACCAAATCTCCCATTAAGTAAGCCAATTAACCACCTCACGCACCAAATCGTTGTTCATAGTCAGTTGGAACATCAATAACAATCATTCTTGCTGTTGGTTTCTGAACCCTGCCTACTACAACGACCCTGCGTGTTGCGAGAATCTTATCAGTCATCTCGCTTGCTGGTAGCCAATATAGAGCCGCTCTTGGAGCAGTTAGAAGGGTTATTGGGTGGTCTGCGTATTTCTTACCTGCGTTCCTGATTAACCTAATCATATAACCGAAGCCGCCTTCGTCAAAGGACTTCCAATAACGAAGCCTATGCTCCATATCTGATACTTCACCTGACTCCGGTAGTGGAATCATCTTTTCCTTAAGCGCAGTAGCCATAGCAGCCTTTGAGGGCTTCTTTGGCGTTGCCGCCTTCTTAGGTTTGGAATCTGCCTTTTTAGGGGCAGATTTCTTAGTGGTCTTCTTCTTAGTAGCCATTCAAGCGCACCCCATAATCAGGAGCGCACTCCGGTAATCTTAACAATTCTGTTAGTCTTATCCGATGCAGCGCCATCTTGGTGTTCGTGGATAACGCTACCCATGTATGAAGTTAGGAGCCAATCAAAACCAACGCCCGGAAGTCGGGTTAGTTCGGTTTCTTGGAATCCTGCTCCGTTGTAGGTGAAGAACTCGGCTGTTTCTGCGCCGGGAACCATCAAAAGTGCGTCGTTGCCGATTGCACCTGTTGCACCGTAGTCGCGGGTGTATAGTATGCGTAGGCTTGCGATGCGAGCCAAGTGGTCGCCAAGCGACTCAACAACATTCCCGTATAGGGTTGTGTTGAGGATTGCACTTCTCTTGTCGGCTGGAAGAACGAGGCTCAAAGGCTCGTTTCCGCTAACCTTTGCGTTAGCGAAGATTAGGTCCATGCTCTCAAGAAGGTCGCCCTCCTCATCAGCAGAACCTGAGCCGAAGACTGCGGTAGCAGCGTTGGTCTGTCCTGCACCAGCGTATAGAACGCCGAGAATGTGGTTATCAATGGTGTCTGCGCGAGCGCGAACAATTCCCATCTGCTGACGGTCAATGTTCTCAAAGGACTCGCCACGAAGCCTTACAGCGTCGAGGAAAGTAACTCGGCCCTGACCCTTCTCCAACTTGGTGCTGTAGTTCTGTGTTCCAATGTTGGTTGGGTCGGTTAGTGCGACATCATCGAGTGGGTAAGCGAATGTTCCGATAACTCCGGTATACCATGTGAAATCGAGCCATCCAACTGAGCGAACTCCTACGAGGTCTGTTGCGATAGCGATTGTGTTTGATTGTAGTTGAATGAAGTCACGGAGCGTCTGCTCAAGGACCGCATCGCCGGGTGCGAATGGTCCAACTGCGGCTTCTACATTTAGTATCTGTTCAAGTGTCTGATTCATTTTTTCATCTCCCTTATTTTTCCATTAAAAGCGATTAGCACCAAACGGGCACTAAATCTCCTACTGCGATAGCAGTTTCATCTCCACAGTAGTAGCCAACGAGGACTGCGCTGTTAGATGAGTCGTCGTCAATTGTTCCATTGGTGGAGGCTGTCTGTGATACATAGATAGGTAGTCCGAACTTTGGAGCAGCGATAACTGCTGCTGCTCGTAGGTAGCAAAGCCCGTCAAGGGGAAGAACTGCGAGTGTCGCAACTCCTGCCGCCTCAAGTGCTTGGTCTTCTCCGCGAGAAGACTCGGCTGCTGAGTAACCAATTGGCGTGTCTGTGACTGCTGCGGTCTTAAGTAGGCCGCTTGCGTCATACTTGACGAGCCATCCGTCACTTGCGAATGTTTCCTGTATGTCGGGTGCGTATCTTGGGTCGTTTCCTGAGTATGTTACCATTTCAAATCATCTCCTTTAGTTCATCGTAGCCGACAGCACGCATTCGCTGCTTCTCGTCGGTTGCGAGTGTTTGGTTCCATGCAGATGCCCAAGCATTGTATGCCTTTGCATAAATATGCTCGTCATTCTTGACGAGGCGACCATTTAGGTAGTTTTCCACTACAGGTCGGTCCTCAGATGCCTCAACGACTTCTGCGACTGCCTTCTCGACAGACTCAACAGGGGTCATCTCAACGGGGGTTGGCTCAGGGTGAGCCTCCTCCCATGAAGCGATAAGAGTTTCAAGGGTTTCGGTCTTGAGGTCTTCGTGACCGGACATACCAATTTCGGTAGCCTTCTCAACGAGGGATGTCCTCTCAGCCTCTACTCTATCAGACTCAACTGCTTCGTATTCTGCAATTCTACTTGTAGCCATAACGAGGTCTGCCTTAAGCGACTCCATCTCGGCCTCATAATCAATTTCGTTTGTTACTGTATCTTCGGTCATAATCTTCACCGTTGGTTGATTATCGTCAGATATTGAATGACCTATAAACATTCCTTCACTTGAGGCGGTAGGTAATTCCTCCTCCTCCTCAATGGTTTTATACACGGCTTTCTCTACAGAAGCCCTCTCATACGCTGGTTTCGCCACTAATGCAAGGTGGTCGAAGGTAAAATCTTCGCTGAAAACGAGGCCATCCTCAGATGCCTCAATAGGAACTCCTGACCCGCCGATGCTCACGCCGTAGCCGTCTTGCATCCATAGTCCATCATCAAAACTGTCGAAAAGTTCCTCGCGTGTAACATGAGCAACATATCGAACTTCATATCCTTCCTGCGTTGTAAAGAAAGATGCTCCAATAATATGACCCACAACTGCTTCCTCAAGGTCGCCATCTGTGTTTCGTGAGAATCCTGAGCCGCTTTCATCGGCCTTTGGGTGGAATAGAGTTAGGTCTGAGCCTTCCATCTGTCTTGTTACTGATAGAGCGCCCTCCGGTGTTAAGGACCACTTATTCTTGTTCATACCTTCGTGGAAAGCCACTCCGCTAATCTCAATAATGGTATTTCCGGTTTCTGCGCTGACTATCGCCTTGCTTTCCTCAATATCCAAATTAAGGGTTACTGCAACCTTCCGGCACTCACCCTCAACTAATTCTTCTCCAATACCGCAAATCTGTTCGGCTTTGACTTCTTCCTTTTTACAGCCACAGTCGCAACTCATATCTCTCCTAAACTCGGAGTGACTTATGAATCTTATTTAGGATTTTGTATTATCAAGGTTAATTGGGTTTTGATTTCTGCAAGTAATATCTTAACCTCTTGCATATCTTCCTTGTTCTTGGTGTGATGTGCGCCAAACTCATTCTTTACTTCATAGAGAGCGAACACCATGAAGCGGTATAGAGCATAGATAGAACCTAACAGTAATACTAACGGGAGTCCGTAGTCCTCAACCATAGATAGGGCAGATAGAGCGTCGGTCATAACAGCACCACATTAAACCAATCTGTGCCGATTGTGTAGTTATCATTGAATCTGAAAGTGGAGAATATATCGTATCGGCCTTCGGGAACGGCGAATGTTATATTCACATAATCCCAATTCTGATAATAGGTTTCATAGGTGTGTTCCTCTTGAATACCCGACCAATTTCCTGTATCATTATGATAAAAGGTCCAAATCAAGGTTAAGTTGTGTGGTGCGTCGTCACAGGTAAGGTCAGCATCCCAATATAGCGTTATGTTACCTGTGTTATTATCGTATTGATGGTAAGCATCCCACATCTGAGGGGCACAATCTTCCTCGATAGTTTCATTTGTGGTCTGATTAGTCGTATTATTGTTATCAGGGGGAATTACTACCGTAGTATTATTTTGAGGCGGAGAAGGTGGGGGGTCGTCGGGTTCATCAGAACCATCACGGCAATTCTTGTAGCCGTCATCAACTGCGCTGGCTTCTATGCGTGTTCCATCTCCACAGGTGAAATCGTCACCCCATTCCCAATCCTCATCGCCTATCCACTCATCGTCGCCTTGACCGTAGGGTGTAATGTCGAGAATACCCACCATTTCGACGGCGGGCATGAGAAGTGCAAGGATAGAACCTATCGTGATGATTAGTTGCCTAACCTCCGTAGCCCTCTCGTTTATAGTTTCGATAATAGAATCTGCTTCCTCTTGCGTCAATGGACTCACCTCTTTCCACCGTAGTATGCGACAGCGTGACCCTCTTTAACAAGTTCGGCATTCACATTCATACTTCCTACAGTAATTTCGCCTAAGCAACGACCAAACTTACCTACGCCGTGTGATTTCAATGTTACTGTCTTTCCTTCTATCATTTGCTCAAGCCTTTCCTTAGCAGCAAGCCCACGAATCTTCTCCTCTTTATCGCGTGTGCGTGACTCAGGGGCGTTTATACCATACATACGCACGCGAACCCTGTAATGAACATGGAATCCCAAATCAACTCGGACATCAACTGTGTCGCCATCAACAACTCGCAGAACTTCTGCTCTATATTCCCACATTATATCAAAACTCCTATTTTTCGTAATACCCATCCCCAAATAGGGGTTGTTTCAAGGCAGACCCCGTAAGGGTCATTATCCATATCACTCTTTCCTTACGATACAGTCTATACAATTACCAAGAGAACAGAAATTACAGAAATTACTCATGTTCATTCCTCTTTCCCTCCCTTAGTCACCTTGAATGCTTCCATATCGAGGTTGTGTTGTTTTTGCATCTTTTCCATGTCGAGGTCGTGCTTCATCTTTACTTCCTCAAGCATTCGTGTATGAGCATCAACTGCTTCTGTGGATGCGACATCGCTTGTTAGTTGGTCGGGTAGAATGTTGATTTTTGCTGTTTCCTTACCCTTGAACAAGTCGAGAACGCTTGTAATAATTAGAAGCGCAGGACCACCGAGAAGTCCGATAACCGTTAGTTGGCTGTCTGAAATATCCCTTTGTTCTACGATACTGAAATAGGATGCAGTAGCCGCTATAACCACCCAAGCCATAACTACCCCCATACCAAAGGTAAGCATCAGGGCTTCGTTAGGATTGCTCATTTTCATTCGGGACATGGGTTTAGCACCATGCTTGTGATTTATCAACCTTTCAATAGTCATGCGACTATGTAGAAAGAGAGCAAATATGAATATGAAAGAGGCTATCGTCACGACATCTCCGTAAGTAAGGCTCATTCTGAATCCTCCTTATCGCTCTTTCCGGGCTGAGAATGCTCTCGCGGTAGTTCTCCCGTATTTTGGTTCTGTGATACTCTTTCCTCGCCTTCCTTCCCAATAGTAGGTAGATTTAGAAGGTCAAGAGTTTGGTTAAGAGTTAGGACACCCGCATTGTAGCCCATTGTAGCACGCTGCATAACATTGAGCGGAGTTTCGCTATCCATAGCCTCAAACTTAATGGTGGGTAGGTCTTGCTTCCGGTATTCGATACCGAGAAGGTCGAGATGAGTCATAAACATCTTTGTTGCAGACTCACCGAGAATACGGTGCATTCTGCTTATTGCTTGAACGGCCCAAAGGTTCGCGTTGTATGTAGCAGCGAAGGTTGAGCCTCGCTCTTGACCTGCCGCTACTCTCGGCACTTGTAGAACAGCAGCGATATCCCCATTTATTGCGTCGAGGAAGTCTGTGTTGTTAGGAACGCTGTTCCCTACATCCACATGATGCAGTTCCACATAGTGAGGTAGAACGGGGATTTGGTCGCCCCTTAGACTTTCAAAGAGTGAGATAACCTCATCCATGATGTGCTGCAAGCGTTGGTTTTGCTCGGCTGGGTCTTGGATATGCTCGATAGCAGACTTATCAATGGTGATAAACTGCTTCGTCATCGAGTCCTCAAGACTAATACGGTTATTCATGCTGTTATACTTCATGCGTATAGGTTGCTTGAGTGAAGTGAAGCGAGATGCGCCCCACACACCGTAGGTCTTACGGGATTTGTTATCCACGAACCAATTACTCCTGTAGTCTATCTTAATGTGCATGATTTCACGCGCAGGTATAGCACGCTCGTATGAAGTGGCTTCGCGCACCATGTATGTAACAGGTTTGATGATAGGGTTATCTTCATCGGCCACGAAGTAGGATTCAAGCCCACCTCGCTCATCAACAATGGTAATCTGCTTTATGGGGAGGTTCTGAATG
>Ga0098036_1001009_pt1 | contig 11002 bp, 5 predicted proteins | sample 4_EtaG_FD_77064 | JGI IMG/M metagenome (GOLD analysis project Ga0098036, IMG submission 77064) | Marine viral communities from the Subarctic Pacific Ocean - 4_ETSP_OMZ_AT15127 metaG | ecosystem: Environmental > Aquatic > Marine > Oceanic | place: Pacific Ocean | collected 2015-01-07 | reverse complement strand
CCATCGTAAACATTGAGTTGGTTAGTTGCTGTATTGTAGTATAAGTCACCATCATCATTATCAGATCCCGGTGCAGAACTAGCTATTCTATACTTATCAATAAAGTCATTAATACTACTAATATTAGTGTGACATGTCTGAATAGCTGTCATCTCTGATGTAGTAGGTTGCAACTGTTTCCACTTAGTAGATGTAACATCATAGACCATCATCACATCATCAGTTGTATTGAAATACAACATTCCATCTGCTAATGCTTCATTGTCATTATCTTTATCAGGGCCATCTTTAGTGCTGTTAAATGTACCGTATACACCATACCCTGTAAATGTAAGAGTTACACCAGTTCCAGCGGCATCCATATTATCTGAAATAACTACTGTAGTTCCATCTATTGATAATACATTTGCTCCTACAGGAATACCTGTTCCTGTCACAAGTTGTCCTACCTTTATATTTGTATTAGCTGATACTGTGATAGAAGATGAGTTTTTAATCCATGTACCAGTAGGTGTAGGATTAGTACCTTGAGTGGCGTTATCTGCCATTGCTCCTAAGTACTTATCGTAGAAGTTATCTATAATACTTGCTACCGCATCGGCAGAAGCATTTGCAGAGGCTTCACTAGCGGCTGCGGCTGTCTCTGAGGCTGAAGCGGCTGTTGCAGATGTAGAGGCGGCATTTGAGTAGTACTTAGCTGAGTAACTACCTGAACTTCCATCTACCTTATTTCCTACTGTAAAACTAGAACCCCCACCGATAGCCCATTGTTTAGCTGAACCTGCACTTGCTGTATCTGTAATATCTGTACCGCCTATTGTCCATGCTTTAGCCGAGTATCCAAGAGCACTACCAGTTACAGAGTTATCTGCGTATACCTTTACTGCTCCATCTACTTTCTGTGCCCAATCTGCTGTTTCTAGTTTATAATCTTCTGTATCTTCTTTGTACCCACTAATAGTAGCATCATGAACTGTAAATTGACCGTAGTTTACTGCATCGTTAGTAGCTGTAGCATCGGCTACCTGTGTAATCTTCTTCTTAGTAGTAGTTCCCGGCTGGTATGATTGGAATACTCCTGTACCAACATCGTAAGGTAGTGCATTATTAGCTTTCTCTATGGCCTGTTGAGCCATGTGGAACACGTTAGCAGAAGAGTTATCTAAGTCCTGCTCTGTTAAGATAGAGGCATTAGAGAAGTCAATAGAAGGAGCACTCTGGTCTTGTACTGATCTCCTGAGTTCGATAATAGTAGTACCAGAAGAAAAGGATACATTCTTACCTCCTGAACCATATAGAGTAGAACCTGTGATCTCTCCTGTATCTAGTGTAACCTTCTGATTAGCTGTATCTATAGTCCATACTGTATCAGTTGTACTAGCCCATGTAGCTGATATTCCAGCTAACTTTGAGTTATCTATATCCCCATCTTCTAAGAATCCCGAACCTCCTGCATATATAGAATCTGATGTTCTGTATATTCTTACACCATCTACGTATACCTTAAATACATCCCCTGCTGTACTTTTGTATGAATCACTTGCTGAAGCTATGTAACTTAAGTCAGCATAACTAATTACTAGTTGATCTCCTGAAGTATACGGGGTTGAACTTGTAGCCCACGGGTTCAAGATAACACTAGTTAGGGTAGTCTCTATTGCCATATCAGTCTTTTATTTTAAAGTTTAATCCGTAAATGTCCATATATTATTGTTCTATCCCCATACTTACTTCTGATTTAGTGCGTACAGCCTCTAGCCATTTTTGATATAGATTCTCATCTTCATTTAATAAGGCATACTTTGCTTGTTCTCTGTAACTACTAATAAGAGATGATACTGCATCTTCTTGTGGGGAGGGAAAGTCTGGATGGAATACTCTTTTTTCATCAAAATCATATTCTGGTGAATCCATAAGTTTTTCAATGGATTCCATTAAAGTAAGTCCATCTATTTCTGTCGTACCATTTAATTCACTTAATCTTGCATATTGTTTTCCAGATAGATCTATACCTAACATACTTTTACTTGGTGGTCTCATCACTTTACTAAAACGAACTAGTTCTCTCATATATTTATTAGGTATTTCATCATGGGTATCTAAACCAAAATTATGACCAGTAGGTACTAATGCTGGTTTTCCAGTAAGCCAATTATGTTTTACTGCATTATAACCTTCAGTTGCGGGTAGTTTTTTAAGAACCCTTTCTAACCATAGGTTTGCTTGTCTAAAAGAATCTGCTGAGTCATCTACTATTCTGTCAACCTGATTAATTATAGCGGGGATATAGTTTGCTGCTTGTCCTGATGCTAGATGAGCAAGAGTAGATCCTCTATCTGGATTTAAACTGGCTTTATCTATAGAATCCATAACAGTTTTAACCCCTCTTAGCCAAGTTCTATCTGTTAATGTTTTCATTGTAGTTCCTACAAATACTCCTACTGCATCTTGTAAACTTTCAGGATCTTCTCTAAATCTATAGAGATTCTCATGTAAGGTAGCTACAAATATTTGTGGCATCATAAGTGGTTCAAGCCTATCATACTTTACACATATAGGTTTTCCAGCCGGGCCTTTAAAACAAAGCGAGAAGGGCTTAAATCCAGCCGCTTTCCATAACTGATTCTTTTCAGGGTCGATTGGCCCTGCTCCAGTAACAGTACCAGACATAGCATTTGATAATGCTGATCCGTATAAACCTATACCTAAGACTGTATTTCCTATTACTTCGGCTACTTGTTGTTGATCTCCTGATCTAAGCATGTCTTTAGTTCTCCTACTAAAGAAATTAAGAATAGGAGTTCTTTGAATCCACCTACTTATTAAATTAGCAGGAGTCCTCACAAACGGAAACAAGTGAGATAAAATTAAATTATTAGATACCATATGATGAAAGTCATTCATTAATCCTGAATCTAAACTTTCTTGGAAGGTGACTCGTCTTGAGTATTCTAGTAGTTCTCTATCAGTAGCTTCTCCTGCTTCATCATAGAATTTTGATAAATTTTTACTAATGAACTCTTTTCTTTGAGATCTTGTAAGACCGTCTGGAATAGCTCCTGATACTTTAGAAAGAGCTTTTGCATTGTAGTTTAATGTTTTAAAAAACTCGTCTTGTGAACCTAGTATTCTAAGAGATCCTCTTGCTGCTGAAGTAGCTGTGTTTATAATTAAAGGGATATAATTTAAGGGATGCCAATATCCCGCATCAGCTACTTTTTCCATTTGAGAATAGAATCCTCTATAAGCATCTCCAGAAGCGGTTTCAGCTTTTGTTCTTAAAGGATCTAATAGGTTTCTTTCATGTATTAAAGAATCAAATCCAGCCCCAGTAGCTTTTTTTAAACTTAAGAACATATTAGTAATGAATCCTACTTGTTCTTTTACTCCTTGATAATTTAATGTAGCCATTGAACCTATTATTCTACTAGTAGGAACAACTGCTGTTTCAAAAATATTACCTAATAGGTTAGTAGTCATAGAACGCAAGTTCCATAGGAGTAATCCTCTATATATTTCGTTGTATGCTTTAAGTCCTCTTTTAGTCCCTGTGGCGGCTTTCCTTAATGCACGGGATCTACTCACTGCGTCACTACCTAATGATCCTGAGTCTCTTAAATGTTTATAGAACTTTGCTCCATATCCTTTGTTCTTAAGAGTTTTTGAGAGGAACTTATTCCTTAGAAATACCTGTGAGTCACTTAATGATCTGTCTGGTATCATCTTACCAGCTTTATCCAAGTATTCTTGTGGTAACATTATTCGTCTTGAAGATAAAGATCTAGCCATTCCTCTAGGAATTTCTGAGAAGCCGTTCCATAGTTTATTTAATACATCTAAATCCTTAGTTAATCTTAGCTGTATAATCCCATCTTCCAGATTAAGTGTGTTTAATTTTGTCATAAACTGGTTTGTCATATCATTCAAGACAAGATTATATCCTGCCATTCGTGCATCCATCTGTCTAACAGTTTGAATATCTTTTGACATCATGCTAAATAGTTTAGACGAACTCATATCAAATCCTTCGGATAAATCATCAACAAGTTTAACTTGTGTAGACTCTCTTAAGAAGTTAGCAAATGCTATCCCTTCTGTTTTAACCTCTTCTTGAGTTCTTACTCCTGCTTGTCCTACTCTAACTTCTTTACCAGATTTAACATTCTTAGGTATTGAACCTAATGCTCTAACTTCTCTATCCAATTCATTAGATAAGGCATTAATAAAGTTCTCTACGTTCTTATCATCTATAACCCTAGTATTTATTAGTGGTTCTCTACCTAGTGTATGTAATGCTACATCATCTCCTTTAACTATGGCACTAGCAATGTTCTTTATAGTACTCTCTAGACCTTCTTCTGATAGAGTATTAGCTTCTAAGAATATTCTACTCTTTTTTGTATCTCCATCTCCAACTTTAACTAGTTTTTCAGGATTCTTTGTAGACTTTTGTAGTGTAGTTAATACTTCTTTTGCTTTTTGTTTATTAGGGGTTAGGCTAGGAGGATATACCACATCATCAATTTCTTGACTAGTGACACTCTTTATCTCTGCTTGGTTGATCTTTTCTAGTTGTTCAGGCGAAGCTCCTGCTTTCTCAGCTTTAAGGAGATTACGTTCCCTTTTAAGTACTTTAGCAAATACAGAGAATCCTCCTAATACTGTTACATCAGCAAGTACTGACTCTAACATTATCATAGCTCTTTCTTTAGCTTTAGAATTAGAATCGTCTGCTTCCATCCACTCAAAGAAAGGTTGAGCAAATTCTACAGGAGTACTATCCACAAATTCAGTCATAGAGTTAGCTAATCTAGGCTCATACGGTTTAAATGAAAATAGACTACCTAGTGCTCCTACTGAAGTCACATCTCCTACATACTCTGCCGCTTTTCTTAGTTTGCCTTTCTGAGACTTAGCCGTAGCTAATCCAGCAGCAGTTAACCCCATTTTCCCCATTCTAAGAAACTTAGCGGCAGGGATTAGTCCCGCAACTACTTTTGTTAGATCCCTAGCAAAGTTAGCTCCTATATCATCAGACTTAGCTACTCTAGGTACGTAGTTAGCTTTACCTTTCGCATATAAGTTATCAAACTCTTCATCACTAAGAACATACATAAATGGCTTCTTAGGATCATAGTGTTCAAACCCTTTTATATTAAATTGGACTACTCCTACATCTGGTAGAGCAGACATGTTTTGTACTTTATCTTCTATAGCATCTACTGCACCTGTTGAATCTGCTATATCATATACTAGTTCCCCCATATTATAAGCAACATCTAAAAGCCCACCTACACCTTGTATTGCGTAGTCACTTACTGAGCCGGACTCAAATCTTTCTGGGTCTTCCCCTTCTTCAATGTTTTCTATATCTTCGTATTCATCGGCTTCCTCATCAAATATTGGGTAGGGATCAGAATCTTCTAATAATCTATCTAACTCGTCTCTACCTAATTCATCAGTATCAGTATCTATTTCAAGACCAAACTCTGAGGCAAATGCTGATGGTTCTTCTTCCATCAAATTAGGTGGGGTCTCTTCTAAAGTTTCATCTACTGGTTGTATTTCTTCAGTCATTTATTCCTTAACAGGTACAGGTTTATCTAATTCTGATAAATTTAATTTCTTTTTCTCTTGTTTAACATACTCTTGGAACTCTTCATAAGACATATTATCATTAAACTCTATTTCTTCTTCTTCTGGTATATTTTCTTTTTCTCTTTTAATTTGTTTTATTTTTGCTTTTATACCTAGTATTGTACTGAGTTTATCAGGGAATTTTACTTTTTGTTTATCTATGAGTTTCATAGCTTCGATAACACTTTCACCCATATTAGTAAAGTTTCTAGATATATCCCTTTTTTGCTTGTGTTTTATAATGTAATGCCCCCATTGCCATAACTTTTTAAATTGTTCTTTACGAGCTTTTTTACTTTTTAATCCCCCTTTTGTACTCTCCCACCATTTTAATACATCAACTCTAGTAGGACTCAAAGACCATATCCCATGTACTCTTTTGTACTCTTGTCCTTTAAATTCCATTTCAGCAATACCTACTAAAATATCATTAAATCTTTGCTTTGTTATGGAAGCAGTTGGTGTCATACCTCCGTCTTCCCATAACATATTTACTAAAGACTGGTAATCTCGTGGCCCATGAGATTTACCGGGCATATACTGATCTACATTTTGCTGATGTCTTTTCTTTTCACTTAGTTTAGGAACATTCTTAAGATTATAAGCATCTAAGTCTGAGTCTAATTTATCTAATACTTTTTGTACATTATTAAATCCTTCGCTTTTAAAGAAGTTATCTTTATCGAGTGAACCCCATTGTTTGTACCCATATCTAGGATCTTCCTCCCCTTCTAGTTTATTACTATAAGTATTAAAGGCTTTTTCATATGCTAATCTAAAGTTTGCTCTTCCTGTTGCTATTATCTTTTGTAAATCACGAGGAATATCTTTAGCATCTTGTCCTTTAATAAACCTTTCTGCTCGTGAAAGTGTTACATTGTAAGGTCTTAACCTATTATTGATAAGTGCTCTAAAGTCTTCTTTTTTATCTATAAACTCATCGGTATCTCTGTAAGGTTTAAAAGATTTATTAATACTTAATATTTGTTTTATACCATCATCATCTAATGCAAACCTATTATTTATAATCCACTCTTTTAGATTTGCTTCTCTAGCTTCTACTGAAGTATCAGTAACATCATGCAGAACCTCCTCAGTTATTCTTTGTCTGATTGATGGGCTATTAGGTAATTTAGGATCAAAAGGATCACTAAGATTTACCATACGTCTTTCAGTTCTACTAGTAGTTTCTATCCCTTTGACAGAGTTGTTATAATAGGTTTGTATTCTATCTCCCATTCCTTCTGCTCTAGACTGACCTAAAAGAGCGTTAATTTTATTTGTTATCTCCTCTTTTTCTTGTGGATCACTAGTGGCTTCCCGTTGATTTATAAGTAAACCCACTTCTTTTTTTAATCCTCTCTCTCTAGATCCTAAATTATAATTTTCTATAGCTATTTGAAGTCTTATATCCTCTTCCTCATTTGCATCTATTTGGTTAGCTACTCGTCTTTTAAGCCGCAAACCGTGTACTGTATTTCCATAAACCCCACCCGGAGTTTTAATTTGGTTTAATAATTGTAACTTACGTTTATCTCTAGTAGATAGAGCATATTCTCCAATTTGATTAGATACAGTTTCATTTAACCTTTTATAGTCAAACCCACGTTGTCCTAGTTCATCAATTAGAAGATTCATATCTTCCACAAAACTTAAAGATCCGGTTTGTTCATCTCTCTGTTGTTTTAATCTAGAATCTAAGATATTTACATTCTCATATCTAAGCTGTTTCTTTTCTTTTTGTTTTAGTCCAGAAAGCTCTATTTCAAATGTACTAAGAGGTCTCTTCATAATCCTCCTTCTTTACTTAAATAAGTATAGAAATGTTCTACATCAATTTTAGCGTTTTGCCAGTTACCTTTACCTTTATTTGTATACCACCCTTTCTTACTATCGTAGATTGGATAGGCTACTTTCTTACCTCTTCCATAATATTCTTTTAAGTAAGATACCCAGTATTTATTATATTTATTCTTTATCCCATCATCTGTTAACTGTTTTGAACCTTTAACCCAAGATTGAATTGTATTAATAGTTGTATTTTCTAGAGTTTGGTCTGATCTTAAAAATGATATTAATGTTTTAGTTGGAGTATCTCCTTCAGTTATCCAATCTTTCATTGTAGGCAGTGCTTTATCTTTTATATTGTTAGTTTGATCCCATGCGTTTCCAGCAAGTATAGTTTTACTTACTACCTCTTCTTTCTTAATATTATCTATCGACTTAGCTAATGTTTGTTCAAAATCCACATGGTCTTCACTCAGTTTTACTATTGTCTCAGGAGGTAAGACTACTTCTTCAGGTATAGAAACAACTTGTTTTAGTACACTCACTACTTCTTCTGGGGGAACTTGTATATTGTCGCTTGCGATTATTAACGCTTCTTGTTCTTTCTTAGATATTTTTTTAGTTCCAGCAAAATACTTATGTTCACCTTCAAATAGTTTATTCTGAGCATACTGTTCAGCCAGCCCTTCAGGAATTGGAGAATCTTTAGTTAAGTGTCTATATACATGATCATATGCCCCACCTTCTGTTGCCGCCAACATTTGTAACTCATCCATTACTTCAGAATCAAATGTACCATCTTTCTTAACTGTTTTTATAAGTCTACCTATTTTTTGGAAGTCTTGTTCTGTATACCTTTGTTTATCTAGTAATTCTGGTAGACTTAATGATGGATTGTTTTTAAGATCACTCATAAGAACGCCATCATTTTGATAAAGCATGTTAAACACTCTTTGTTCAACCTCGTCATAAGACTTTTCAACATACTGCTGATTTAAGTGAGTCGAATGTCTAGCGGCAAGTTGTCTTTTGATAGCTTGGTATTGTTCATGAAAATTCTGAGCTAGTATATGATCAGGTACACCTTCTAAATTAATACTTATATCACTATCTTGTCCTTGCATCCATTCTTCAAACGCTTTACTATTAGGGTTGTTTTTACCTTCCCATTTTTGATAATTAGTATGTAATTGAATAGAGGCTTTACTTAGGAGATTATTTGTATATGCCTTCTCTACTCCTTCTCTATAAGCATAGCTTTCTTTATGTTCTATCCATCCATTTTTAATAGCATCAGACAGCTTTTTTCTTTGGTCTCCATTTGCTTTTTCCCACGATGCTACCCCCTTCTCTCTTTCTGCTGTGGTATATTGATCTACGATCATATTCTTACCAAAGAGAAACTGGTTCATATCACCAAGAAACTTAGCTCTTTCTCTCTCTGCTTTACCAGCTTCTCCGGGTACTGGTCTTTCTACTTGCAGTGAAGCACCAGAGTTTGAGACTCTACCTCTCCTGTATATCTCGTGTCTAGGTGGCTCTTTAAAGCCTTGTTGTTGTGCTAGTAACCCTCTTCTAGTAAAGGGTTGAGATGGTTGTCGAACCGCCATAATATTAATCCTTGTTTATTTAATTAATGATGTCTTTGGGGTACTGTGATTTATCCTGTTCTCTTATACCTTATAATAATTATAACTAGATCCATCCCATCCCTTACTTGCCATTCCTTTGTATTTACCTACGCCTTTATATACATAACCTCTATTAACTATACCTCGGCCTCTACCTATAGGCTCATACATTGATCCCGGCCCACTAATTCTTTGTCTTGAATTTGAAGCAAGTGCCCTTCTAGTAAAACCTTTCTGAAGATCTCTGCCACTACCTAGTGATGTAGCTCCTCCTCCCGGTGGGCCTTGCGGCATTGTAGGTGATGCAGGAGATGTAGGAGTTGTAGACCCAAATAGATTTTTACCTTGCATAGCTTGTCCTTGAACATACGCACTTCCACCAGCTAGTCCTAACGCTAGCAGTTTAGATCCTTGAGACTGGTATCCTGCTCTTGGAGCACTATTTATTGCACCTATTGCTTCATTATATCTACCAGCTTTATCCCTTTGTAATCCTCCTATCTCCCCTTCTAACGCAACAACTCCTCTTTGATACTCTTCATCTAAGTCTCTAGCAGTGTTTAACTGGGATCTTCTTAAGTTACCTAACAATGCTTGTGGAGTTTGCCCTCCTCCTGTAGCTTCAGCATTAGCGGCAATCATGGAAGATACATCTTGTTTTTGTTGAATCTGCATATCTAACTTAGCTTCAGCCGCATCTTCTGCATTAGCAAACATTTGTTCTTGGATAGATACTTCTTCATCCCAATAGGCTTCCATGTCTTTGTTGTAAGCCTCGTTTTGCATTGCATTGTTTTCTTCAAATGCATTATTAATAGCATCAGCTTCTTTCTTAGCGGCTTCTTGTTGCTGTTGGGTCTGCATTACAGCCATGAATGCCATTGCCCCAGATACAGGATCACACATTATTTCTTTCCTTTACATATAAATTAAATGGGATTTTATCTACACCAAACTCAGGTTCTCTCTGTAGTTTTTCAAAACCTAAACTCTCTAACCACTTAGAAGAACTTTCGTTCCTTTCATCTACATAATTAAATACTGTTTTGTACATACCTAAAAACTTCTTTAAATACTCTTGGGATACTTTATAGAATCCTTTCTTATTAGTAGTCATATTATCTGCACCCATAAGCCATACTATGCCTATGTCCTTCTGATCTTCACACGGAGCTACTCCAAAGATACCTACTACTTCCTCCTCTAGTTTAAGGGTATATGCATGTTCACCAGATACCTCAAGGCTTTTATGTAGCCCACTAGTAGGAGTATACCTTCCTGCACTCCATATCTCCTGTTTATCTGACTCTCTCATCTTAGGAGCTAACTCTAGGCAGTCCATTACTCCAGCTTTATCTACTGTATATTCCATTATATCCTTTGACTCCTGAGTACTTGCAGTGCTTCCCAGTCTGCTGACTGTAGAGCTATAGGATGCCACTCTTTACTATTAACTGTTATACGAGCATCCTTGCTATTACAATAGACCGGCACTCGTAGGACACCTGTTTCTAATTGTAGTTGTCCTTGAATTAAAGAACCTACAGTTTTAGCTGTGAAAGCCTTTGTATTGATCTTACGGTATAACTCATCATAAGGTCTAGGTGCTACTTCTACATAGAAGTTTCCTGACTTTGCATATGAGATCTCAAAGTTTCTCATCTGTAATCTACCTGAGTTAATTGAGTTATCATTATTCTTTACAAACTGCTCTGAGAACTGGTATTTGAAATCAAAAGGAATACCAGCAAATACATCTGGAGTAGTGTTTCCCTTCGATTTAGAGAAGTCTGAACCATTTACCATGTACCCTACTACTTTGTCTGCATCTACCTCTTCTCCCGTCTCCAAAACATACACAGGTTCTCTAGGTAGAAAGGTTAGTACTGTATCAGTAGCCCACGGTGAATCTTTAGCAATAGAGGGGGTTATCCTTATCTCTGCTT
>Ga0098036_1001005_pt1 | contig 11046 bp, 13 predicted proteins | sample 4_EtaG_FD_77064 | JGI IMG/M metagenome (GOLD analysis project Ga0098036, IMG submission 77064) | Marine viral communities from the Subarctic Pacific Ocean - 4_ETSP_OMZ_AT15127 metaG | ecosystem: Environmental > Aquatic > Marine > Oceanic | place: Pacific Ocean | collected 2015-01-07 | reverse complement strand
AAGAAGGAAATAATAAAATATCTCCTTGCTCCATCTTGAAAGTATACGGGCCGAGACAGAATTCTCCCCCTTCATAGTCATTATTTAAAGCGCCCACTATAGATAAAATAGGAATGCCTCTGTCTACCCCATCAAAGATATCATGGATATGATCGAAGTGTCTTCTCATCATACTGCCAGTAGGATATCTATTAAATCTTATTGGATTTATTTTATGAATAATTTTGTGTTTAAGCTTATCTTGATACTGATCTAAAGCCTGAATAACAAAAGGAGATAACTGATCGTGGAATTCTTTGCCTGCAGGAACCACTTCTAATTCTTTGGAATCATGCGATCCAGTATTTCCACTGACAGTATTATACCAGGTATGGGTAGTCCACTTAAAATCAGGAAATGCATTCATGATTCTTACACATAAACCTTCCGGTATCAGTTTCTCTTTATATATAAAGTCTTCTAGTCTAGGTATCAATGGGCTGATCCGAATCTAAAGATATATTCCCAGCTACAGTAATTCTATCTTTAGTAGAAGTATAAAAAGGATATACCGTATGTTTTAAAGCTGCAGGAAAGAATAACATTCTTCCTTCTGCCTCCTTATCTAAATGATAATAATGAGGATTAAGACGTCCCAAAATATCCATATAATAAAAAGAAAAAGACGAGGCTAAACGATTATTAGAATCCTTTATAAAAGGAAGCTCGTGCTCTTTTCTAAAGTCTGTAGGTATCTTCATAAATACCACAAAGGAAAAAACCCCTTTATGATCATGCACTGGATTAAACTCATATCGTTTTTGAAAATTACACCATAATTTTTCTAAAATGTAGTTATGATTCTTAGTTAAAATAGAAGGGACAACAGTATGAGGAGAGAATACTTTTTGATATTCTAGAATAGCTGGACCTAGAGTAGAGTTAAAAAACCAGTCATCTTTATCCGGCATTAAATGGGAACGAGTGATGTTACCAGCTAACTCTTTATTATATCTCTTTTTCTGAGCTGTAGCGATATAACCATTTAAACCTTTGATGACATTGTCCTCGAGTTGTATTTCTAACCAACCAGAATTAGGGGGAGATACTTTTTTATATTTCATAGTTCCAAAAGTTAGAGTTAAAAGAAATAACGATTTTAGTTTTAACCCCCATGTTAATAGGAGACTGATGAATAATATTTCCAGGGAAGGTTAATACTTGTCCCTCTTCCATTGGAATAGCATAGGTCTGATTAAGAATGGGATCGTATAATTGAGTTTCTGTTTGTGGTCCTCCGTCTTGTATGTAATAAACATTAGCCCAACTACTCTCTGGGTGTACGTGCCAGCTATGATAATCTCCTGGTTCATATTTTTGAAACCAACCATTGGTTATATTCCATTGAGTTAGTTTTAATTTTTTAGATATGGCATCCATATGAGGGGGAACTAATTTATAAAAATAATCTAAATATTTTCTTTTAGCTTTTTTAGATACTTTCCAATCTGATTGACTAATTAGTTCCTCAGAATTTTGACGGACAGGGGCGTTCATCTCTTCTATATACTTAAGTATTTTTTTATTATGTTTTTTATAATCCTTTATTGCGGATAAAAACATATAGGTTTGTATGGCCTTATGTTTCATATTACTAAATGAGTCTTTCTAAAATCCGTTCCAAGAGAGCCTCTCATAAAAGTATTGAAGGATAGGGATATTCGTTCCTGTTTAGACTTATTAGGTTCTACAGAATGAGGTAAATAAGAAGGAAAGAATAAAGCACAATACTGAAAAGGCTCTATGCTAAAGTCACTACAGTTCATCATATCTATTTCTTTATATTCGTATTCAATGCCGCCGGTAAGAGTCTCGGGTTTATCAAAAAATATCTTAGGGTTGTTATCTGTAAGATAATATGTCCCTGAAAATAAACTATTGGCGTGCCAGTGTCGATGATGAAAACTACCTGGTGGGTTATAATTAAACCAGCTTTGAGTAATTACAAATTTAGTGTGGTCTTTTATCTTTAATAATTCATGAGTATAGCTATTCAACATCCCCTGCATAGCTTGTTTCATCTTAACCAATTCTTTAGACTCTAAGGCATAGCCATTGAGAGAACTATAATTATTACCTGTATTAGGACGTCTCTTTAACTCATGTATAAACTTTAGTTCTTTTTTAGTAGGTATATAAATTTTATTTGCCTGTAGAACAGGGGTTGGAAATAATGGATAAACTCCATTATCTTTAGGGTCTCTCATTAATATATGGTCCTTTCAGTATTCTTTAGGTTTTTGGTATGAATTAATTTAAGCATTTCTTTATGAGATATTCTTAAACAGCTCTCCTCCCAGTCTTTCGTCTTCTTTAATTCCTTACTTATCCAAACCCTTTGACCGTAGGAGTATAATCTTGCCTCCTCTTCATAGCGTGCTTTGGTATATAAGTCTAGCCCTGCAATTAAATTAATGAAAGAAAGAGGTCCAAACATCTTTAACCGATGAGTAAAATCCCTGTCTCTAGGTAATCTAACTTGCCAACGAGGTAGCATTTCTTTTAAAAAATCTGTTTGTTTTATTTCTTTTTTCCAGAAAGGTTCTGTTCGTTGAGTAAGATAATGCATTTGAACATAAGATAAAATATTGTCCATTAAATCATTGTAGTCTTCATTAACAGATTTCTTATCTTTGCTGGGCAATGCATTAATAAGACAATTAGTTTGTAATAAACTAAGCATTACATTTAAACCTTCTAGGGGTTCTAGCAAAGAACTACTTTGACCTATCAGTATTATATTACCATTCCACATCTTATCAAAACAACCTACAGGATATTTATTGGACTTAACTTTGTATTCAATTGGATGTTTATATATTTTCTCTAATACCTTGTGGATATCAGGTCCATTCTTAGATTGTAATTCATAATTATGAGTAATACCGTTTGCCGTTCTACCATACAAAGGAGCACGCCACAGGTAACCAATATCTAACGCCTTATAAAAAGTAAATAAATTATATTCTTCCATTGCAGGGGTTTCAAAATAAATATGACTTGAAGCTGGAGTATGTGTTTCCCAACTCTTCCATTTAAAATCTATAAAAGAAGATAGAAGCCTACGTGGACCAGTATTATCAATCCACCAGTCAGACGTATAATAATTTCCATCTGTGCCATGTAGTCTTTTAATTTGCTGATGATTATCTAATTCTACCCGTGTGTATATAGCTTTATCAATGTATACTCCATTCAGTTCACAAATTTCCAACAGATAGTCTCTAAACTTAGCTGTATCAAATGTATAAGACATGGGGAAATTATCTTGTATCAATGGAATATCTCCATCATAAAAATGATTAGGAGCTAACCATTTATTTTTAAGTTGTTTCCAACCTAAGATATATCCCTGGAAACAATGGTATTCATTATGGGAATAGAATAAAGGATAAGAACCTAAGTGATTTGGAAAATCTGTTTTACCGAACCCACTGTAATATGAGCCAGCAGTATAAGTAGCATCTGTCTTGATCATGAAGTCATGCTCATTGAGATTAAGTCTATTTAAAAATTGTTCTTTAAACATGTAACCGGAACTTTGAGATGGAGTACGACATTCCCAATCCGTAAACCCATGTATCACTCTAATCAGCTTAGTAGGAAAATTGTGCTTCAATAATAAAGCAGTCATTAACCCATCTATTTCAGTTCCTACAATAGTTATTATATCTGTATCATCGTCTGTTCTCATTAGTATGATGCCTTCCAACTCCCTAAGTTACTGACCCTATTTTTTTCAGGGATAGGAAATGAACCCGCTTTAATTTCGGAAAAGAAAAAAGTTTGTATTATTCTATTTTTCTTTATTGAACCATATCCATTGGACGCATGAAAGTGAGATGAGTCAAATACAATAGCTCTGTTTGGAATAAAAGGTACTTCTAAAATTAAATCATAAGAAGAATTATGTTCGGCTAACATTTTATTATACAACTTAGGATCAACTTTTTCTCCCCCATATAGTTTTTCTTTTATATCCATATGGTGAAAGGTGTCTGGAGCGGGTGATTTTTTAAATTTAAAAAAGCTTGTTCCTTCATCTTGATCTCCTTGAATATAAAATAGACAACTTAACATATTGTCATCATCTGAATGGACAAAGCCATGCTTATCATATTCATTTCCATAGGGAACGATCTTTTCAAATTTAGTTAAACACTTATAAGGGGTATCATGTATTTGAAAGCGGTTATAGAATAGAGATAAAATTTTCTCTGTAGAGTATCTAAAATAATCTGGTTGAATTTCATGTAGGGGTTTTGTAACTGACCCAGGCATTGTATAATTTTTATGCCATGTATTATTAAAAACATAGTGTCTTTCTTTTTGGTCATAAGGAAGACTTTTAGCTAGCTTTAATACATAATCAAAATCATCAAAAAAGTTATCTACAATGGTAAGTGGAAAATACATTAATAGCTCTCTCCCCATGGTTTATCGAAGGACCAGTTCCACGCTAGTGTAACTCTTTTTCCAGGGATATTTACGGGATCAACCCAGTGCTGAACATACGAAGGAAAGGTAATAACTATACCTCTTTGGGCACTTAATTGCCTCTTATAATTAGCGCTCTTATCAGTAGAATCTATATTTATCACAGAGTCCCCAAAATATAAAACACTGGCAAAATCTGTACCTAAGTGGTCATGTCTTCTTACAAAGTCTTTCTTGGTTAGAATACTTCCCCACGAATTAACTATGTTACATTTATACATCCTAGTTTTTTTATTCATGTTCTCATAAAACAAACTGTCTTGAGACCATCTAAAAAACATACTCTCTAAGAATAGTTTAAAATCAGGATCACTATTAAAAAAGTTAAAGGCTGTCATCTTCCCTTGAACATTAGTTAAATAATTATTATTTTTGTCAGGTTGTTTCTCAATACCTGTAATAATTTTTTTCTCTAAAGCTTTAAGCAGTTCTTCTTCATGAGCCATGTTGAGCTCCGTAATAGCCATATTCAGGGTGTAATTAATTCTAGTTACTTTCGAACGAAACATAAATCCTTTTGAGGATTTATAACATAGGGGATTAAAAAATCAAATTAAAACTGTGGGTCAGTAAGAACCCAAGATAAAGTATCTTCATCCCAACCGTATGACTGACCATCAGTTGGATAAGGAGTAGGTGCGTCCCACTGCCATGTAGTAGTATTTAACGTGTAACTAGGCCACGCAAAAGGTGGTTCTTTTGGTTTAATAAGTTTATCGTTTGCACGATCATAAGTTCCACCAACTCCAGGTTCATTAACTCTAGAGTCTTTGTACATTATATATAAACTTGTATCAGTTCCAGGTCCGTAGATTTCTAATATACGTGCAGAACATTTAGCGTCACTTGGAGTGCCACCATCGTCTACATCAGATGATTTTAATCCTATGACGTTTATAATGTTATCACTACCATCTAAAACTGCTATGGGTGTTGTTGCCATTATCCCTCCGAATCAAATCTAACGATTACTATTCCACTACCGCCATTACTTCCACTAGGAGAGTCTGCTGATCCAGCGCCGCCTCCACCTGTATTGGCTGGTGCAGGAGAAATTCCTCCACCGAATCCAGTAGAGCCTGGCATTCCACCGCCTTGGCCACCAGCTCCGCCACCACCGGTTTGGTTTCCACCACCACCGCCTCCAGCGTAATAAACTTGTGAACCGTCTTTTATATCGTTTTGTCTTCCTATACCACCAGGGCCAGGAGTTCCTCCTGAACCGCCAGCTCCGCCGCCACCGCCAGCTCTTGCCATGCTGCCGCCACCGCCGACATTTCCATAACCGATTCCGGCTCCGGAATTTGCATTTTGTGCACTTGCTGATCCGCCTCCTCTTGCGCCTCCGCCTGAAGAGCCTCCAGCTTTTCCTTGTGGTCCTGGTCCCATTCCTGGTCCACCTGAACCTCCGCCACCACCGATAGCTGTAACTGTGCCACCTGTAGGTGCTGATCCTGGAGCAGACCAAATTGATTGTCCACCATTTATGCCACCCGGACCTGAGCCACCAGTTCCAACTGTCACTGCGTAATTTGTTCCTACTCCTAATCCTGAACTTGTTCCTTCTTGATATCCTCCTGCGCCACCGCCGCCGCCGTCTCCGCCGCCGTCAGCACCACCGCCTCCTCCAGAGACAGTTAAAAATTCTACGGGTAATGTTGCTACAGAACCTCCTGTAAATGCAAATTGTCCGCCTGCTAAAAAAGTGTGAATGTAATAAGTTCCGTCGGAAGTGATATTACCGCCCGTTGCTACTGCCGGTCCTCCGCCTCCAGAACCGAATCCTAATACTTGATATCCAAACATGTTTCCTCCTCTATTTATTATGCGTCGTTAGGTGCATTTGTAGTGAAGTGTAGTTTGATTCCTATAAGTCTGGCGTCTGCCGAAAACGTATCACCCGCTGCATCTGCATCTCTGTAAAAATTAAAAAAGCATTGTTCGCCTGCAGCTGGAGAGCCAGCGATTGTCATTGCTGTACTTTCAGCTGAAACGTCTAAGTAGTCTGCCGTACCAGCGTGAGCATCTGTTACCGTAATAGGTGTGCCGAAAGCTGTATCAATATCTCCTGCATCAGCAATAGCTACTCCTTTTAATCCCCAAATACAGTCACCTGTGTTAGTAGAATTACCTGACCAGAAAACCTGGTAGGTAACAGTACCTAGATTCCAAGATTTTGGAAGGGCTACTGTAAATTGAGCATTTTCTTCTGTTCCAGCATCAAAATCGATTGTGTTAATTTCTGGTTGACCTGCAGTCAACTCAGTTAAAGCTATTGCATTCGCACCCGCTGTAGTCGTAGGATACATAGTAGTTGCCGGTACCCATATAGTTTCTTTACCAGAAACTTTCATAGCCGTCCCATCGGACGTAACTGTTCCAGTTCCTTTTGGAATTAAGTCTAGAGAAATATTTGCATCGTCACCAGTTGCAGAAATTGATGGTTCACTATCTGATGCCTGGTTAGTTATAGTTATTTCATTAACTGCTGTTCCTGTTTTAACAAATTTAATGTATTCGTTTCCAGAATCATCTTGAATAGAATTTCCACTATCAATTATAATATCTTGTGCATTACAATCTAAATCTGCTGAAAGTTGTGGTGAGTAGTCAGATGATAAATCTGTAAATGCTGTATCTACAATGTTAGTACCATCAGAATATACTTCTTTAATACCTTTGTCCGCCGCGGCCCAAGTTACTCCAGTTCCTGAAGTAGTCTTAACTGTTACAGCATGCGAACCAGTTGTAGAGTTTTGAATAATGTAAGTTTTTTCAACAGAATCTGGAACAACTACGTTAATCGCCCCTACAATAGTTCCTGTTAATTTTAAAATTTGATTTTTACCATTAGAAACTGCACCATTAGTGAACGTTAAAGTTGCACCAGATGTAACTGCAATCGATTGATATCCACCGATAGCTTGTTCTAAGATTAATAAGTTTGTGTTAGTTATTTGTCCCCATGTTCCTGAGTTTTCCCCAGTAGCCTGGACTGTTAGTTTTAAACTAGCTGATGTTGAATTCGCCATAAATTTCTATGCTCCAATAATCATATTTTATTTAATTTATTAATAAGTGTCAAACACTTATTTAAGCAGCGCTAGTATCGACTTCCTGCCATCCTGGCGGGTCTACCGGTGCTGTGCCGGTTGGGACTTCGTTCCAAATCAATACATTTGTAGCGCTAGAAAGTCCTAATGTCAAGGCATTTCCAGTTAAATTTATCTTAGCATTTCCAGTAGTATCTTCATCACCTTCTTGCATTACTAAAGCAAAACCAGTGATATCAGGGTGTGTGTTGGCGTCGGCTACAACGGTGCCAAGACCCATTGGTAATGTAAATGTAAAGTTAGGATCTGCAAAATAAACTCCATTGCCCCAATAAGATTCACTCCATACACCATTGCCCCAGCCCATAGCTGTTTCAATAGTTACATTTGCATCTCCTGTAATATCATAAGAACTACCTGCTGTTAAATTAGCAGCCAGTGCTTGACCAACCAACATTGCATCAGGACCAGGATCCACTCCGCTAAAGTTTTCCTGCATTGACATAACAAGAGTATTAACTTGTTGGTTACCATAAACACCATAACCCCAATTAGAATTACCCCATGTAACAGCGGATGTGGCCGACACTTCGGCTATAGTAATATTGTCTCCGACTGCTGTACCTAAAGCAGCGGTCATCGCAAAACCAGTTGGACTCACATACTCAGGATCAAAACTTAGGTTCATGGTCATCGCAACACCAGTAGGTTCTGCGACAAATGATGCGAAAGCAGTAGCAGCGCCAGTTGTTACTGTTGCCGTTCCTGCAGATGAAAGAGTTAAAGAACTATCTCCGTAAGTAGAAATACCTGCTCCACCTTCGGCCATAGTTAATGCAATACCAGATGTTTGTACAACCTGAATAGATGAACCCCAACCTTCTACTCCCCAACCGTCGGAGCCCCAACCAACGTTAACTTCATGAGTTACGGTAACGCTATTTAATGCTGCTGGTAAAGCGAATGAACCTGCTTGTACATCACCTGCAATACCCCAGGCCATCGCTCCCCAACTGGACCTACCCCAGCCGGTGTTAATTTCAGTTGTAATAGTTTCTTCACTAAGAACCATTGGCAAAGAAAAGCCAGTTGGTATTTCTGTAATGTTAGAATAATGAACGCCCCAAGATAGATCGCCCCAGGCGTATCTTCCCCATCCTGTTGTAGAAAAAGCTGCGGGCGTACCTAAGTTAGCTGTTAATGCTATTCCGGTTGGAATTATAGTATTAACTTCTGTGTTCCAAGAATTGCTGCCCCACGTAAATTGACCCCAAGTGGTTGCCATAGGAAGTTACCTCCCCGACTAACCCGAGATTCTTAAAATAGCGGCAGTTGATGTTGGTGCTGGAAACTGAATTGTAAACGTACCAGAAGTAGCTGTTTTATCTGCTCCAAAATCTAAAGCACAAACTGACGCTTTAGTAGTATCAGATGAGTTGTTATAGATTAAAGCTCCTCTTGCAGTTAAAGTCACACCAGTAAATGATCTGTCTCCAAAATCTACTCTTGCTACACCAGCTGTGATTGAAGTTCCACTATTAACTAGTAGGCCACCACCAGCAGTGTAAGTGCCTGTGTTGGGTACTTCACTTGAAGCCGTGTAAGCAGTAGTTGCTGAGTTTAGAGTTGCTGTAGAGGAATATAGAGCTATGTAAAATTTGTCGCCACCAGATGATTTAAAATTCATATCAGCTTCTAGTAACTGCTTCTTAAACGGATTACAAATTGCCTGTGTTATTGCCATAGTTTTATCTCCTTAACTTATTTTCCTATACGAGGAACACCACTTTGGTATTCATCGCGTCTTCGTCTTCCCATTTGTTCAATTGAGAATCCTTCGAGTACTTGTTTATACTTAGTTTCGTATAATTGCAAGAGATCTTGTGGACCCTTCAAAAAACTATAAGCCTCGACTAGGCATGCATATAAAAGTCCATTGGGAAAATTCAAACTGATATATGTTGTAGTATTTGTACTAGATAATCCAGGATCTTTCAAGATATAATTTACCTGAATTGTATAGGTAGCATCAGGGGTAGGAGCAAAAACCAATTCGTTCTTATTCCACCAGCTATAGTACTTGGGAACCCCTGTAGCACCCGTCGGATTAAATTCCGACATAAAACTTGTGTCTCTCCACTGTAAAAAATCCCTATTATCAGCCGAAGCCGTCCCATCAGAGTCTACAATTTGAGCTGATCTAATAACCAAAGCATTGTCTGGAGCCTGTATAAACCTAGTATTAAGCACTAAAGCCGCTGTTTCATATTTTCTATTGCTGTCAGAATCCACATCTCGTAAAATTCTAAATTCTGAATCTTCAATAAATCCATCAATAATAGTCGCAGTCAAAACGTTTGAATCGACTTCTGTATAATTTCTAATTTTTGTTACTAATTCATCGTATGTCATATTATCCTTGTTGGAAATCTAAAGGTCCTGCTAAGACTTGAAGTCCTCCTCCTATTGCACTGGCTGCCGCGTTTGAGATCATTTGAAAAGTATAACTATTTTCTTCTGTTCTAGTAGTTGGCATCCCTGGTTGTGGTATACCAGTTGTTTCTACCATGGTTATGGAATAACCACCATAAACATTTGCCCCTGAACTATGAGTAACCGCCTCAGTATTGTTAGGAACGGTTCCTCTAAATTGAGCATTTGTTCCTCGTACTAATCCTGTTAAAGTATTTGCTGCGTTTCCAGTGTATCTAATAACTTCATTTTTATAATAAGAATCCCCTGCCGGACCAGAAGTTTGTACTTTTTCAATTACAATCCATCCTGATAATGGAAATGCAGATGAATCAGTGAGAACTAAAGTTGTAGCACTGGCTGTAATATCTCCATTTAAAGTAGTAGATAATTCTAAAGTAGGAATACTGACTCCACCCACTGAAGATTTAACTGCAGTGAATCTCACAATATCCTCATCCTGTCTAGCACTAAAAGGTTCTGAAACTGTTACTTGTTTAGAAGCAGCTGCCGTTGTAAATGGATTTTTTGGTAAAATATCTTGAGTACCAAATTCTGTTCGCGCTGGTCTAGCTTGTTCTAATCCTTGAGGATCTGCAACAAATGGTTTTGGTTCTAATTGAGGTTGTTTAGGTTCATATTCTGAATAATGAACAAAGGCTCCATTCCATTCTGTAACCATTTGTCTCCATGGATAAGCTAATCCACTTCTGTCTGAAATTGCTAATGCGTATTTTCCTTTTGCAAATTTTGCCATTATATCTCCGGATAATAAGTTTTAGGAGAAATATAAACACTCGCTGGAGAACCGTCTTCTTGAAGCGCTCTGTTTATTTCATCCTCATAAATTAATTTCATTTCTTGTGTTCTTTGTGGAGCTTTTTTCATCGACATATAATAAGCTAAGCCTGCACACATTGCAGGTACAAATCTATTAACTATATCTGCCTCATTAGTATAGGCTCCGGCATCTTGAATTCTTTTT
>Ga0098036_1001000_pt1 | contig 11083 bp, 10 predicted proteins | sample 4_EtaG_FD_77064 | JGI IMG/M metagenome (GOLD analysis project Ga0098036, IMG submission 77064) | Marine viral communities from the Subarctic Pacific Ocean - 4_ETSP_OMZ_AT15127 metaG | ecosystem: Environmental > Aquatic > Marine > Oceanic | place: Pacific Ocean | collected 2015-01-07 | reverse complement strand
CCTGATCCTCCCCTTATTATAGATCAAACTTTATATCTTTCCAAACTGCAGAGGGGTTATCTTTCCACCGCTGCAAGAATGTAATCAATGGTCAGAGTCTTAGCAGCTGCCTCACCATTTTGAATACCGAAAGAAATAGTAAGGTCTTCGTCATCAGGAGCATTGGTGGTGCTTGCAATCTCTCCTACCTTTACGTTATCTTGGTAGCCGCGAAACACTGGGCCACCAGTGGCAACGTCCAGAGGATCATACTCAAAAGAAAGCGTGACAAACGTATCGTCTGCCATGGCATTCATCTCCAGAACACTTAGGCTAGAATCATTGTTTTTCTCAATGACAAGATCAGGTTGAGTATCGCCATCTATTTTTAAGAAGTAAATACCATCCGTAACGTCCAGAGGGGTTGTATCAGTGATCTGAAGACCCATGACAATCTCTGACTGAGTGGCGTCATTAGTTTTAAACCTAGCCGTAAAGAACATTCTTTTGCTAGAATCCCACTTGAAAGACTCACCCTTCAACTGGAAGAAGTCCAGATCATTATCTGCATCATCATTGGTGATCAGAAGTTGACCACCTGCACCAGCGGTGATTGCCTCTGAGGCATTACCAGAACCAGCTTCAGTGGTGGTGATGGTGTAGATACCAGAGTGGTACTCAAAGAAGTCATCGTGGTACGTGTAGTACTTAAAGGGGTCCATGTAAGGGTAATTAAAAAGTGGGTTACCTTTTACTTGGTTAGAAACTCCATTTGGAAAATGTGTAGGCATAGTGAACAGTCCTTTCCTAGACCAGCACCCCTCTGGGGTACCATTCAAATATGTAAGTGTGTGTGTAAAAAAGTAGTGGAGGAAGTTTTTAGGCTCCCTCCACTGTAGTAAGAACTACGCTCCTTGTGAACCGAAGTAACCTCTCCAGTCCGACCAACCAAAGCTGTAGCGTTCTCTGGCCTTGAACCGGAGATTACCCGTGTCAAAGTCAGGCTCCATCTTGGTGGCAAGCGGCGCTCTGATAAACATCTTTGCTCCGTTGGGAACATCAGTTTTGATAAAGAACGCATCAGGATCACTGAATCGCTTGTTCACCATGTAACCAGAAGGGAGCATACCCTGATGATTAATGGAGTTGATGTTGTTATCAGCCGTGTTTGACTGATAGGGGCTGTTCAGAACACGGTCTGCCGTGAACTGGTTGCTCGGGGCAACGTGCAGAGAAACTGCGCCCGCACCGATCAAGATACCTCTATCATCTTTCAACGTCTGAATAGACACCAAAGCAGTTTCTAAAGCAGCTTCAGAAAGATCAACCGTACCCGTGGTACCAATAAGGTTACTTTGAGTACCGTCACCCACCGTGGGGTGGCTGGCGCTGAACATTGGTTGTCCATCTCCACCGCCGTAGGCAGTGTTGAAACCTTGGTTGAACGTCTGAGCAGCTTTCGTCTGCTTCGTACTTGCCATGGAACGCGCAAGCCCTCTGGCACGTAGCTTGGCAAACGTGTCATACAGGTTGTCTTCCATAGCTTCCTCGGTTACTGAGAAGGCCAAAGCTATCGTTTCAGCCGTATAACGTGAGGTGTAACTTTCTTGTGCATTGTCATACTGGACAGCAGCGCCTTCACCCTTGACAGGTGCCTCGCCAAATCCAGTGAAGAGGACTTCTTCTTCAAATGCACGGTCAGAGTTCTCTACTTCATAAAGAACACTGTATTCATCAGCAACTTCTCCGTACTCAATACCGAAGACGGCATTAAGACCCGGCAGAAGCTGTTTGGCAATACTAGCTCTATTAATAGCCATTGTCTAAGCTCCTTTCAGGTTAAGCGCCAGAAGACACACGTGTCAACTGGTGGTGGATAAGTTGAACTTCCGCAATCGGGAAGGCACGTTCTGAAGCGTTGTCAATATCGTTACCGGGGGTATCGAGAAAGTCAACGATGCGGAACATTGCAGCTACGCCACTGGTACGGCTAGCAACGTCTAGGCCAAAACCTGAACGTCCAGTAAAGGTAGAACCCGCACCTCGGGTAACTTCAAAGTTTAGTTCCATGATATCACCAACAGAGGCGCTGGCGTCACATTGGATTTCAAACGTGGCTTGCGGATCATCACAAACAATTGCATAAGCATTGCTTGCCGACGTTCCCGTGGGCCAGTGTTTGCGGAATTTTGGCTCACCGTCTTCCTCGTAGTAGCAACCCATGAACACACCAATTGGGTGATCAGCGGCACCGGAGTCATTACCGACAACAGAGACATAACCACCTCTGACATGGACAAGATCACCCGTGAAGATGTTCCCGGCAGCGCCAGATGCAATACGATAGTTACGAGTCTGCGTGGTGTTGGCACCAGCAGTATAGCGACGAGAAGGAGTGAGACCGTTTAGGGCTTTTGTAGTTGTCATACTACGCTCTCCTTTTTAAAGATGAGTAGAATAAATAGTAGGCGTCTAAGCCTGAAATTGTGGCATTCTACCCTTGGTTACAGTTGAAGTGCTACTGTTTGAAATGGGCATTTTGGAGTTTGAAGCCGACATAAGTTGTTGGTTTACAGCCTCCATAAGGTCGTTAGCTTTTCCTTCGTAATAATCATTTCTGGCAACTGACTTTCCACGGGGCATCTTGGCTAGAGCGACATCCCCCCGTACAACGCAGTTGGTATAGCGTCCGGTATCTAAAACAGTGGCAGAGTGTAACATCTCAGGAACTTCTTCAGGAGTTACAAATACCCATCCCTGCGTCATCTTGTTACCTACATTCTTATAGTCATCTTCACCTTTGAGGGTGATACGCACCCAGCGGAGAACCATGTCTTCATTGGTAAATCTGTCTACAACACCTGTAGGTACATCAAGATAATTTGGTTCTTGATAAGTGTATTCTTTTGCCTCAGTTTCCCTTGTCTGTGTTGTTCTACTACTTGCTTTACTCATCTTTAAACGCTCCTTCTGTTTTTGTTACGCGCACCTGACTCACCCACTGATGGGTACATACTCTCCTGCTGCACGGTCTGCCCGTGCTTTTTCAGCAGCATACTTCTCAAGAGGGATGTTCCACTTCTGAGCTAATCTTACGTCTTCTTGGGTAAGCTTAACTTTTTTAGAAGAGGAGTTGGAGGAAGAACTGCGCGACTGTCCTGCCACCACCTGTTGAGTATTTCTTTGTGCAGGGGCTTCCTGTTGCACTTCTTGGTTAAACTTGTGCGGAAACTCTTGCCTCATTCTAGAATCTACCTCTGCATAAAAACTTTGAGAGGAGGGATCATAACCTTCTTCTTTAAGCTGTGCGTCTATTGTAAGAGCCGCCACAGTCATAATATTATCAGAACCAAACCAATTGTTCTCTGGCTTCTGGCTCCACTCCACTGCTTGTGGATCATAGTCAGTGGTCTGAGCTTGGGCCTGTTCTTGCTGCTGCTGCTCTTGTGCGTACTGTTGCCTCTGTTCTCTTTCTTCCAGAGTTCTTTCGTACTGAGCCAGCTGCGTTCTATTCTGTTCAATATTATTCAGGTCAAGTTGAGACTTGCTTAAAATCTCTTGAGCCTCTAACATTTTTTCTTTATCGCCTGAGTCATAGGCAGATAAATAAGATTGTTTGGCCAGTTCTGTTTGCTTCTGTAGTTGCTGCTCTGTTAAGTCAAAGGTATTCTTTTGCAGGTCTACAGTGTTCTTGTCTCTGCTAGTTACAGTTTGTATCAGAGACTGACGCTCTGCTTCTAACTGTGCAATTTTCTGATCACGTTCTTTCTTCTGCTTTACCAGCTGTCTTATTCTTTTCTCTGCGCCCTTGGTCTCAATACCGTCTAGTTCAGGTAGAGTTTCTTTTGCCTCTACAGCGGGGGCAGGTGCAGGGTCAGCTTCTTTTTCTTCCACCTCTGGAGCAGCGTCTTCAACTTCAAACTCCACTGTTTCTTTTTCTGGGGCAGCTGAAAGATCAACTTCGTTCCAGTCTGTTAGTTCTTCTGCTACGTTTTCTTTAACTTCTGCTTCTTGTTCTTCGCTCATTTACACTTTCTCCATAGTTGCGAAACTAAGATTACGCTTCTTGTCTTAATATTAATACCATGATTAGTTTCCTAATACAAGGGTAGTATCTAAATCTTCTGGATCAGAGATTCTCATCAGGACCTGATCATCAAAGAGAAGAAGGAGCTTTACACCTTTGTAGACAAACTTGGTACCAGATAGTTTCTGGTAGCAGACGTAGTCACCTTCTTTACACCAAGCACCTGCAAGAAATTTATCTTTATCTTCGTAGGCCAGTGTTCCTACTTTAAGAACTCTGCCAACCGTGGTGAGATAGGCAATGTCATCTCTGGCTCTCTCTGGTAAAAGGATTCCTCCTTTTGTTTTTTCTTTGATAGAGGTAGGTCTAACAAGAACATGATAACCGGGAAGGTCTGGAAGAACCTCTGGGTCCGGCACATCATTCTTGGTAATCCACGCATCATTTGTAATAGCCCCGCCTAGTTGAGGATTAATCATAGTTGTCTTCTCTCTCCATTCTATTGTTGACAATACGGTTTAGTTCTGTGGAAGCCCACTCAATTCCTGAGATAGTTCCCACCAACTGCTTATATTGGTTATAGTCTTCTACCTGTCCAGTTGCAAGCAAAATTTTTAGTTTCTCTTGTTGTCCTGAAAAAGCTTCTTTAATCTCCTGAAACATATCCATGATATGCTAATCATACTACCTTTGATCTGGTCATCCTACGCTTTTTTTTAGAAGGTCTTTTCTTAGATTGCTTAGAGGTAGACATGGCAATGGCCACTGCCTGAGACTGTGAGTACCCTTCTCCTTTTAACTTTTTAATATTAGCTGTTATGGCCTTCTTACTTTTACCGGGGGTCAGGGGCATACTAAATAACTTTCGGTGGGTAGGGGTTAGGGTTACTGGCCATTCTTCCACCTGTGGAGCGGCTGGCCACTTGAACTGGGTCATCTCCCATGCTCTTTAGTGCTTGGGCTACATCGTCCATTCTTTCAATAATTCCCGGTCTTCCAAGTTTTTTAGCATTTTTATATTCTTCATTATTTAAAAACTCTTTGGCAGCTTCCTGAAACTTTCCTTTGTTAATAAGTCTTCTGGTCTTTGGACTTGCCTTTGGCGTCAGAGTACCTCTGTAGTAAGACTGGGTCAGTTGCAGTTGTAAGTCTTGAGGGTAGGTGTCAAAGTTGGGATAGGCCTTTTTAATCTCTTTTAGGCGAGTGTCTAGGTCTTCTCTGAGCATTTGATCTGCTTGTTCTACTGTGATTTCAGTATCTTTAGTTATAGGTTTTCCTTTAAGGTCTCTGGTTCTTCCGTACCCAATGGTATAAGGATCACCCTTTACAGGCTTTCTTGCCTTCAGTATAGGCTCTCCTTCGTAGTACTTAATTGTATGAATAAGAGCATCGTCAAAAGAAGGTTCAGAAGCTGGTCCACCGTCTGGCTCTGGTTCTGGATGAGGAGAAACCCTAACCCCTGTTCTAGTAACAGGCTCTTCAATGGCAGGGGGAGCGCCAGTAGAAGGAGAAAAAAGATTACCTAGGTAACTTTTAATTGAGTCCATATCAATCATAGAGCTTTCCTCGTTTGGTTCTTGTACTTGTGGAGTGGCTATTAGTCCTGCAGGAGCAGGGGTAGGGATAGAAGTAGGAAGAGACATAGCAGGTCTCTTAAATCTACTACGCAGAATACCACCGGGGTCTTGTTCTTCCTCTACCTGTTGAACAAACTCTTGTTGTTTCTTTGTCAGGGGGCGTCTTTCTAAGTAACTTGGCAGGTTACCTATCAATTGTCTCTGAGTTATCGGTGAATCTACCATACTTCTACCCTTTCTGTGCCATGGCCAGCAGAGACTTCATGGCAGTGTCCGCTGCCTTGATCTCACTGTTGTCTTCTGCCTTGTCACGCTCCAGTTCTAGCTTGGCAGCACTTTCCAGAGCCTTCAGGTTGTCCCTGCGTTCCTCTGTTTCCATCTTGCCCACGTTTAGAACCAGATCGTTCATGTTTTCTTTCTCTCTAAGGTTCATGTCACGCTGTTTCAGAGCAATTTCTGCAGAATCCTTCAGGGTTTCGGCCTGTGCCTTCTCTCTGTCAAACTCCAGACGCTCTTTCTCCAGTAGGAGCATCTGTTGCTCTGGACTTTGGGCCACGCCCATGGCAGCGTTGGCGTTTGCCACCTCTTCTGCGGCCTGTGCCATGACCATCTCGGTGGTTTTGGGGTCACTGGCCACTCCAGAGGCTTCTACCATGCCCAGAACCTGCTCTTGGTACTTCATAATCATGTGATCTCGGATATTTGCGTTGATTATGGGTACAATCTGCTTCATCATGGGGTTTGCCCCGGTGGCAGGGTCCTTCAGGAAGGAAGTTTTAAACTGAATGTGCGCTTCGTGGTTCTGCCCCGGGAAAGCAGCTATGGGGAGGCCCTTGGTGGCGGCTATGATGTCTGCCAGAGGGTCTCTTGGCTCTGGTTTTTGGTCCGGTGGGAGGATTTCGTCTAGGTTTGGGAAGTTTGCAGCGGTTAGGACCTCTCTGTAGAGGGCTGGCATGTTAAAAGTACCGGGAGGAGTCTGGCTGGCAAGCTGAATTGCCAGTTGTCCCAGTGCCATACGGTGTGCAGAGGAGGGAATGTTGGGGTCAGAGACAGGAATAATGTCAATTCTCCCGTCAAAGTCCTGTTTGAACACCTCTTGGTCTCCTCCCACCACCTCGTAGGGGTAGGCAGGGGGTAGATAGTCATAGTTTATCTGGGCCAAGACTGCAAATTCGTCCTTCTGTGCCTTGTGAAGGCGCTTGTGAATGGCAGAGAAGAACTTTGAAGAGGCTTCCAGTAGGGCCATGGTGGTTCCCACGGGTCCAGAGTTCTTGGAATCTGCAATCACCTGCTCTGTGGAGTCTGCAAACTTCTGTCCTGCGCCTATGACAAACTGCATCATGCCCATCAGGGTCTGCGAAGGCTCTTTATAGGGGAGAGTTACAATGGCCTTGTTCAGGTCAATGCCCGTGCTCTCCACTTCCTTGAACTCACCGGGGGCAATTGGTTCATTGTCTCCCACCAGTCTGACGCCTCTGGCCTTGAAACCACCGGGGAGGTTGGCAAACTGTCCTGCGTCTATCAGAGATCGCATGGCAGTGGTGGCTGTCATGGTCAGGTTACCTAGGAAGTGAATAAGACCAAGACCATAAAAACCAAACCCCGGTACATACTTGTAGTGGATAAAGTGAAGTTTCTTTTCTTTCTTGGGGTCACCTTCTTTGTAGTTTCTTCTGATGCAGAGGACCTTCTTGCTCTTCTCCTCTATGGTTACAATGTAAGGGTGAGCTATACCGTCTGGGTCAGAATAGGGTTCTGGAAGGTCTAGGTAGCAGTGCTGCTCTAGGAGAACGTACTGGGGGTCTTCTAGGTCCATGCCAGAGGAGGTGATGCCCATGATCTCGTCCATCTTCTGGGACATCTCTGGTAGATCAGGAGCAGAAGGCTTGGAGAGTTCAACGTCACGGTACATGCCAGAGACAACGTCTTTCCTGAAATCATTCTCTGAGCGGAAGATAAGGTGAGTGTACCTGCTGGCTGTTCTAAGGTCCTTGGCATTGTAGGAGACATAGAAGTGGTCCACGGGAACTAGCTCTGACACTGGTCTTTCCAGTAGCTGGTCGTAGTAGATTTTCTTAAAGGCAGACCCCATCACAGGGAGGTGAAAGAGTAGTCTCTCCTGTTCTTCAAAGTATTCTGGCATCTGCTCTGTCAGCTGGTAGTTCATAAAGTTCTTGACACGTTGAGCTTGCTTCTCGCGCTCAATGGTGGAGGAGCCTATGATCTGGGACTTTACAGGTCCACCAGCGGGGAAGAGTTCCTGAGATGCTTTGCTCTGGAACTTGACCACTGACTCTATCAGGAGCGGGTGAACAGCTGTACAGGCACCGTCAAAGGGTTCTGTGGTTTCTTCTAGCTTGAGACCAAGGAGATCAAAGCCACGCTCAAAGATTTGTTCCCATTCTTCTCTGGACTCCTTGTCACTTTCGTAGGAGTCTAGGACCGTGTTCCCTATGTCATCTAGATCATCTTCCTCTAGGTACTCTGCTAGGTTTTCAAAGTGAGACCCCATGGGACCAGAGATCATCATCTCTTCTATCTCTCCGAACTCTACCTCTACGCCCCCGTCTTCTGTGGGCATAAAGTTGACGATGTTCTCCTCTAGCATCTCTGCCTCTATGGAGGGAGTATCTCCTCTTACGTCAAAGTTAGAGGTGGGCATTTCTTGCTGGAGTTCTGGCTCCATCATCAAGAGCGGGTTACGTTCAACTGCCATGGTCTAGACCTTTTTCCTTCCGGGTTTCTTCTTTGATACTATCTTCTTTCCCTTCCCTATGGTAGAGGTTTTTATTCTTTTCTTACCACCTCTGAGTTCTCTGGGAATGCTTGCTCTGGATATTGTCATCAGTATACCCTATATTGCCTTGGGCGCATAATTATTGTAAGGGTCCCGTTCTATGACAGAACCTCCTCTTTTTCTTTGTACCTCTATTACTTCCTCTTCCTCTTCCTCAGTGCCTAGGATAGCTCTAGCTGCTCTGGTGGGTGCTCCTATTCCAAAGTCTTTTACTAGTCTTGAATAGTCTTTATGACTTGGCTTCAGGTTAGCCACTGTCAGTGCTCTGAGATACTGCTCTCTTGAGCCAAACCCTTCAGGAACCTTTTCAGCTATATCTACATTTAGGTCTTTTAGAATACTTTCATATTTTTTGGTGGCTTTGTCAACAGCTTTTGTTTTACTAGTGCTTAACTTATTTTTAGCAGCTTTTTGTGTAGCACTAGTTGCACCTGTTTTATTCTTTACAAGTTCATATACCAAAGGTGTAGATACATTCATATAACGATCTCCACCGGGAAGTTTTAGATTAAACAGATCATGCTCATCATTTACAATGCTAACTACTTTCCCCTTTTTATCAATTGAAGTTACAACACCTACACCGCCCATTTCATAAGCATCAGTTTTAGCTGATCCTTTGATAATAGCTGCTCTTCCTTTAAGAACCTCTTCAGGGTTTAGAACTCTAACTCCTGCTTCTTGTAGTTTATCTAGAAATTTTTTATCTGAGGTAAAAGTTTTACCGGAGAACACAGAATTTTTAATACCTGTTAAATTAAGATCAGTTACTCCTTTTTCTGCTGTGGTACTTCTGTAGGCCATACCTTTCATACCGGGGTCTATGTTTCCTGCTGAACCAGTATTTGCTCTTCTGATGTTCATTTGATAGGGTTTGGTAGGGTCCATACGCTGCATTTTTTTAACTTGGTCAAACATAGCCACCATGTCCTTTTTATCTACATCTGCTACGTCTCCCACTTCCTTAATATAATCATCTACATTAAATTGTTTAAAAGTTCTAACGTGGTCTACTTTATCTATATTATCTAAAATACTTTTTAGTCCAGTGGCTCTTTCTTCTGTGGGTCCAAAGTATTGATTGGTAAAAGACCTTGATTGATTTAATTGACCCATGGCTTGTTTAGTTGCTTGAGAAGCTGTCCTTCTTAGTTTAGAAGCTTCTTTTTCAAGTCTTTTAATTTCAGCTAAATCTTCATTAGATGGGTACTTACCATCTTCAAATTGACGAAGTTCTTTTTGACGTGCTTCTAGGGCATCAATTTTAGGAGTAACCTCCTCGGATACCTTAATTGCTTTATCAGCTGCCCTCTGATCTGCCACAGAAATATTAAACTCATCTTGTAACGCCCTACTTGAAGGATCATAACGTGCCTTTCCTATGTTGATTATATCTTGTGGTATTGTCTTTGCAACAGTTGCTGCTTGTGCTGCAGGATTAGTAGCTGCATAAAAACCCGGTATTTCATTTTGAACATTGGCCATAACTTTTTGTGCAGTTCTGGTGACTCCCCCTGAAGGAACAAAAGGTATAAGACCCGCTGCCATCAGACCAGCGTTGACTAGACTAGGGTCTTCAATAAGAGCAGCTGTGTCTGCTACTCCTCCTACTACATCTCCTAGTAAGGGAACAGGAGCAGTGTAAAGAGCAGCTTTATCAAGAGGAGACATATTGTCGTGTACTTCTTGTATGGTCCTTCCTATGTCTTTAGCAATAACAGGGGCTAAAGATGTTTCACCTTCTCTTCTGATGCGTTCAGCAAGAAGTTCCTGCTTCTCTACCAAGCTTAAAGATTCTTCTTGATTTGGGAGTGAAGCTAGTCCACCTTTCTCGGCCACTTTATTCTCCTAGTTCCAGTTCCAGTAGGTTCTCTTCTTGGGTTTATTTTCGTCTTCCTCGTAGGAGGGATCATCAGGGTGCGTAAGGTGCCAAGATTCCTTCAGGTAGTGTATGGCCATTGCCATGGCGTCTACTTGGTCATCGTGTCTGGCATAGGGAAACTGTATGGCCTCTGCAAATAGGTCCTCGGCCCAGTCCTTCCCTCGGGGGAGCCAGACTCTTTCAGATTCTAGTATAGGCGTAATTGCGTGTACCCTTGCTACTTTATCACGGTCTGGGAGGTAATCCAACACAGGGAGACCTGCCCTACGCATATCTTGTATCAGGCTCTGCCCAGAGGCTTTCTTTTCTATGATACAAATGTCAGGTTGGTAGGAGTCGTAGAGGTCTTGCGCTGTTCTTCTTAGCTCTGGGTATTCCAGTCTTTCTCTGACGTTGCCCAGTAGGATTATGTTAGGGGCCATGTACTCTCTCCCGGCTAGATCAGTGGTGAGGTACTCAAAGATGCCCCATGTCTGGATCACAGAGTAGTCAGCGGTGCTCCGGGTGGAGAAGGCAGTGTCATAGGTTTGAATGATAAGGTCACACTCTGGTGGGTCTTCCAGTTCCCAGTTCTGGAACCAGTGGGCCTTGATGGCAGACCCCTCGTCAGGTGTGGGGTTCTGCATATACAGGGCTTGCCAGTACTTGCCCCCGTTGTTGGCCCTGATCTCTGCCTCGTCTAGTCGGAGGAGTTCGTCAGGTTTCCACTCCGGGAAGTAGGAGGAACCCTCTGGCAGGTTTAGCAGGTCTGCTGAGTCCTCGTCTAGCCACGCTGGGATAGAGATAACATCCCACGGGATTGTGTCCTCTGTCTCATTGTT
>Ga0098036_1000995_pt1 | contig 11134 bp, 7 predicted proteins | sample 4_EtaG_FD_77064 | JGI IMG/M metagenome (GOLD analysis project Ga0098036, IMG submission 77064) | Marine viral communities from the Subarctic Pacific Ocean - 4_ETSP_OMZ_AT15127 metaG | ecosystem: Environmental > Aquatic > Marine > Oceanic | place: Pacific Ocean | collected 2015-01-07 | reverse complement strand
GGGCACCAGATTATAGAGAAGCCAATAGATTATTCTTTATATTCTGGGAAGCTTGCAAAGCAGACATCAGATGCTATGGAATGTGCTACCTTAAAAATCGTAGATCAGGATTCTCTTTTATGGCCTCAGGAGAGGTTGTAAACTTAGCTACATTGGCTAGTGATTCTAGATATGGAATATTATCTAAAACTGGACCAGATGCTAAAAAGATGTTTACCGACAAGGTTGTACCAATATCGGTTAATTATCCATTCTTTTTTAAACCGATCCAAGATGGTATGGATCGACCTAAAACAGAATTAGCATATAGAGTACCAGCTTCTAAATTTACTAGAAGAAAGATTGAAATGGGTACTGTTAATGCCGAATTACAAGGATTAGATACCACTATTGACTGGAAGAATACTGGTGATAATAGTTATGATGGTGAAAAATTAAAACTATTAGTGCATGATGAATCAGGAAAATGGGAGAGACCAAACAATATTTTAAATAACTGGAGAGTTACAAAAACAACATTAAGACTTGGTAGTAAAATTATTGGTAAATGCATGATGGGATCCACTTCAAACGCATTAGACAAAGGAGGTAGAAACTTTAAAAAATTATATGATAACTCAGATGTTACAAAAAGAAACGCCAACGGACAGACTAGCTCAGGATTATATAGTTTGTTCGTACCTATGGAATGGAACTACGAAGGATACATTGATGCTTATGGCATACCTGTCTTCGAAACACCAAAGAAAAAAACATATGGACCTCATGGAGCGTTAATAAATTTAGGTGTTATAAAATATTGGGAAAATGAAGTAGAAGGATTAAAACATGATCAAGATGGTTTAAACGAATTTTATAGACAATTCCCAAGAACTACTAAACATGCTTTTAGAGATGAAGCTACAGCTTCGTTATTTAATTTAACTAAAATTTATGAGCAAATTGATTACAATGAAGATTTAAGAAACTCCAATGTAATAACTCAAGGTAATTTTCAATGGGAACAAGGTATAAAAGATACTCATGTTATATTTATGCCTAATACTAATGGTAGATTTAGAATTTCATGGATTCCTAATTTATCAGTACAAAATAGAGTAATCAATAAAAATGGAATTAACTATCCTGGAAATGAACACATGGGAGCTTTTGGGTGTGATAGTTACGATATATCTGGTACTGTAGATGGGAAAGGATCCAACGGTGCTTTACATGGTTTAACTAAATTCTCTATGGAAGAAGCTCCTTCTAATAGTTTTTTCTTAGAATATATAGCTAGACCACAAACAGCTGAGATATTTTTTGAAGATGTATTAATGGCTTGCGTGTTTTATGGAATGCCAATATTATGTGAAAACAATAAACCTAGACTTTTATATCATTTTAAAAGAAGAGGTTATAGAGGATTTGCGATGAATCGCCCAGATAAAATTTATAGTAAACTTTCAGTTACAGAAAGAGAAATAGGTGGTATACCTAATTCAAGTGAAGATATTAAACAAGCTCATGCTGCAGCTATAGAAACCTATATAGAAGAATATGTTGGGTTTTTAGGAGATGGACATGGGGATATGTATTTTCAACAAACACTTGAAGATTGGGCTACTTTTGATATAAATAATCGAACAAAATACGATGCTTCAATAAGCTCGGGACTTGCTATAATGGCTTGTAATAAAAATAAATATAGACCAGTAAATGAAATAATTAGAGAAAAAGTTTCTTTAGATTTCTCGAAATATGACAATAAAGGTCATTTTTCAAAAATAATAAAATAGATGATTCAAACTAATTTTAACAGTAGTTTCCCAAGTCAGGTAGTACCTGATGCAGAGAAATCCAGTTGGGAATACGGTACTCAAGTAGGTAGAGCTATAGAAGGTGAGTGGTGGAGAAATAATAGAGGAGGTGATAGATTTATATCTAATTACCAACAATACCATAACTATAGATTATATGCTAGAGGAGAACAATCTATTCAAAAATATAAAGATGAATTATCTATAAACGGTGATTTATCTTACCTTAATTTGGATTGGAAACCTGTTCCAATTATACCTAAATTTGTAGATATAGTTGTAAATGGTTTAGCAACAAGGGATTATGATATAAAATCTTATGCACAAGATCCAGAATCTCAAAAGAAAAGAACAAAATACGCAGAAACCTTATTAAGAGATATTCAAGCTAAAAGATTTCTTACTTTAACTCAAGAACAATTAGGATTAAATTTATGGAGCACTGATACTCCAGAAAATTTACCAGAAAATAAAGAGGAATTAGGTTTACATATGCAGTTAAGCTATAAACAATCAATTGAAATAGCTGAAGAAGAAGCAATTTCAAATGTATTTGCTGCTAATAAATACCATGAAACTAGAAAAAGATTATTAAGAGATTTAGTAGTATTAGGAATAGGATGTGTTAAAACTAATTTTAATAAAGCTAATGGAATAACCGTTGATTACGTAGATCCTGCTTCTTTGGTTTATTCTTATACAGAAGACCCAAACTTTGAAGATATATATTACGTGGGAGAGGTTAAATCAGTTCATATATCAGAGTTAAAAAAAGAATTTCCCAATCTTACTGAGGAACAATTAGAAGAAATACAAAAATTTCCAGGTACTCAAAACTATTTAAGAAACTGGGAAACATCACCAGATGTAGTTCAAGTTTTATATTTTGAATATAAAACCTATACCAATCAAATTTATAAAATTAAAAAAACAGCTGAGGGTTTAGAAAAAGCTTTAATAAAACCAGATACTTTTAACCCACCAGAAAATGATAATTTTGAAAAAGTTGGAAGATCTATAGAAGTACTTTATACTGGAGCAAAAATACTAGGAATAAACAACATGTTAAGATGGGAAAGATCTCTTAACATGACAAGACCGTACGCTGATAGTACAAAAGTTAAGATGAATTATGTTATATGTGCTCCTCATATGTATAGAGGACGTATAGAGTCGTTAGTTAGTAGAATAACAGGTTTTGCTGATATGATTCAATTAACCCATTTAAAACTACAACAAGTAATAGCTAGAATGGTTCCAGATGGTGTATTTATAGATGTTGATGGTTTAGCAGAGGTTGATTTAGGTAATGGAACTAATTATAATCCTCAAGAAGCATTAAACATGTTCTTCCAAACTGGTAGTATAGTTGGTAGATCATTGACTCAAGATGGTGATCCTAATAGAGGTAAAGTACCTATTCAAGAGTTACAGTCATCTTCAGCTAATGCTAAGTTAGCTTCATTGATTCAAACATATCAGTATTATTTACAAATGATGAGAGATGTTACAGGACTTAATGAGGCTAGAGATGGTAGTATGCCAGATAAAGACGCTTTGGTTGGTATACAAAAACTAGCAGCTGCTAATTCTAATGTAGCTACTAGACATATTTTACAAGCTGGTTTATATTTAACAGTAAGAGCTGCAGAAAATATTTCTCTTAGAATAGCTGATGTTCTTGATTTTGAATTAACTGAAAATTCTTTTAAAAGCGCTATTAGTAGTTTTAACGTAGGAACTTTAGAAGAAATGAAAAAATTGAATCTTTTTGATTTTGGTATTTATTTAGAATTAGAACCTGATGAAGAAGAAAAAGCAATGTTAGAACAAAACATACAAGTTGCATTACAATCGGGTCAAATTTACTTAGAAGACGCTATAGATATAAGACAATTAAAGAATCTTAAATTAGCTAATCAAATGTTGAAAATTAGACGTAAAGCAAAAATGAAAGAAGATCAACAAGCAGCTCAAGCAAATATACAAGCTCAATCTCAAGCTAATATTGAAGCTCAAGAGGCTTCAGCTATGTATGAGGTACAGAAAAACGAAGCAATGGCCCAATCTAAATTACAAGTAGAACAAGGCAAGTCACAGTTTGAAATACAAAAATTAGAAAAAGAAGCTCAGATTAAAAAAGAATTAATGGAAATTGAGTTTCAATATCAAATGCAATTAGCGGAAATGGAGAAACAAAACATGAGCGCTAAAGAAAGTAGGATAGAAGATCGTAAAGATCAAAGAACAAGAATACAAGCAACGCAACAAAGTGAGTTAATAAGTCAAAGACAAAACGATTTGTTACCTAAAAACTTTGAATCGCAAAACGATGGTTTAGGTGGTTTAAATTTAGAACAATTTACACCTCCAGCATCGTAAATTAATAATTATATAATATTTTATCATGTCAGAAAAAACAGAAAATCAGATTGCTGCACATCCTAAAGAATTAGGAGATGCAGTTTTACAACCTCAAGTAGATCACAAGGTTGATTTAGCTAAAGGTCCAATTAAGAAAAAAGAATCTAATATAACAAAAGTAGATTTAACTAAAAAACCAGAAAAAGATGCCATTCAAAAGCCTAGCACAGATGAGGTGGATGTTCATGAAGTATCCGGAGATGGCGGAAAGGTGGAAGAAACACACGAAAAACCTGAAAAGCCTACCGGAGAAAGTGAAAAAGAAGTAGTTGAGACTTCGCCTTTACAAGAAATAACTGAAGAGGAAAAAGTAAAAGTAAAAGAAATAAAAAAAGAAGTTGCAGAAGCAACTAGAGATGAAAAAATTACAGGTGTAAAATTACCTGAAAACGTAGAAAAATTAGTATCCTTCATGGAAGAAACTGGTGGTACAGTAGAAGACTATGTAAGATTAAATGCTGATTATTCTAGCGTTGACAATACTGTTTTATTAAAAGAGTATTATAAAAAATCTAAACCTCATTTGAATAATGAAGAAGTTGACTTTATAATTGAAGACAATTTCTTATATGATGAAGAGGTGGATGAGGAGCGAGATATCCGAAAAAAGAAACTCGCATTTAAAGAAGAGATTGCAAAAGCTAAAACTTACTTAGAAGATCTAAAGGGGAAATATTACGACGAGATCAAGTTGAGACCGAGCGTCACCCAAGAGCAAAAGAAAGCTACAGACTTTTTTAATCGATATAGAGAGGATCAAAAAACAAACGCTAAGAATCATGAAGATTTTAAAGCAGCTACTAAAGAACTATTTAATGAAAATTTCAAAGGTTTTGATTTTGAATTAGGAGAAAAGAAATTTAGATATGGTGTTAAAAATTTAAAAGAAACAGCGGATGCGCAAAGTAATATTTCGAACTTTGTTCAAAAGTTTTTGAATAAAGACGGGAGTATAAGAGACAATGCGGGTTATCACAAAGCTATATACGCAGCGCGTAACGCAGATACTATTGCTAGTCATTTTTACGAACAAGGCAAAGCAGATGCTATAAAGAACGTAGCTAAAGATTCTAAAAATATAAAAACCGAAGCTAGACAAACACCTAGTGAAGATGTTTATATTGGAGGATTTAAAGTAAGAGCTGTTAGTGGTGCTGATTCTACTAAATTAAAAGTGAAAACAAGAAAATTTAACTAATTTAAAAACTATTAATTATGGGTGTATTAAATCCTGCTTATGGAAGTTTGCAACCTTCTCAGTCTCAACAACTGTTAAGTACAAACTACCTAGCATTTAACACGGCCGCTGCTGGTGCAAATGATTTTGCTCAACAGTATTTGCCGGAAATTTATGAACAAGAAGTTGAAAGATACGGTAATCGTACTCTTGGAGGCTTTTTGAGAATGGTTGGCGCTGAAATGCCAATGACAAGTGACCAAGTAATCTGGTCAGAACAAAATAGATTACATATTGCATATGATAACGTTGCAAGTAACCAAGTTCAAACAATCACGTTACAAGCGGGTGATACTAACGTATTAGCTCCTAACATGACTGTTGTAATTATGGATCCTGCTGCTCCAAATGCTACAGTTCACGCGATTGTAGGAAATGGTGCTGTACAAACTGGAAACCAAACTGCTACTGTTTATCCTTATGTTGCTGCTAACCTTGCTGGTTTAGGAGCTACTGGATTAAAAGTATTTGTTTATGGTTCTGAGTACGCAAAAGGAACTGTAGGTTCTACTGAAAACGTTCAACCAACTTTTACACAATTCTCTAACTCACCAATCATTATCAAATCTAACTATCAAGTTAGTGGATCTGATACTGCTCAAATCGGTTGGGTTGAAGTTGCTGCTGAAGATGGTACTAGTGGTTATCTTTGGTATTTAAAAGCTGAAGGTGAAACTAGAATGAGGTTTGAAGATTACTTAGAAATGGCGATGATTGAAGGTCAATTAGCTACTGCTGCTTCTGGATTTGGTGTTAACCAAGCTCTTATACCTGGATTTGGTCCTGGTGCTCAAGGTGCTGCTGGTGCTATCAACTCTAAAGGTACGCAAGGTTTATTTGCTGCGATTAGAGCTAGAGGTAATGTTCTTGCTGGTTATGCTGGAGGTCTAAATGATTTTGATGATATTCTTCAAAATTTAGATACTCAGGGTGCTATTGAAGAAAACATGCTTTTCTTAGATAGACCTACTGAACTTTTATTTGATAACATGTTAGCTAACCAAAATTCTTACGGAGCTGGTGGTACATCTTATGGTGTATTTGAAAACTCTTCAGAAATGGCGCTTAACTTAGGTTTCTCTGGGTTTAGAAGAGGTTCTTATGACTTCTACAAAACTTCATGGAAATACTTAAACGATGCTTCTACAAGAGGTGGTTCTACGAACTTTACTGCTGGAGATAACATTGATGGAGTATTAGTACCTGCTGGAACGACTACTGTATATGACCAATTACTTGGTACAAATATCAGAAGACCTTTCCTACATGTTAGATATAGAGCTTCACAAGCTGATGATAGAAGAATGAAATCTTGGATTACTGGTTCTGTTGGTGGTGTTTACACTAACACTTCAGATAGTATGCAAGTTTCTTTCTTATCAGAAAGATGTCTAGTAACTCAAGCTGCTAATAATTTCGTATTATTTGTTGCTTAATTTTTATTTAAAGTTTATTTCCGTCTATTTGGACGTATCTTCAGACGGAAGTATACTTTATTTTTAACTATTTAATTATATTATATTATGTCAAAAAAAGAAAAACAAGAAGAAACAGTAGTTGTTGAAACAGTTAAACCTGTTAAAACAAAAGAACCTGTACAAAAAAAATCTTCAGATAAACCAGAACTTGATGGTTGGGAAATTAAAGATAGAACTTATTTTTTATTAGGTCCTAACAAACCTTTAACTTACACATTAAATTCTCGTCATTCACGAAGATACCCTTTACTTTGGTTTGATCCAATAAAGGAAGAACAAAGAGCTATTAGATATGCTACAAACCAAACATCTCCATTAGAAGATGAGCAAAAAGGGGAAGTAACTTTATCTCATATTATGTTTAAAGATGGTTCATTAACCGTTCCTAAACAATACCAAGCTCTTCAAAAATTATTATCAATTTATCATCCAGGTAACAATACTAAATACAAGGAGTTTAAACCTGTAGTTGAAGCCCAAGATGATTTACTTGATTTAGAATTAGAAATAGAAGCATTGAATGCTGCAAGAGAAATAGATATAGATTTAGCTGAAGCTATTTTACGTGTTGAAAAAGGCTCTGTAGTTTCTCAAATGAGTTCTAAAGAAATAAAAAGAGATGTTTTATTATTCTGTAAAAAAGATCCTAAATTGTTTTTAGAATTAGCGAAAGATGAAAATGTTATGCTTAGAAATATAGCTATTAAAGCTACAGAGTTAGGTATAATAAACATGTCTCCTGATAGAAGAACATTTGTATGGACATCTAATAATAGAAAATTAATGACAATACCTTTTGAAGAAAATCCATATTCAGCTTTTGCTGCATATTTAAAAACTGATGAAGGAGTTGAAGTTTTAAAATCTTTACAGAAAAAACTTTCTTAATCTATAATGTTAATATAGGGTCCGTTAATTCGGACCCCATATTATAATAAAAAAACAAATGGCAATAAACGTAAACACTGTTTACAAAACAGTTCTATTAATACTTAACCAACAACAGAGAGGTTATATAACCCCTGATGAGTTTAATAAATTAGCTAGCCAAGTACAGTTAGGTGTTTTTGAAGGTTACATGAGTGATCTAAATCAACAAGAGCGTGTACCTCAAAATGATTCTGAATATGCTAATAGAGTAAAAAATATAGACGAAAAACTTGACATTTTTAAAAAATATGAAGCTGGAATATATATTAATCCTTATTTTATAACCCCAGCAACAAGCACAACAGCTACTTTAAGTAATAACTACGGCGCTCAAGCTGCAGGAGTTACTGTATTCACTATACCCGGAGCATCCGCTACCGGATGGACTACAACTTTTAATTCTCAAATTAGAGTAAAAGTAAACAATATCTACATATCTACTTTTACTTGGGATCCAAACACAGGAGTTAATGGAACCATAACTTTAGATTCTGCAACAGCTCTTAATGATACTGTATTAGTAGAAATGTATGTACAAGATTTTTATAGAATAGGATCAGTTATTTATAATGATACTATTGAAGCACAAATGATGAATAGGAAAGATTGGTATTTAATAAAAAAAGCACCACTAGTAGCTCCTACCACATCTCAACCAGCATTTTTATACGAAGATGAAAAAATTTATTTATATCCTACTACTATTACTTCTAATATAAATATATCTTATCTTAAAAAACCTTCTGATGTTGCTTGGGCTTATACTCAAGGGGATTTAGGTCAATACCTTTATAACCCTGTAGCTTCTACTCAATTTGAACTACACGAGTCAGAACAAACAAATGTAATATTACAAATTTTATCTTACTCAGGTGTTATTTTACAAGATCCTAGTATTGTTCAAATGGCAGCACAAAAAGTACAACAAGATGAAATTAATGAAAAAAGCTAATAAATGGGACTACTAACAGAAAACAATTTACAATACTACGCGGGAACGCAGCTTTTTACTCAAGGTGTAGCAACTAACACTTTTGTTAGTACTTTTAATACAGAGTTAATATTTTTTACTAATGATCCTACTAATACACAATATTCTTTAAATAATTGTGAATTATATCAAAGTGTTGATCAAGGTGTAACATGGACTGCTTATAATACTCTAGTAGATAATACCTACACAGCTTCGTTTAACTCTCTTAATAATACCATAACTACAGGTACTCAAATACCTGCTATTAACTGGTTTAAGATTCAATTAAAACAAGCTCCAATGGATGATAATTATGGAGGATATGCTTATATAACCATAAATGATATAGTTAACAACTATCTTGTAGCTTACGTGGGGGATCAAAAACTTATACCAAATGTAAAAAGAACAGATGTAATTTTCCATGCTAAAAGAGGTTTACAAGAATTTAGTTATGATACTTTGAAAAGTGTTAAATCTATGGAACTACAAATACCAGCTAGTTTAAGTTTAATTATTCCGCAAGACTATGTAAATTATGTAAGGTTTTCATACATAGATAGTTTAGGTGTAAAACGTATAATTTATCCAGCAAATAATTTAACCATTGATCCTTATCAAGCTTTATCACAAGATCAATCAGGTTTCCCTATTCAAGATGCTAATTCAAATAATGTTGAAGTACCTTCAAGTACAGAAGAAAGATGGGATAAAGCGAATACTAGATTAATTACTGGTAACTTTGGAATTCAATCTGCTTATAATACTATCAGTCAAGATGGTTATTATCCAGATCTATGGCTAGCGGCTTTAGGTCAAAGATATGGTTTAAATCCAGCTACCACACAAGAAAATGGTTGGTTTACAATTGATGAAAGAAAAGGAACATTTAATTTTTCTAGTAATTTAGTTAATCAACTAGTTGTTATAGAGTATGTATCTGATGGATTATCTACTGATTTAGATACTAAAGTACCTAAGTTAGCTGAAGACGCGATGTATGCTCATATTAGTCATGCGATTATTGCTAGTAGAATAAACCAACCTGAGTACGTTGTTCAAAGATTAAAAAAAGAAAGAAGTGCTAAATTAAGAAATGCTAAAATAAGATTATCTAATATTAAACTTGATGAAATAGTTCAAGTAATGAGAGGTAAATCTAAATGGATAAAAAATTAATACATGGCGATAAGTAAAAATACCTTCTTAAAAGGGAAAATGAACCAAGACCTAGACGCAAGGTTAATGCCTAGCGGTGAATATAGAGAAGCTATTAATTTATCTGTTAGTAGATCAGAGGGATCAACTGTTGGAGAGTTTGAAAATGTTGTTGGAAATAAACTAGTAGTAAATACAACGTTTGATGTTATAGGTTATTATACCGATAAAGCAAATAATACTATATACATGTTTCTTACAGATTTTTATAGTAGTAGTGGGGCAAGAGCGGGTACTTCTAACAAATGCTATATAGTAAGACAGAATCTTAATACAAACACTTATACGACTTTGGTAGCGGGATATTTTTTAAATTTTAATAAATATTTTCCTATTCATGCGGTTAATTTAGTAGAAGATTTATTATTTTGGACTGATAATAATAATCAACCTAGAAAAATAAATGTTAGTTTAGCTAATATAAGTAATGATGTTAACCCAACTCACTATACGAATGAAGATCAAATATCTGTAGCGAAATACGCTCCTTATGAACCTATAAAAGTTTTAAATCAAGTAACTAAAACAAATATAAGTAGTGTAAGTACTAGTCCAGTTGTTAAGTTAGTTTCATCTGTGGCTCCAACTAATGTACAAGTGGGGGATATAGTAACAGGAGGAGATCCTGATAATCTTATAGATTCTCTTATTACTGTTATTGGTATAGACGATGTTAGTCCATTTGGTTTTTATATATCAGCTGCACCTCCAGGTACAATAGCAGCTGGAGATAGCGTCACATTCACTCGTCCTACAATGACAAACAAATCAAGTGAATACGTTTCTAATTATAATAGTGGTGTGGTAAGTGCTGTGGGTGGAACAGCGGCTGAAGTTGATATAACAATAACAGGTGTATTAGATCCTATGATAACAACTGGTATGCGTATAAGTTGTTCTAACAACGCAGCTCATTTAGATGATGACGTACATGTTATTAGTGTGGCTGTGGTTGGCTCAAACACTGTTATAAAGCTAGATAAAATAAACGCATTAGCTACAAGTGATGTTGTAATAATAGGTCATAATTTAAATTATGATGCTGGTTGGAAAGGAGATGATGATTATTTAGAAG
>Ga0098036_1000993_pt1 | contig 11150 bp, 11 predicted proteins | sample 4_EtaG_FD_77064 | JGI IMG/M metagenome (GOLD analysis project Ga0098036, IMG submission 77064) | Marine viral communities from the Subarctic Pacific Ocean - 4_ETSP_OMZ_AT15127 metaG | ecosystem: Environmental > Aquatic > Marine > Oceanic | place: Pacific Ocean | collected 2015-01-07 | reverse complement strand
TATTAGTATGTTTGTTACCTTTCTCTGCATTTGCAGAAGAAGAGAAAAAAAGTTTTTTTGGTGCTGACCTAGATGTTTCAATCGGAGTTTCTTCCGATTACATCTTTCGTGGGTATAACCAAAATGGAGGACACCTCGCAGTTAGTGGAGGTGCAGAAGCATCAGGTCGAGTTGGTGTTGTTGAAGTCTTTGGAGGAGCCTGGGCTTCTCAGGTAGACTATGATGATGACACAACTTATGAATATGACTTGTATGGTGGTGGAAGTATTGCCATCACAGACAATATATACATTGAAGGTATCTTTACTCGATATGCATTTGACGGAACAGTTCTATCAGATGTTGATGAAGTTGAAGGCACATTAAGTGTGTATGGACTTTATGGAAACTATGCTGTAAATATTAATAACACAGATGAAGATTTCTACAAGTTTGGATACAAGTTAGACATTGATCTTGGTGCAATTGACTTACTTGAAGATGTTACACTTGGAATTGAATACGGAAAGTCATGGAACGCAGAAGAGTATCAAGCAGTTACTCTTGAAAAACAAGTCGGCAACTTTATTGTCGGTGGTAATATCGGAACAAAAGCTCAAGCTATTAATATAACATATGAATTTTAATTGAGGAGATTTGAAGATGATTGGTGTTGGAGATTTATTTCCAGAATTTATTGGTAATGGTGTGAACGGTAAGAATGAAATGGTTGAGGTCAATGACCTTAATGATGGCTGGACTGTCTATTACTTTTATCCTAAAGATTTTACTTTTATTTGTCCTACAGAAATAATGGAGATGGATAGGCTCGTTGATGAGGGAGTCAATGTCTTTGGTTTTAGTGGAGACAATGAGTTTTGTAAATTAAATTGGAAACAGAATAATGACCTTATCAAAAATATTCGACATACTCTGGTTGCAGATTGTGGGCTTAAACTTTCTTCTGATCTTGGAGTTGTTGACGCAAACGAAGGTGTCTGTCTAAGGGCAACATTTATCGTTGACCCAGAAAATGTCATTCAATCCATAACAGTCAATGCTCTCGATACAGGAAGAAATGTAGATGAGACAATTCGTACTCTCAAAGCACTTCAAGCAGGAGGTCTTACAGGGTGTGGTTGGACAGAAGGTGAGGATTTCGTAGCATAGTGAACTGTATATAATTCTTTATTATAAATAGGAGAAACAAGATACATAATAAAGGGTTCGTTCATGGCTGTTCCGACTACAAGAGAATCATTTAAAACTTACTGTCTAAGACGACTTGGTGAGCCAGTTGTAGATGTTAATGTAGATGATGACCAAGTAGAAGATAGAATTGATGATGCACTTGCATTTTATCGAGACTATCACTATGATGGTACAGAACGTGTCCTAATTCAACATCAAGTTACGGCTACAGACAAAACAAACAAGTACATCTCAACAAATGATAATATTATCGGTCTTGTTAATGTACTTTCAATTCACGATACAAACAGTTCATCTTCATTGTTTTCTGCTCGATATCAGATACATTTGAATGAACTGTTTGATATGTCTCATACATCTCTTATTCCATACTATACTGCAATTCGTCATGTTGAAACTCTCAATGAGATTTTGACAGGCCATCCTATTATTCGGTGGAATCGTCATGTTGATAGATTGCACATTGATTTTGACTTTGATACAGTTGCAGAAGGTGAATATATTGTCATAGATTGCTATCGTCAAATTGATGAAGATACATATTCAAGTATATGGAAAGATAGATGGTTACAAAGATATGCAACTGCAATGATAAAACAACAATGGGGTTCTAATCTTACCAAGTTTGAAGGGGTTCAATTGCCTGGCGGTTTAACTTTTAATGGTGCAAAGATTTATGATGATGCATCAGCAGAGTTACAAAAACTTGAAGAAGAAATGAATAGTGGATATAGTCTACCTGTTGCAGATATGACAGGTTAGTAATGTGGCTACAAACAAGTACTTTCAAAATTTCAGTTATGGTAGAGAACAAGACCTCGTAGAAGATTTAGTTATTGAATCTATCAAGATACATGGTATTGAGTGTCGTTATCTTCCTCGCACAATCGTCAAAAATGATAATCTCTATGGAGAGGATATTCTCTCTACTTTTGATTCTTCAGCTGAACTTGAAATGTATGTCAAGAATGTTGAAGGGTTTGAAGGAGAAGGAGACTTTCTTTCAAAGTTTAATCTTGAAATACGAGATGAACTTACTCTTACTGTTGCAAAGAAAAGATTTGAGCAAATCAAAACAGAGAAGATTACGACAGAAGTAGGATATAACCTTCTTCAAGAAAGTGCAAACACAACAGCTGCAAGTCGTCAATACATATCAAGTGGAACTGCAAATACTGACTCACTTATTCTTGAAGGATATGATGATTATACAATTAGTAGTGAAAGACCAATGGAAGGTGATCTTATCTTCTTTCCATTGAATAGTAAATTGTTTGAAATCAAACACGTTGAACACGAAGCACTTTTCTATCAGACAGGTCGTTTACAAACGTATGACCTCAAGTGTGAACTCTTTAAATATAGTGATGAAAGACTTGATACAGGTAATACAGAAATTGATACAATTGAAACAACCTTCTCAAGAGATTCTCTACTTTATCAAGTTCAACTTGAAGATGGAGATAATATGCTCTATGAAGATGGTGATTCAGTTATACAAGAGTTTAGACTTGAAGCAACTGATGCAGCTTCTAACAATGAGTTCTTTACTGCACAGGCAGATAGTATCATAGATTTCTCAGAAGTTAATCCGTTTAGTGAAGTGGATAGGTATTAATGTTTGGAGCTCAATACTATAATCAAATAGTTCGTAAATATATTATTGGATTTGGAAACCTTTTCAATGATATTGTTGTTCAGAGACTTAATTCCGCAGGAGTTCGAGTTCAGTCGATTGCAGTTCCGATTGCATACGGCCCAAAAGAAAAGTTTATTGTTCGTCTTGCACAGGATTCAAATCTTGAAAAAGAAGTTATGGTTCAACTTCCAAGAATGGGATTTGAAATCACAGGAATGTCATATGCTGGACAGAGAAAACTTTCTTCAACAATAAAAAATGCACGATACGATACATCAGATAACAATCGTTTAAGAACACAGTTTGTTCCTGTTCCTTATGATATACAAATTCTTCTTTCTATCTTTGTTAAAAATGCAGATGATGGAACGCAGATACTTGAACAGATTGTTCCGTATTTTAGGCCAGAGTTTACGACCAATATAAAACTTGTTCCAAGTATGAATATTGTTATGGACACTCCAATTGTTCTTAACTCAGTTAATATTGAAGATACCTATGAGGGAGACTTTCTTACAAGAAGAGCTTTAATTTGGAATCTTGACTTTACCATACAGGGATATTTCTTTGGGCCTGTCTCTACTACAGGTATTATCAAAAGAACTCAAGTTGACTTTCATGCAAATAATATTGTTGGTTCTTCAAGAAACTCAAGAATTGTTGTTGTTCCAGGCCAGTTTGCAAATGGTGATGCAACATCAAATAGTTCTCTCTCTGTTCATAGAAATACAATCTCTGCAAATAGTGACTTTGGATTTGCACAAAATGTATTCTTCTTTACAGATGGATTTACCTATGACCCAAAAACAGGAAGTGATACACCATAATGTCTAAAACAAATATGGAAAATAATTTCGAAGAAATATTTGATCTTCCTGATAGTAAAGCTCTTGTCGAGATTATTAATGAAAACAATCCTCCTCCAACAGAAATGTCTGATACACTTCAAGATGACTATGACTATGCTCGTGGCAATCTTAGAAATATCATTGACAATGGAGAGAATGTTTTACAGTCACTTATAAATATTGCACAGGTAAGTGAACATCCAAGAGCATTTGAAGTTGTCAGTCAATTAATGAAAACAATGATTGATGCAAACAAAGACCTAATATCACTTCAAAAACAAGTCAAAGACATAAAAGAGGATAAGTCAAAACCACAAACTCCTCAGAATGTTACAAATGCAATGTTTGTCGGAAACACAAAAGACCTTCAAAAAATGTTAAAAGAAATGTGAGGAAACATGAAACCAATACTAAATCTAGTCGTTGCACTTTTTGCCTTTTCGGTTGCTTTTGCAATGACATCAACTCAAAGTGTTTATGCTTCTCTTGAAGAAGAAAGATTATTCAAGTGGGAAGTTACAAGAGTTATTGACGGAGATACTGTTGGTATTCTTGTCGAATGGGGCCCTCTTGAACTTAGAAAATTAAGTGTTCGTATTCGTGGTATTGACACACCAGAAAAAGGATATCGTGCAAAGTGCGATTATGAAAAAGAGCAGGGAAAAATTGCAACTGAGTTTATGCTTGATATCGTGGACTCAGGAGAGCCTATTCTTTTTGGAAATCCTCAATGGGGAAAATATGGAGGAAGAATTATTGCAGATATGTATGTAGGAAATGCAAATTATTCTAACCTTATTATGGAAGCAGGATTAGCTAAGTTGTATGATGGAGGAAAGAAATCATCATTTTGTGAATAGTTTATGTCTTGAAAGGGTACAAGATACTTATACCTTAGTAAAAAATATTTGTCAAGTGTTTTTTTAGAAAAATGTCAGAAAACTACTTAAATAATAAAAATTTGAAAAATTCTAATGTTCCTGTTGAATATACAAAGGAACAGGTAGAAGAATATGTCAAATGTGCTAGAAATCCAGAACATTTTATAGAAAAGTATGTCAAGATTATCAATGTTGACAAAGGGCTCGTACCATTTCATATGTACGATTACCAGAAAAAGATGGTTGATGAGTTTCATAACAATCGATTCGTTATTTGTAAACTTCCTCGACAAGCTGGTAAATCAGTAACAGTTACAGGATATCTTCTGTGGGTCATTCTTTTCAATGACTCTCAAAGTGTTGCTATTCTTGCAAACAAAGAAAGACTTGCAATCGAACTTCTTGGAAAGGTACGGCTTGCATACGAGTATCTTCCAAAGTGGTTGCAACAGGGAATACTTGAATGGAACAAAGGAAGTATTCTTCTTGAAAATCAAAGTAAAATTGTTGCAGCTGCAACTTCATCAAGTGCAATTCGTGGTGGTTCTTACAATATAGTCTTTCTTGATGAGTTTGCATTTATTGGAGATAATATTGCAGAGGAGTTCTTTGCCTCTGTTTATCCTACAATATCTTCTGGTAAATCAACAAAGATATTTGTGGTATCGACTCCAAAGGGATTAAATCATTTCTATAAACTGTATACTGATGCTATGGAGAAAAGAAATGAGTATGTACCAATTGAGGTTCATTGGTCAGATATTCCAGGCCGAGATGCAGATTGGAAAGAGCAAACAATTGCAAATACAAGTGAGGAGCAGTTTCGTCAGGAGTTTGAGTGTGAATTTATTGGAAGTTCCAATACTCTGATAGCTCCAACTAAATTAAGAAACATACCTTTTGTCAATCCTATTTTTGATAACGGAAACATACAGGTTTATGAACAGGCAGAAAAAGGACATCAATATTGTATAGTTGTTGATGTTGCAAGAGGAAATATGGGAGACTATTCTGCTTTTGTTATTATTGATATTAGTGAGATTCCATATAAGGTTGTTGGTAAATACAAAAACAATGCAATATCACCTTTGCTTTTTCCAGAAATCATATATAATACTGCAAAGTCCTATAACGACTCCTATGTTCTTATAGAAATAAATGATATTGGAGGTCAAGTTGCAGATATTCTTCATCACGACCTCGAATACGATAACCTTCTTATGTCAAGTATCAAGGGTAGAGCTGGACAAAGAATAGGAGGTGGATTTGGTGCAAATGTTGTAAAGGGAGTTCGAACAACAAAACAGGTCAAAAGTATCGGTTGTTCAAATCTCAAGGATATGATTGAAACTGACAAACTAATTGTCAATGATTTCGACATACTCACAGAGCTTTCAAACTTTGTATCAAAAAGAAATTCCTTTGAAGCAGACGGAGGAAATGACGACCTTGTGATGTGCCTTGTTTTATTCTGTTGGCTTGCAAAACAAGAATACTTTAAAGATTTGACAAATACTGATTTTCGAACTCAGTTTCTTCAAGAAAAAAACCAATTTATTGAGGATAATGTGCTTCCTTTTGGTTTTATAGATGATGGAGTAGAACCTGATGTACAAATATCAAAAGATGACTCAGATTGGTTAAAGTTGTAATATTATAAATAATAAAAATTAAATAAATATTGTCTTTTTTATTAAGGAGAAATAACAGATGGCCCTACAAGTATCGCCAGGCGTTAACGTAAGTGAGATTGATCTTACAACTGTTGTGCCTACAGTTTCCACCACAACAGGTGGAATTGCTGGACATTTCAGATGGGGCCCGATTTTTCAGCCTATTTTAATTTCAGATGAAAATCAATTAGTTCAAACTTTTCAAACTCCAAGTACGAACACTTATATAGATTTTTTCACCTCTGCAAATTTTTTAAACTATGGAAATCAACTTTTTGTTGTTGGAGTAAAAGATACAACTGATTCAACTGGCGCACAAAATGCCACATCAAATACAAACTCTAAGTATACTCTTATTAAAAATGATGACGATTATGATGCTAACTATTCTAATGGATTGTCGGCAAGAGGAACATTTGCAGCCAAATATCCTGGCGCATTAGGAAACTCTTTAAAAGTCTCAACTTGCTCAGGTGCAAATGCATTTGAATCAACTGTTACTGCAAACGTCACCGTAACATCAAACAGTACTACTGTTACTTTTGTATCTGGTTCAACTGCACAAGTACAGGTTGGAGATGTTTTATTACTTGGTGTAGACAACGAAGAAAGAAAAGTTGCTACTATTACAAATACATCACAGATTATACTTTCAAGTGCATATGAAGGTAATACTTCTAGTGGATTTGGTTCTGCAGCCAGTCATAGAAGTCAAGCCTCACAAAATCCAACAAGACGTTGGGAATATGCAACTTTCTTCAAGAAGGCTCCAGGCACAAGTAACTATGCTAACACAAGAGGTGGTAGTAATGACGAACTCCATATCGTTCTTTTAGATGAAGATGGAGAAATTACAGGTTCATCTGGACAGATACTTGAAACATACGAAGGTCTTTCAGCTGGTGCTGATGCAAAAGGTGATGATGGAAGAACAATCTACTATAAAGATGCCATCAACAATAGGTCACAATGGATTCGTTGGTTACGTCACATAGAGGGAACATCAAACTTTGGTTCAGATGTTGCTGGAACAACTTTTGGAAATCCAGGCTCACTCCCTGTTACTAAAAGTTTCACACAAGGTCGTGACGGCCCAACTCCTGCAGCTTCATTCTACAATACAGGATTTAATGAGTTTAACGATAAGTCAAAGACAGATGTATCATTGTTACTTGGTGCTGGTGCAAATCAGGCAAGAGCATTACATCTTATAAACAATATTGCTGAAGTTAGAAAAGACTGTGTAGTTTGTTTAACTCCACCAGAGTCAATGGTGGTTGGTAATGATGCAACTGTTTCAAAAACAATGGATGCAATTATTGCCTTTAGAAACACACTTCCATCAACTTCTTATGCAATTATGGATAGTGCATATAAACTTCAATACGATAGGTATAACGACAAAAATCGTTATATACCTTTAAATGGAGATACGGCTGGACTTATTGTAAGAGCAGATATTACCAGAGATGCTTGGTATTCTCCCGCTGGATTTAATCGTGGTCAGATTAAAAATGTTATAAAACTTTCTTACAATCCTGTTAAAGCACAAAGAGATCAACTTTACAAAAAAGGTGTCAACCCTGTTGTTACATTCCCAGGCCAAGGCACAGTTCTCTTTGGAGATAAAACACTATTAACACAACCAAGTGCATTTGATAGAATTAATGTAAGAAGATTGTTTATCGTATTAGAGAAAGCAATCGAACTTGCAGCCAACTTTACATTGTTCGAATTTAATGACGAATTTACACGTTCACAATTCAAAAACCTTATAGAACCTTTCCTAAGAGATGTTCAAGGTCGAAGAGGAATTACCGACTTCACAGTTGTTTGTGATGGTTCGAATAATACAGGAGAAGTTATTGACCGAAATGAGTTTGTCGGAGATATATACGTCAAACCAAATCGTTCAATCAACTACATTCAGTTGAACTTTGTTGCAGTCAGAACAGGAGTTGAATTTACCGAAGTAGTAGGCAAATTTGGTTAATAAATACTTTTTAGGAGAACACACTAATGGCTTTTAATGTAAACGAGTTTGCTGGTGCTTTAGTCGGAGGCGGTGCAAGAAATTCACTTTTCAAAGTGGATATACAAAATCCGATAAACGGAGCTAATGATATACAAGTACCACTTCTTTGTAGGGCTGCACAAATTCCTGCTTCAACTCTGACTCCTATTGAAGTTCCTTACTTTGGTAGAAGAATAAAGATTGCTGGAAACAGAACTTTTGCTGAGTGGACAGTTACAATACTCAATGATGAAGATTTTGGTCTACGAAATGCAATGGAACAATGGACAAACAGTATCAATAGTTTTCAAGGAAACCTCAGAACAACAGGTGGTGCATCTCCAACACTTTATAAATCTTCAGCACAAGTAACTCACTATGGTAAAGATGGTCAAGAACTTAGAATTTATAATTTCATAGGACTTTTCCCCACAGAAGTTGGTGCTATTGATCTTTCATGGGATGGTGGTGACGCCATTGAAGAGTTTACTTGTACATTCCAATACGATTATTGGGAAGTTTCTGGTGGTCAAACAGGTAATGCTGGAGGAGCTTAATCCAAAAGTTCGATTTATACTATTGACATTGAAACTGTTCTAATATATAATGCTATAAGGTAGGAAAAATGGAATTATTTGGATTTCAAATCAATCGAAACAAGGCTGAACAAGAGGAAAAAGACCTAACTCCGTCTTTTATTGCTCCACAGACATCTGATGGTGCAGTAGAATTATCAGGTGGTAGTCATACAGGTACATATCTTGATTTAGAAGGTAAGGCAAAGACTGAAAGTGAGCTTGTTACCAAGTATCGCATCATGTCAATTCAACCTGAGGCAGATATTGCTGTTCAAGACATTATCAATGAGGCAATTGTCTTAGATGATGATGAAACTCCTGTATCTATTGAACTTGACCGAGTTGAAGCTCCAGAAACAATCAAAAAGAAAATACGAGAAGAGTTTGACCACATATTAAGTCTTATCGACTTTAGTAATGATGCGTATGAAATCTTCAAAAGATGGTATGTAGATGGTCGTATCTATTATCATATACTCATTAATAAAAAGAAAACAAATCTTGGAATACAAGAATTAAGATATATTGACCCACGCAAAATTCGTAAGATGAGAGAACCGATTAAATCGACTGACAATAAAACAGGTGTCGAGATTATAAAAGGTTACAATGAATTTTATATGTTCAATAATACAGGTCTTAGTGACAAGACTACAGGTGGAATCAAAATAGCACCTGATAGTGTTATCTATTGTCACTCTGGAATACTTGATGAGAACAATAATATGGTTCTGTCTCATTTACACAAATCAATTAAACCTCTCAATCAGCTCAGAATGATGGAAGATGCAGTTGTTATCTATCGTCTTGCAAGAGCTCCAGAGAGAAGAGTTTTTTACATAGACGTAGGAAATTTACCAAAGATAAAAGCGGAGCAACATTTACGAGACATGATGACTCGTAATAAAAACAAAGTTGTCTATGATGCGGCCACAGGTGAAGTACGAGATGACCGCAAGTTTATGACAATGTTAGAGGACTTTTGGCTCCCTAGACGAGAAGGTGGGCGAGGCACAGAAATTACAACGCTTCCAGGCGGACAAAACCTCGGCGAGATGGAGGATGTAGAGTATTTTCGTAAACGATTATATAAATCATTAAATGTTCCTGTATCTCGATTAGAGGCTGAAAATCAATTCAATCTTGGTCGTTCCACCGAAGTTACAAGAGATGAGGTCAAGTTCTCAAAGTTTGTTAAGAGACTACGTTCTCGTTTCTCAGAAATGTTTGACCAGATGCTTGAAATACATCTTGCACTTAAAGGTGTTATAAGAAGAAGTGAGTTTCAAGAACTTAAACAAAAAATTACATACAAGTTTGCTGACGACAATCATTTCACAGAATTAAAAGAGTCTGAGATATTAAGAGAAAGACTTGGACTTTTACAAGAAGTAGATCAGTTTGTTGGAAAATATTTTTCAGAGAATTTTGTTCGTAAAAACATTTTAAGAATGAATGAAGATGATATTAAACAGCAAGAAGAAGAAATTGCAGATGAAGAAAAATCTGGTGCATATGATGATGAAGAAGGAGAACAAGAGGAAGTCGAACCAGAAGCTCCAACTGCAAATACAAATGTAAAAAAAGATGATGAAGAAGATAAAGAAGAAAAACCTGTTGTTATCAAAGAAAAAGAAATAAGTGAAGAAGAAAAGAAACTTGTCGAAAGTATGACAAATCTTATGGAGGCAGTTGCAAACTCGGAATCGTCAACAGCAGATGGGGAATGATTTATTATGAAACTAAACATGAACAATGCAAAACATATATCTGCTCTAATAAGAACTATAAGTAACAAAAAGATTCAGATACAAGAGACAGAGAAAAGAGATAAAACAAGAAAATCTGGATATGTTCAACATCTGAAACAGTTAAAGGGCAATAAGATTAAGGGCGACCCTCTTGACCCTTATATGCTTGTCTATAAAGCAAATCGTGCAAAACAAATCATAAGAGTATTACAATCTAACGTGGAGAAATCTCGTTTGGATATCTTGGCATGACTCAAGAAGTTGTAAATGCTAAGATACTCTCTACTCTTGTCGGACTTCTCAAAAAACAACGTATAGAGCTTTCAAAAGAGTTAAAAGAAGAAACAGTCAATCTTTTTGAGTCTCTTGATATTCCTCCTCCAATAAAAGGTGAAAAAGGAGATAGAGGAGATCAGGGCCCTCAAGGTCTACAAGGAGACAAGGGTGAAAAAGGAGACTCTGTTTCTGCATCAGAACTTGCAGAGCAACTTCGCACATTAAAAGGAGACAAGGGTGATACAGGTGATATCGGGCCTCAGGGCGAGAAGGGAGACACAGGCGACAAAGGTGACAAG
>Ga0098036_1000992_pt1 | contig 11156 bp, 10 predicted proteins | sample 4_EtaG_FD_77064 | JGI IMG/M metagenome (GOLD analysis project Ga0098036, IMG submission 77064) | Marine viral communities from the Subarctic Pacific Ocean - 4_ETSP_OMZ_AT15127 metaG | ecosystem: Environmental > Aquatic > Marine > Oceanic | place: Pacific Ocean | collected 2015-01-07 | reverse complement strand
ATGATATTTGATAACCAAGTCCAGTTAGTTTTCCTTGTGATGTAAACTTTTCTAAAAAACCAGAAAGTTTTTTTAATCTTCGTTCTAATGGATCTTTACTATCTCTACTAAAAAGTTTCCATTCTTGAAACTTAGGTAATTGCTTTGCTCCAGTGCCTAATCTAATTGGTGCTAATGCCTTATTTACCACAAATGCACTTGCGTCTCTTATATTCTTACCCGCAGAAGCTGGTATTGCTTTTGATCCAAGGTACGTGAGCGGTGATACAACAGCTTTGTCCACTGCTTTTAACCCAATGCCCGCTATCTTTGCACCAGGTTTGAAGATACCATATTTAAAACCAAGAGCTATTGGTTTACCTACTAAAGAGAAACCACCTCCAATCAATGCACCTTCCGTACCAAATCTAACTCTGTTTCTTAATTTAGCTAAAGCTAAATCTCTACCAGTTAATCCTTCTGTCTTTTCTTCTTTTACAAATAAAGTTTCTTTGTCTGGAGTAGATGCAACAAAATCTGTTGCAGCAAGAGCACTGGACATGTATCCAGCTCTTTTTGCAATCTGTGATGCCTTCTGTAATTTAGTTCCTGTGTCTGCTAATTTTCTATTTCTTTGAAATATTTTAAGTCTGTTTAATACTTTAAATGATGCACCTCCTGGTATACCATATTGTGTAAGAACTTTAGTAACTTCTCCAGTTAATGTTTCAGGGTCTTTTATTTTATTTTCTTCGTAAACTTCATCTAATTTTTCTGAAAGATCTGTTCCTACTGCAGCATCAACACCTGAAGTTAACAGATCACCGACAGCGTAACCTAAATCTTGAACACCACCAATAACTCCTTTTTCTACATCTTCAAAAAAATCTATATAATCTTTTTCTTTGGCTTCAGACCCTTCTTGTAATTCTTTTATTCTATCTAATTTTAATTTGTCAAAAGGGTTTGTTGAAAATAATGAAGTAGAAAGATTAGCTAAACCTTTCCAAGTAAATTTTACAGGTTTTTTCTTTTTGTTTAAAACCTCTCTTGCAAGTTCTGTTACGGTTTCAGCACGTTCTAGGCTTCTTTCTTTTTGTTTAAACGGGTCAGCCATTTAACCCTCTTGTGCTATATTCAAACTTACGTTGTATCTTTGATTAAACTCTTCAACATCTTGTTGATCTCTGATGTTTGCAAAATCTAATAAAGCTTGTTTACTTTGTGATATTACTTGTATTACATCATTACTTATTGACTGTGGTAATCTAGATCTCAATTCGTTGTAAGATAAATCTTCCACTTGATCTTCATCAGCTTCTGCAACTGCTGGCATCATAGCTTGCCCTCCTATGTTATAACCAGCTCTACCACCATCTGCCATTTCATCATATAATAAACCAGCTAACTCAGGATATTTTTCTGCAACTTTAGCAGGATCAAATACATCATTTTTAACACCGGCTATAATAATATCTTTTACAAAATCATCTTGTGTCATAGTTCCTGCAAGAATTGATTTTGCATAATCTTCTTTTTCTCTTCTTAAAGTTTCTATATCGGCTAAAACTTTTTCTCTTGCTTCAGGAGAAGCATTTTCTAATTCAACTTCTTTTTTAAGAATTTTATTATCATAAAGAGAATTCAACATTTGAACTCTTCTTTCTTTTTCAAACTCAGTACCACCTTTAGCTTTGTCAGCAGCCAACTTTAATCTTTCTTCTTCTAAACCATATTCAGAAGACAATGCACTTGTAAATATATCATCTGCTATAGCACCTTTTCTTTCTCTTTCAGCCATTTTTGCTGCTTGAAAAGTTTTAAAAGGTTCTTTTGCAGATTCACCCGCTGTAGCTAATAATCCACTAAGACCTTTACCTATAGGTCTTTGTGACATTAAATTTAAACCAAATGAGGTTAAAAACCCTGGACCAGCCATAGGATTAAAAGGAGACTGTTCTCCTCTAAATCTATCTACGTCTTCCATATATCTATCTCTCATAGCTAAAGCTCTATCGTATGGATCATTTCCATCTTTAAGAGGTTTTCTATTTAAACCAGATGTAATGCCTTCTGCTGCACCACCCATTCTAAACATTGGTCTTTTTAATGTTCTATTCATATTATCTTCTAAATGCGCCGTAGATACCTGCTCCAGTAGCCGCTGCACCTAATGCAGTTTGTAAGAATCCTGGCGCTGGTGGTTGTGGTTGTGTTACTGTTCCCGATCCTTGCATTCCACCCATGATCCCTGTAACAAGATTACCGTATTGTTGTAATTGTTCTTGTGGTTGATAAGTAGCCATTCTAGTTGCTTCTCTTTGTGCATCAAGTTGAGCTTGTTGTTGCGCTTGATTCAATGCGCCCAATGAACCTAACGTTGAAATATCTCCTGCTTGTAATGAAGGTAATGCAGATGCTAGTCCCATTTGATTTGCAAATTGTTGTTGTCTTGCGGCTTGTGCTTGATTAAAACCTTGATTTAACAAATTTGCCTGTAACTGTGCTCTGTTCATACCAGTATTTTTCATAAATTCTGCTTGTTCAACACCTTCTCTTCCACCACCAAATGCACCGGATGCTATTGCTCGATCTGCAATCTGTTTTTGTTGTATTTGTGCATTTCTATCAAACTCTTTAAGTGATGCATCAATCACCTGTGATTGATATGGTGACATGAATTGTGAAATAGATCCAGCACCTGTTCCTCCTCCAGCACCTGTTAATGTTTGTGCTGAAGCTAAGAATGGTTGAAATGATCCAACACCTTGTTGTGCTAAAGTTTGTGCTTGTCTTTGTAATGCATCCTGACCTGCCACTTGTGGTGCAAGTCCTGCTAAACTTTCTTGTCTTGTTGTAAATGCTCTTGCAGCATCTTGTCTTGCTTTAAATCCTTCTGCTGTCTCACCCGGTTGTCGTGATATACCTGTAATACCTGTTGATACGACTGGTACACCAGTCATTGCTACAGCTTGTTTGGCGAGATCTTTTCCTATATCTTCTACAAAAGGTGCTGGTCGCGATACTGTAGTTTGTGTTGACATTATAATACTTCCTCTAGTCTTTGTGATGTTTGAAACATTTCTCTAGCGCCATCTAATCCTTGCGATTCTTCAGATACTTCACCTCCGGATTCGAGGTTTTTCATCATGTTATACATGACTTCTGCACCTTTGTCTATATCTCCTTCACCCGCATTTCTAACAGCATCAGCTGTAAATACAAACTCATTTTTTGATAGTCTTGCAGGCACATCATCTGCTCTTTCCATACGACCTATTGGCACAAATCCGCCGTCTTCTCTTAAATCCATTTCCTTACCATCCATGTCTAATAGAGGCATGGTCTCTTTGGCTACTGGTTCAGCATCTCCACCTTCAGCCATAAATCTTCTAGCTAAAAATTGATTAGGGTTATTTCTTATAGCATCAATATCTATACCTTGAGTTCTGTAATACTCATCAACATCAAAATCATCCTCTTCTTTTTTACCCACACCTAATAGATCTAATGCAAGAGGAACTCCCAAACCTAAAGTTATACCACCTCCTAATGTTGGCATCATTGATCCGGCAGTTTTTGTTAAACCTAATTTATTAAAAAGACCAGGAATTCCAGGTCCAGCAAATCCAGGTTTCATTGCTTGTCCAAATAAACCAGCTTTCATATTTGCTAAATTAAACATACCTTTACTAAATAAACCTTTGCCTGCACCAAGTGATCCACCCATAGCACCTAGACCATATAATAATGCAGCTTTACCAAATGGAGACTTGACAACTTTCTTAACAGCTCTTTTTGCTTTCTTAACTAACCTACCTAAGAAATACATCTGTCTTCCTGATTCAAGGTCCATGATTCCTCCTTCAGGAGTATCTTCCATCATACCACCATCTGCAAATGCTGCACGTAAGGGCATGCCTGCAAGTCTCATCATCTCTGGTCCACCTCTCATTGGTACCATTGGTTTATTTAATTCTTTTAAATTAGGATATGCTAGACTACCTTCCACTGATTTCAATGGTTCACCTATAAACCCTGCAGTGTTAGAAGAAAGATCAAAAGGGTTTGGTGTTTGTACAGGAGGTTGAACAGCTAAATTTTTGCCTGGGTCTAATTTACCTGAGTCTAATTTAAAAGCTTCTAGTGTTGGGTTTGTAAAATTATTATTTTCAGGCATTGTAGAACTTCCATCACTTGAACCCAAACTGGATTCAACTGATTCTAATCTTTGATTAATACCTTGTAACGTTTGTTCTGCAGAAGCTATGCTACCACTTAATTGATTTAATCTGGGCATGATACTTCCACCTTGTTGATAACCTGCTCTAGCTATTCCACCATCAGCCATACCTGTAAAATCAAATATAGAGCCCGCGAATCTTGGAGATAGTCCACCTAAGTTTCTTGTTACTGCTGTGTCTTCTTCAGTAGTATCATCTTCTGGTATAATTGGTGGTATGTAATTATTATCTCCGCCACCATCACCCTCATTTGGTTTTGGTGTAAATGCTCCAGTAGTTTTATTATAAACTAGATTATTTTCTCTAGCATATCTATTAGGTTCAAAAATTTTCATCATTTCTTTTCCTGTTGAAGTATCAATATCAAAATCTCTAGCGCCTGTATAACTATTTATTCCCCCAGAATATAAATCCATTAATTCTTCTCTAGTTGTAGGTCCAGTCATTTTAGGTCCTATTAAATTTCCAAGAGCAACAATACCTTGTCCTGTTAAAGTAGGAAGTGCATTAGGATCGATTGGAGTAAAAGATTCTGGAGCAGGTCTTTTGCCAGATAAAACATCATCAATAAACTGTTGACTATATTTACCAGTTCCTTCTGGTCCAAAATCCGTGATACTTGGTGCATTAGCATTTATTATATCACCGTAAGTTTCTGTAGTGTCCCCAAAAAAATCTACACCTAGTTGACCTAACTTAGAATTAAGTTCATTAATTTTTGATATTCGATAACGTTCTAATTGTTTCTCTTTGTACCTTCTATTGTAATCAGCAAGTTTTTCAAAAACACTTTTCTTTCTTTCTTCTTCCTCTTTTTCAAGTCTTTCTTCTTTTGCTTTTTTAGCATCAGCAAGTTTTTTAGAACCTACATCATATGATCTACCATCAACAATTTCTTGAGGAGGTCTTGATTTAATTCTATTTACTGTTCTAGTTGAAGCACCTAATTCTCTAGGACCTGTAAGTCCGGTAGTTGTAGTTTTTTTACGAGTAGATGTAGGTCGGTTATTATTACCACCTGGATCACCAGTAGCTCCACCAGGAGCATCACCTGAAACGTTACCTTCTTTGTCTCTTCCCCCACCTTGATATCCTTTATCAGATGCACCCATGGTAGCACCGCCACCAAAACCACGTCTACCATCAGGGTTTACAACTCCGCCCTTAATATATAATTCTCTTGCTATTTGTGCTCTTGTAATGGCCATTGTTCTATTCTATTTGGTTTTTTATTTTTCGTCAATATGTTTAAGATTTGACAATTCATCAAAGAAACGTCCACAATAAGAATATTCCCCTACATGAGTTATATAATCGTTTACATAAGCATGTACTTTTCCTCCTATATCAACCCATCTTTGACAAAACCCAAAGTCTTCTCCAAAATAACGTTTGGTAACAGGATCATGTAATGTATCAAATAAATTATACATGTTTTCTTTTTTAACTTCAACCCCATTTATAATAGTAGGTTGGAATATTTCCAAATGAGAATACTCTTTAATCATTTTTTCAAGAACATTTCTTTTAATTAACATACATCCAGTAGGAGCATGAGTTAATTCCATAAGTCCTTGGTCCACGGTTATTGCATCTGGATTATCTACTTTAACAGGAAAGGTAAAACCTGCTTTTGCTAAATCATCAGCATTACCAGAATTTTTTCTTTGCCATATTTTATCCCAGTTTAATGTTTTCATAGGATAAGGAACACCTATAATATCTTTGTCAAAATCTAACATTTTAAATATAGTTTCAGAATTAAAATCAATATCAGAGTCAATAAATAACAGATGAGTATAGTTGTCTTCATGATTTAACATTTCAGCAACACATAAGTTTCTGCCTTGTGTAACTAGAGATGATTTCAATAATGTAAAACTAACTTGTATTTTTTTAGCCCAACATGCTTGTTGAAATTTTAATACAGCTTGTGTGTAGTGCATACTAACATCACTATGACACGGAGTACAAACCATTATTTTATGTGGAGAATTTTCTCCTATATTTATTTCTGTTACTGTGTTTGTTTTAATTGTTTGATAAGTGTCATTATTTTCAACAACAGTTTTATCTTTATTAAACCATATAGGTTTATTTGGTTTTTGCATCAAGAGCTCCTTTTAAAAACCTAGTCCACCCGTTTGCTATTTTATTCCAATTGTAAAAAATATTTACATAAAGAGATTGTGATTCTAGATGATTATGTATTTGTGTGCTATGTAAAGTATTTGCTGACTCTTCTATACTAAGAGCAAATTTTTCAGATAACCTTTTATAGTTATTATCATAAGGTATATACATTGGAAACTCTGCTCCAGTTTCAAACAAAGCACCAAAATTAGTTGTAATGCAATATAAACCACCTGCCATACATTCTAACAAAGATATGCATGATGTTTCTTCAAAGATACTAGGGTAAACATACATGTTATATTTATGTATGTTTTCTTTTATATATTCATTAGGTTTGTAACCTATATAATTTACATTGGGTAAAGCTTCTGCTTGTTTATATAATTCTTTGTAATCATGATCATTTTGTTCATAAAAATTTTTTCCATATATTTCTGTAGAGGAGTATACATCCAGACTAATCAAAGGATTCTTAACTAGTTGCATAGCACCTAGCAAAACATTTAATCCTCTCCAAGGTGTATTTTGATGTATAATTTTTATAGGCTGACCTATTTTATAAGGTTCAGCTTTTTGTATATTATCTATACCATTTTTTATAACAACACATTTTTCTAAAGGTAAATCAAATACCACTCTAAACTTTTCAAAAGTCCAGTGTGAATTAAATACATACCAATCATATTTATGATGATTAGATTTATCTTTAAACCAAGGAGTTATATTAGGTTGATCCCATGAATTTTTTTGCCAAAGTATATTTAATTTACTTGGATGTAAGGGAATTTTTTCTGGTACAGATGTTGTTATTTGTACTTGGTCTAATATTTTTTTATCTACGTATTTTTCTAAATAACTAAATTGTAACTCAGTACCACCTTTAGGTGTTTGATTTTTTATTGTCATCCATTGTTTTTTGTAATAAATTTAATCCTTTCGGTGATACTTGAACTGTTAGATCTTGCACCACATCTTCTGCTTTCGTTTCTGTATTAGGGTCATTTATATCAGAATCTCTTTCAGTTTCATCTTTATAAACTTTACCTGTTTTAGAATTTCTAATTGTAACTATAGTAGTACAATTAATTTTTAATATATCATCATCCATTTTGTTGCGACCTGTCTATTAGAGCATAACTTATCAGACCTTGTATTTTATTACTGCCTGTAGCTGCTGTTATTGTTATAGCATCACCTGCTTCTAAATTCAAGCCTTGAGGTGAAGCGTTTACTTGAGATTTAGCTGCTAGATCATCACGAAAAAATTCATACTCAGTATTTGAATCGGATGAGTCAACAAAATTCATGTTTACTATGATAGCTGAAGATGCATCGTTGTTTGCACAGTAAATACTTTTAACTATGATTGCTCCATCAGTAGGACAAGTAAGAACTGTAACTTTACTTGTATCAGATTGTTTAAAACCTTGGTTTTTATATTGTATCGTCATGCCATGAAATAATTAAATATATCTTGTTCTTCTTTCAAGTCATTTTGAAAAGAAAAATTAAGTTGATTTTGTAAAGTAGTTAATGACTCTAATATCTGTCTTTGATTTTCTACATCATACTCTGGTTTAGGTTCTGGTATATAATTAGTTATTTTAGCCATTATCTTCTTCCGTCTGGTTGAGCATCTAGTCTTAATGTTCCATATCTCCAAGTTTCACCAGTGCCATCGTTTTCTATTTTAATTGATACCAATCTTCCTCTTGCTCTAGTGTTTACCTTATCAGTAGATGATGTAACTGTAAAAGGACCAAGAGGTGAACTAGACGCTGTATCATTTGGATAATTATTTAATAGTAAAGTAATTTTTGAGTTACCTGTAAGAACTTTAAAGTCAGGTATAAATCTTCTAATTGACATTAAAAATTCACCATCTCCTCTATAGTTAACCACATTTGTTGTTTGACCTCCACTTGTACTTGCTACAATATCAAAATCTCCAGATTGTATAAATGCATCAATAGAAGTAGTACCAGAACTATTTACTTGATCAGTTCCTTTTTCATGCTCATAGTATGTAGATGCTCCAAAAGTATTTGTAATTCCTTGTATATCAAAATTAGGGAGAGCTGTTGAATTATATTCAGTTGCAAACGGTAATTCAAAAACACCCTGATCTAAATAACTAGATCTTGCAAGAGAACTAGTAGTCCATAAATTTTCTGAATAATTATACGTAACACATCTGTCTATTTGAGTAGAATTTGCTTTAGGATAAAACCAGTTTATTTCATTATATAGACTATTGTGTTGACAATAAATTAATTGACTAGAATTATAATTTACACCTAAATTATCTCCAGTAGTCGTAAATACAAAATCTTCTACTAAAGATGGTAAAACTTTTACTGTACCATCAAAAACAAAAAATCCGCCTTCACCAGACATCCAGAATACTTTACCATCAGAATAACTTAAAGCATTTTGTCCTATTAGACCACAGTTGGTGCCTACCTGTCTAACAGAAAATGTAAAAGGTGCTCCAATGAATTGAATTACATATGCAGATGTATCAGTTAAAACTAATGTGTAGTCTTTACCAGATACAGCTCCCATTATCTCATTCCCTTTATCAAGTCTAAAAGTACCAGCAGTATTTGTTGCGGTTGGTTGATAAGTATTAAAATCCTCTTGATCAGAAAATCTAATAAACATAGGATCTTGAGTTGCTACATTACCTATAGTTGTTTCTGTTCCGAAATGAAACACATGTCGATCTCTATCAGAAACCTGAGTAATTCTTGTTTTAGTTGGCGCTCCAGACATAACTACTGCTCTATTATCAGTTGGACTAGCTGCTCCTGCATCCCATGTAAAAGTTTTATCGTTTCCAATAGTTGCAATTAATATTTCACCAAAATTATCTAATGACCACAAACCTGGATCTAACACTACATTAGTGGTTGATCTAGGTGTGCCCCATGTACTAGTGTTCCATGTAGAAGCACTCCAACCAAAACCACCAGTTTGAAAAGTTGGACCCACAATCTCATATGGATCAATTCTAGCTGATCCTGTTCCCGATGTAGAACCTGCTGAATTAGAAGGCATGGTTATTTGAAAAGTATTTGCTGTTTTATTTAAAACTTCAAAAGTGTTACCGGTAAAATCTGCTATAGCATAACCTGAACCTGTTGGAACAGTTACACTAGTAAATGTTATATATCTTCCATTTAATAAACCATGAGATGTTTTATTAACTGTAACTGTAGCTGATCCAGAAGAAGCATCAAAAGTACAACCTGTAATTACATTACTATCTAAAGGAGAAATGTCATAAAACCTGTTATTAGAATATAAAAACAAACCTTGTGAAGTTCCAATAGCTACATACTTTTCTCCTTTAACAGAGGTAAAAGCATGTTGTGATCTTGCTGCACCTGGTAATGTATGGTTTGAACTAGTTAGTTGATTCCAACCTCCTATTTTTTCAGGTAAACCATATCTAAATCTAACAAAATCTCCATCAACCCATTGTGATTCACCACCTGAGTCTGTGACCATTTTATTAAAACCAGGTTTAAAATTAAGTTTCTGTAACATAAATATCCAAATATTATAAAGGAGACAGTGAGTGGTATGTGGTGGTTCACTGCCTCCATTATAATATACTACCTTTTAAACCAAGATGGAAGTCCTAAATGTGGGCGCTTATCAAACATATTTTCTTTTGCTCCAGGTGTTTTAGAGTTGTTATAATGAAGAAATACTTGAACACACTCTTTACCTTTAAATTTTTTTCTCCAATGTTCTAGCTCACAGCCAGAATAGACTAACATGTCTCCAGGTTTTAAATCTACTTTAATTCCTTTTTTACCTACTTCTCCAGATGGCTCAAGATATATTGGCCAATCATCGCCACCTAAATTCATGGTAGTAGATATCTCACAGCTAAATCTATCTTTATGTCTTACAAGTTCATCCCCTTTTTTATAAATCCTTGCATAAGTATATGCAGGATATAATTTTAATCCTGTTGCTTTTTCCATACCTGGCTGACATTTCAACATTAAAGTTTCCATTGCGATGTCTGAATAACAAGAATAAGTATCAGGTATTTGTTCATCTTGTCCTTCATAATATCCAAGTAAAGTTTCATAAGGAGAAATATATTTTTCTTTTCTACATGTATCTAAAACTTGTTTTTGCATACAAAAGTAATTTGCAATAAACGTAGCTAAATCTTTTGAAATAGCTTGTCTAATAATTGTGTATTTATTTTTTTTAAAAGACATCTTTAGCCATTTGTTTTGGTACAGCTTGTATATTCCAGTGTATGAATCTAAATGGTTCTGTACCGTGATCTACTGCATATTCATGTTCTAAATAACCTGGAAATATAATTAGAGTTCCAGGCTTTACTTTAAAATGAATAAGTTCGGTTCCGTGAAAAATACCTTTGTCACTTTTTAATTTTAATTTTGTAGCACGTGCCCCGGTTCGAGGTTCATGAAATATTGGAAAAGAAGTCTTATCACTTGCTTTTAAAAAGTAAAAACCTGATACGTGTTGATTCCAATGTATGTGTGCGGAATGATGGCCACCACCTTTTTTAGCAAACTCTTGTACCCATAACTCAGAGAACATAGTCTGATATTGTTGCATATCAAAACCGTGCCAATCTAAAAACTCCCATGATTTTTGACCTACATAATTTCTAAAATCTAAAAATTTATTATCGTTAATCAGTGGTGTAGAATGATAACTTCTTCCAAAATCACCATGTTTTTTTATATAATCTTTTTCTCTTTTTTTAGCTTCTTTTATATATTGATTAGAGGCTTTATT
>Ga0098036_1000991_pt1 | contig 11163 bp, 10 predicted proteins | sample 4_EtaG_FD_77064 | JGI IMG/M metagenome (GOLD analysis project Ga0098036, IMG submission 77064) | Marine viral communities from the Subarctic Pacific Ocean - 4_ETSP_OMZ_AT15127 metaG | ecosystem: Environmental > Aquatic > Marine > Oceanic | place: Pacific Ocean | collected 2015-01-07 | reverse complement strand
GTAGGCGTAGGCGTTGGCGTAGGCGTAGGCGTTGGCGTTGGCGTTGGCGATGTAGTCGGCGCTGTAGTCGGCGCTGTAGTCGGCGCTGTAGTCGGTGCTGTAGTTGGCGCTGTAGTTGGCGCTGTAGTCGGTGCTGTAGTTGGCGCTGTAGTCGGCGCTGTAGTCGGCGCTGTAGTCGGCGCTGTAGTCGGCGCTGTAGTCGGTGCTGTAGTCGGTGCTGTAGTTGGCGCTGTAGTCGTATCATTTAAAGTAGCAATAGCCGCATTAGAATCAGCCACTACATCCGAGAGTTCCGCAGCCGTAGCTCCTTCCCCACCTGATAGCCCGGTTAATTCAGCAGCATCATTCGTTGCCCAATTGTAAGTAGAACCTCCAATTTCAGCTAAACCTGGCAGTGCCGAAACCCCCATTCCTGACGCTGCCTCTATCCCAGCATTAAACATCTCCCCGCCTTCACTCTCATACCCTATAACCTCACGAGCTGCATTAACAGCCGCTTGCTCCGCATACCCTTCTGATCCCTCAGTAAGCCCTTCAAGTGCCGCATTTATCCCTGCGGTTTTTATGGCATCTAAAACAGCTGCTTTACCCAACCCCATATCTATAAGTTTTTTAACTTGAGACTCCACACCAACACGCGCTGCAAAAGCCCCCAATGCTGCATTAAGTGCTATCATTTGTACGTTATCACCCGTATATGATTGAGCCTCCAACGCAGTACTCTCTGCAATATCTGCGGGAATTCCATCCGCTATAAGGGTGTCATAAATATTTTGGTAAATAGCATTTTTAGCCGTTCCAGCTCCTTGGGCAGCACCGATAGCCCCAAGACCCACACCCCCCGTAGCCGCCGCTGCCAATATTGTAGGGAGGGTAGTACCTCCAGCATTAGTGAGCATCATTCCAGGAGCCGTCATAAAAGCTTCTCCAGCTCCTTTTAACTGAGTCCACCAATCTTCTCCGGCTACCCTGTCCCCTATTGCGTTAATTGTTGCTGCATCTGCGTGGGCTACGGGTGACATGCCTTCCCATATATAATCTTCACCCGCTTGAAGAACATCCGAAACAGGGTTACTGGCACCAAACGCATCGCTTACAAGACGAGTCCCTGTCAAAGCGCTTCTACCAAAATTAAGAGTTAGATCGGTATAAGTACGCAAGGCGGCTTCTTGTTCCGGTGTTAGATTCTCTATTATGCTTTCACCTACGGCATTTTGTGCGTCCAAGTTGACCGCAGCAGCATCTGCTGAGGTTCCACCCCAATCCACGTTAGTAAAGCTATCTATAACTTTGTCAACCACTCCTTTTTTGTTTTCTTCTTCCTCTTTAAGAGTAGCTACTAAAGCATCAAATTCATTTCGATCCATGCCGTATTGAGAATCAAGCGCGTCTAATTCACTTATGTTATAAGCTTCAGTTTCGTCGGCTGTAAAAGCCGTCCCATCATCATGGAAAAGAGTCTCCCCTAACCCGTGACGGTTTCGTATTTCTTTAAGCTTGTCCTTATATCCAAGCTCGTTAACCCAATCTCTTACGTTAGCCCCAGGGCGATTAAGAGAAGGACCAATATTCCCTTGCCAATCAGCAGCCATTAAATTGGTTATGTGGTTGTCTAAAGCATTGCCATAGAAGTTTTTAGCTGAAGTAATCCCAGCCGTTAGACCCGCTTGACCAGGCATCCCTGTGTCAGGGTCGTAGGAACCCGGAGACAACCCCGAGGAGCCGGATACTACTCCTCCAAAGGGACTGCTGCCAAGTATGCTTGTCTTCCAATCATCTCCATCAAATCTTCTGACAGAACGATCTTCGGGAACTGGAGTACCGTCCACCATGTCAAACCCACTACTGGCCCCCTTCGTACCAGGAGTTACACCTGCTGTAGCAGCTTCAAATAATATTTCACTGGGTGCACGTTTTGCCATATCAATCTGCTATTAAAGCTCCTTCAAAAGAAGCACTTACTTGATTATTAGTAGTAGAGCCAGAAGCGCGGCATTCAATATCTGTTTTTGCGTTTACTTTTAAAGGAAATTCAAAATTGTTAATTAAAGGGCTGTTTTCTAATATGTTTGTTGTTTTACTTCTAAACACCCCGTTTAAATCTCTTGTTGCCAGTTTAGCAATAACGTGATTCGTAGTAGCTGAAACCGCTGCCGTGAAGTAAACATTGTCTATATACAAAGAGTAAGCAGCGGGGACCGTATAGACAGCCATCTGACTTTGGTTTTCACCTGCAACAATAGCTGCATAGGTAGTACCCGTAGGCACTCCACTTGCTGCTCCGCTAGTAGCTACATAAATAACACCTGCTCCTGTACCACCTGAACCTGCGGTAACTACATACGTCCTATTAATTCTCAGATACTGTTTAGTAGTAGCTACCTGGGTTTGCCCGTTTAAATTAACAGTTTCCGTAATTGCCCCGTAAGTAGCATCAAGCCCTTCAACTGTAACCGTCCGAGCACCTGTCCCTGCCACCGTATCGTTTGCATCTGAACTACTTATATAAACTACAGCAGCAGAGGAGGGGTAAGCATACAACCCTCCTTGCGTCCAAACAGTTTCCTCTCCTGTATCTACGTCTGAGTTATACCCAAACTTAGAAACAGTAGAAGCTCCAGCTACAGCTCCTTGGGAAACTCTAAGATTATAAGGTACTTGAGTAGCCATAAGAATACTTAATGCCCTGTCTATACGATTAAAATACAACCGCAAAATGTTATTAAACTGATCCGTATAACCTTTATTGTAACCAATTGGTGGCTTGGGAAGTGCAGGGGCTACCACTTTCAGTTCGGGAGGAGATGCCATAAACTTTATCTCCTGCCATCAGGACGTATATCCAATCGCGGAGCGCCTAGCTGCCACGCTACTCCCAAAGCGGTAGATTCAATTTTTACGGCCAACTGCCGTCCTCGCACACGTACAAAAGCCTGTCCTGTAAACTCTTCTATAGGCACTGTAGCAATACGCGTTACTGTAGCGGAGCTATCTCCTCCCTCCGACAACGGAGAGTTATACCCCGAACCTGAATTTTGCAAAGGTAACAGAGACATAGTTAAAGCAGGGCTACCTGCTGTAGAACCTGTAAACGTAACATCAGGAAGAACACGCCGAATAAAAGCAAATTGATGGCCGTCTTCCAGATCAAATTCGGAAGAAGTTACAGAGGCTGTAATAGCAGTAGCAACTGCCGTTTCATTATCGTCGGTTCCCACTTCATGGTTGACCAAGTTATAGTTATACGTGGCTGCAAGTGGGAAAGCTCGCAACCCAGAATCCAACCACGCCGTGCGCCCCAACGTACCATAAAACCACAAATTTTCTACGTAGTTGTAGACCACATACCTATCGTTAGTAGTAGAACCTGAAGAACAATAAAACCACCACACTTCGTTAAACCCTTCATTAGTTCCGGCACACACTTGCGCGTATTGAGCACTGTTGATGTCACTAAAAACATAACGCCGTACATTAGAAGGAAGAGGCATTACTGTGCCATCATAAGTGTAGAACTTGTCTCTACCCATCCAGAAAGCTACACCAGCCGCATATACTGTGGCGTTTTGCCCGGCAATAGATATGTTATCGCCTAAAAGCTGTGCTCCCCACACATCGGGGTAACCTAAGTACTGTAAAGAATAGATAGCTGAATCAGACCAAATTAATATTTCTTGTCGTGCTTGAGTAGCGGTAACAATTTCAGTGCCATGTGACAATTTTAAACTACCTGCTTGATTAGTTGCGTCTGGAGTCCAGTTAATAAAACTTTCTTGGTCAGACCAACGAATAAGCATAGGATCAATAAGTGTTTCACCCAGAGCATTGGCTCCGAAAGCAAACACAAAACGGCTTATATCTGAAACAAACGAATAGTTAACGGCTGTAGGGACATCACTGGAGGTGGGGTAATTTGTAGCATCAACAATTTTGCCACGTACTGCAGTTCCTGTGCTTGCATCCCAGTAAAGAAGAGGCCCACCTCTGTAAGCAAACACCAAATCCTCACCAAAATTAGTCTGGCTCCATAATCGGAGTGGCTGGGTAGTTGTGCCCCCCGTACCCCATGTACCACTTCCCCACGCACCTGCACCCCACCCAGTAAAAGGTACACCAATAGCACTGCCCGTAGTGATTTGATACTCCCCAACTACAACACCTCCGCCGTTACCTGTATCACTGGCATTGGCGGTTACGGTTGCCCCTGCCGTATCTTTGGCAGTAATCGTGTAGGAATTTTCATCAACTACCAAAAGCACCTGATACTCCTGGTTAAGTACGGCAGCAGTAATATTACCCCCCAAGGAAACAGCACCAGAAAAGGTTACAAAATCATTTTGAGCAGCTCCGTGAGCTGTGTCAGCAACAGTAAGAGTAGAGGACCCATTAACCGCTGCAAAAGTTACATCGCCAGCCGCAGTAGTTGCACGTATAGGAGTGACATCATAGTAAAAACCACCCCGTTCTATGTAGAATTTAAGGTGAGTTCCCACCCCCACCAGATTTTGGCCGCCAATAGTCACCCAGTTCCAAAGCGAACGACATACCCCTAAAAAAGTAGTTGTAGAGATACGCTCCCAACCTCCTATTTTTTCAGGAGTTCCTTGCCTAAACCGAATTTTATCCCCTTCATACCACCCGCCTTCGGTAGCATAACGTGTATTCTCACGATTAATTCCCGGTGCTAATTCAATTTTCTTTAGTGGCATTCTTAATTACCAATTCCCTATTTGCTAGATGCGCTTTTTTAATGGTTGCTTTGTTTTGTCCAGTATATTCAACAGCATGGTGGTGCTTTAAAAGTTCTTTACATAACCATTTTCTGCCTACTTTAAAATCTCCAAGGTATCTGCCGTATTTACCTTTTTCATGGGTTTTCAAAATAACCTTTGTACCTACTGGCATAAAAGCTTCTACAAACTTTTTAGCTAAAAGCCCGAATTTCTTTTCTGTTTTGTCACGGGTACGAGACTCGGGAGTATCAACTCCAAACAAACGAATGCGGCCACTACTCCCACGAATAACGACATTCCAACCAAGATCAACATCAACATCGACAGTATCTCCATCAACGATTTTTACAACAGTAGCTTTGTACTCATACATAAGTATTTGTCTTAATCATGTTTGTCACTTCTAAACTACGTCCCTTTACTTGCCGTGCCCACAAACTGTCCAAAAATTCAGTAGCTGCTGCGTCATAACTGCCTTTTTCCATATGAGCAAGTGCTTTAACAAATTTAGAAAAACGAAGGCGTCCCAAGTTAAAGTGCATATTAATAATTCCGTCCCGCCTAGCCCCATCTTCCAAGTCGTTAAACCAAGCGTACTCTGCACTTAACTCTTTAATAGTTCTAACAATATCGTTACTTAGCATAAAATCTATTTCTTCCATGCTTAAGCCTAGCCCTTTGTGGGGGCCATCTGAAACATTACGCCCTGCACCAATATGTACAGTACCAAATTGATCCTTATAAGCATGAGTTCTAACCCCCTCATGCCGTTTTAATTGTTCTATAAGTTTTTCCATTCCATTAATTTCCATTATGAGAGCTTCCGAAGTAGAAACTGGCAATACCGCTAACAAGGCCACCAAGATAGCCCAAAACAAGGTTGACGATTGCATCATCATTGCTTTCAGGAGCCTGGAGCGTAACCATAAAGATATACGCCAAAAACCCGACCATTGCCAAAATTGCAATAAGTTTAGGCGTAGGGTCTTTGGCAAATGTCTTTCTTGCGTCTTGCCTGTCTTCGGTCTCAAGCCTGAACCCCTCGATATTCGCAGTGAGCTTTTTTATCTCTAATTCTGCGTCTTGCAAGATTTCTGCTTTTTCTGGTTCTCTTTCTATAACTTCTTCAATCTGTTCAATACTAGATGTTTCGGGCATTCCTAACTTTTTAGCGGCTATTTTAAGTGCCATTCCCGCAATAGGATTGCTACTAGCTACCGTTTTAAGCAGCGTAGGGGCTAACGCTCCCAGAATCCCTTTAAGTTTCATAGAAAATTAGCCATAACTTTATAAGAGCTTCCACATTACTAACCGCTTTTGTCAGTTGCTTCAGCCTCTTCCTCCTCGACAATTTCATCAATAGTGTCGCAAACATCAGGAACCGCTATGCCAGTTGTAACTTCAGTAGCTACGCGCCCTACAGCCCTAATGCCTTTATAAACTCCAGAACAATAAAGTTCTTTATTTGCAATCATTTCTTCTGAAACAGTACAGCCGCCCAACATAAAAACGGCTATTAAACTAATTAATTTCCACCTCATCGGCCATTTTCTCCAGTTCTTTTAGTTCATCTTCATTAGGCATTTCATCCTGTAATGCAAGAAACATATTTAAACGCTCTTCATAGCCGTCCATCATATGGTCTGTAATACGCTCTGCTATAGCCCCGCCCTTTCTGTCTGTTTTTCTTAATGATTTTTCAGGGTCTATATAGTCCATTCCACTGTTAGCGAAGTATAGCATCGTCTGAGATTTACTAGGCCCGTAACAAAGGCGCGGGATTCGGGCCACCATGTCACTTCCCTGTACACAGGAGATTTGTTTGTCTAACTTCATTGGGAGTTTAAAACCTTTGAAAAAGGTATTCGGTTTTCCAAAAGTAATAAGATTAACATTGGGATGCTTCTTCCAGATTTTAGCTGCACTTAGCTCTGCTAAAGCACCTCCCAGGCTATGCCCACAAATTAAAGTTCGCTTCTTCCAGTCAATCATCTTGACTACTTTTTTCCAGACTGATTTGTGTGCCAGGGCAAAACCACCATGACAGAGCCTTCCAGCGTAGGGTACAGGCACTACCATTGCATCAGTTAACCAATCTCTGCCCTGCTGTGTGCCTCTGAAGGCTATGATATCTATGGTTTTTCGTTTAGCGACGTAAACAGTGGTAGAAGTGAATCTACTCTCGATTTTGGCAGCTTTTGGATTTTCATCTTTATATGCTTTCATGGCCCACGAACAAGCCATATTGAGTAATACAGGGTCTAGTTTCATTTATCGGCCTTGTTTTCTAGTCTTTTGAAGATCGCACCTAACATGTCTTTAATTTCTCGAATATCTACACGGTAATCATCTTTAGCAACGTATTTTTCCGGCACTAATTTCATATCTTCGTCTAATTTGTCAAGAAGTGCAAAAACGCGATTAACCATCCACCCGCCAAAAAAAGAAATAAGGATAATAGCTATATTAAACATGACCTGATAATCCATAATTACTCGTTATCGTTAAGGGGGTTATCTAACATCTGTTGGATTCTACTTTCCAGATCGTCTCGTATTTCTCTTAACTCTAGGTCTACATCTCTAAGAGTATCATTAACCCGCTCTTCTAAGGCATACACATCATCCCTAAGCTCTCTAGTGGTATCTGCCACCGTATCTTCTGCCGTTCTTGCAATGCTCTCAGACTGCCTCACATCGACTTCTATAGTGTCTATCTGGTCATTAATGTTTGCCAGCATACGCTGATTCTGGGCTTGCATAGCATCGGTTTCGTTTCTCAGTGAGTCTTCTACTGTATCAAGTATACGAGATTGGTCTGTAAGCCGTGTTTCTAGGACTGCTAAAGCCTCGTCGTATCCGCTAAAATCAGGGCTAACATACTCAGTAATGGCGGTCTCAGCATCAATTAGACGCTGGTATACCTCAAAGCCGCCCCACATTGCCCCACCAATCGCCCCTAAAAGCGGCACTAATAGCAGTATTTTCCCACCTGTAATAGTGGCTCCGCCAAACTCTAATTCTGTTTTTTCAGTCATATTGCTGCCCTACTAAGTCCTGGAACCTTTGTGCGCCCTGTCCTTGCAAGGCTCTGACGTTACCATCTACAGGCGCATTGCCCCCGTATATTTCTCTGTCCTGATACCACTGCTGTTGATCTATAAGGTCTATATTGTACGCTTCTACACCTTCAACTCTACCCATCAAAAGAATGGTTAAAGATTGGTCATCAAATCCGCCAGAGTCCTGCATCCCCTCTAGCTGTGAATCTTGAGCTTGCTCAATCTCTGCGCTGGTCATAGTCTGAATAGCGTTCTCAGCCCTACGAACAGTCTGCTGCTCTTCTACACTAGGAGGAGCAACATCAAATTGCCCAAAGTCTGGAGCCTGTTGGCTTAGAAACTGGCCGACACTCTGACCTGCGCCTAACGCATCGTTAAAGTCTTGCTCAAATTGCATCTGTTGGGCTGAATCGCCTAAATCTTGTGTAGCTTCTAGCTCTTCGGACTCTTCTGCTTCTTCCATCTGTACACTAGCAGTCTGGGTAATGATCTCTTGTTCTACAGTCTGAACATCAAAAAACCCCGTATCTACTTGCTCAAAAACTTGTTGTTGCTGCTGTTGTTCTTGTTGGATTTCCTGCTGTTGTACTTCTTCCCGTCTGACTTCCTGCATGGCAAGCTGTACATTACTTGTGTCACCGTAAACCGCGTCTATCTCTGCCACCGCAGTAGAGGCAGATTGCTCTGTCACTTGGAGTAATTCAGATTTAATGTCTAAAGTGTCAACGGCAAAGTTGCTTTGAGTGGTGCTTACAATGCCTACACCGCCATAGTTAAAAGACATATCCACCGATTCAGAGCTAGTAAAAGAACTTTGGCTTTCCATTGTACTTTGCGAGCTAAAAGAGCTTTGAGCAGCAAAAGCGCTAGTCTGAGCCACAATGTTTAAAGCAAGCCCAGTAACGTCAAGAGGCGAGGCTGTAGGTTTAATTATTACCGCTACCTCTTCTACTTCCTCAATAACTTCTTCCTCAATGATCTCTTCTGCTTCAGCAACTTCTACAACTTCTACAACTTCTTCTGGCTCTTCTATAATCTCTTCTACTTCTACAATTTCAATGATCTCTTCGGGTTCTTCAAAGATTTCTTCTTCAAAGACTTCTTCCACTTCCTCAATGATCTCTACCACTTCAATCGGTTCTTCAAAAACCTCCTCAAACACCTCTTCCTCAAAAACCTCTACGATGACTTCTTCAAACACTTCCTCAAAAGTTTCTTCAAAAACCTCTTCTATCTCGTCAACTTCAACAACTTCTACAACCTCAATTACAGGTAGATCATCAATTCCATCATCACCACCAAAGCCAAAATCATCCCCACTAAAAACATCGCTATCAACCATAACAACAACAGTATCTTGCCCAGTATCGTCTGCATCGTAACCGTCCAGGTCATACCCGTAAAAATCCTGTTCGTTATAACCAAGCGCGTTATCGTCGTAGCCTAGAGAGACAATTGTGTTGGTGTCTGTAGTGTCTGTGTAATCTACCCCGTCATCATCGTCATCAACAAAGTAATAGTCAGTTACGTCATCCCCATCCACAACGTCTGTATACTGATCCGTAGCGTTTGAGGTAAGAACGGTGTCCCAATACCCAGAACAAGACACATCATAACTGGCATCTGCCGCGCACTGCTGCGCTGTGTATGCTGCCTCGTATCCAGTGCATTGGGAGCTATACAAAGCGTTAGCGTCACACTGCTGCGTTAAGTAAGCCGCATCGTAGTTGCTGCAAGAGGTAGAAAAAAGACCATTAGAATTGCACTGACTAGCAAAAGAAGCTGAATAAACACCGCCATTTTCTATTTGATTTGTGAAAGTGGCATCCCAAGAATCCCACGTTGGGTACGCATTACTCTTGTCGTAGAAACGATAAGTGCTGTGGTCTGAGCTAGTGTTTTGCTCTCCGATCAATACATCATGCTGAATAATATCTAGCTCTCGATATCTGTACTCATAGCTGTCGTTTTCGTACAAAATAGCTTCAAAGCTGTTACTGGAGTTTCGGTAATACTCCCTCATGTAGTACCAACCGAAAACCACATAGTCATCAAATGCCTTAAACAACATTTTAGAAGCATTCCCCGTAGTTGTTTGGTTGGCATTACCCGCTATTAAATCAGTCCAAAACGGATATAAAGTCTGATCTCTATACGGGAGGGGTTGCGGTGTATAGTCACTGCAATTAAGCCCTGTAAAGTTTATACAACCATTTGTGGACATTTTTGCTCTGGTGTAAGTATTACCCCAAATACTAAAGTCAAAACCAAAGTTAGGACTCCACGCAGATACCCTATCATCACCGGAAGTTAAGTTAGTTGTTCCTGACATTCCGTAAAGATCAATTAAGCCGTTAGAGTGCGCGGTATATACATCGGGATCGCTAGTGCTTGCGCCATAAGCTGTAGAACAAAACACCAAGGCTAATAACCACCTCATCTTCTGCCCCTGCTGCCGTAACGCCTGTACTGGTAGTCAGATTCTATTTCTTCCGGCGCTTCTGCCTCGGCTTCCCAAGCTATCTGAGCTTCTTCGCCTATTAACCCTTCGTAGGGACAAGGAGTTCCTGCCATTCGCATAGCGTCAAATACTCGTTCGTCCTGGCACATCAAGCTAACCGCAGCTACGCGCATACCCATGTCGTACAGGGTCTTGCCTAGCTTAATTCTTTCGCAGTTTTCATCAGTAATAGAGCGACCCCCAGAGAAGCCAAATATCTGCGTTTGTATTGCTCCGGACACGCCAGTAGTACAGAGGTCTTGCGAGTAACTAGAGCCAATGCTTGGCGCTATTGCGCTAGGCGGTGGTGATTCTATTCGTTGAGTTACCCGCTGGCTGCTTGTTGATTGGCTTGTGTTGTTGTTTGTATTGGTATTGTTAGCCGTAGAACTTACTTCGCTGTTGGATTGGCTAAAATCATTGTTTGTGCTTACGTTGTTACTACTGGAAGTTTGATTAACGGTTGAGGTGTTAGTGTTCGTGTTAGTGCTGGTGTTCGTGTTATTAGAGGTCGTATCGCCCGTATAGGTAGTATTGTTGGTGTTGCTATTGGTGTTATTGCTTACCGACGAACCCGTGTAGTTCGTGGTGTTACTGTTATCCGATGTTGAATTATTCGTATTGGTATTAGTTGAATTATTCGTTGAAGTAGAGACATTGGTGTTGCTATTCGTATTGGTGTTTGTGGCCGCAGATGTTGAATTCGTTGTATTGCTATTCGTGTTCGTGGTGACACCCGTATAGTTAGTAGTGTTGTTATTAACATTGTTTGAGTTAGTTGTGCCATCGTAAGTCGTTGTGTTCGTATTTGCGTTAGTGTTTACGTTAGTGGAATTGTTCGTGTTAATCCCAGTGTAATTCGTATTATT
>Ga0098036_1000986_pt1 | contig 11239 bp, 13 predicted proteins | sample 4_EtaG_FD_77064 | JGI IMG/M metagenome (GOLD analysis project Ga0098036, IMG submission 77064) | Marine viral communities from the Subarctic Pacific Ocean - 4_ETSP_OMZ_AT15127 metaG | ecosystem: Environmental > Aquatic > Marine > Oceanic | place: Pacific Ocean | collected 2015-01-07 | reverse complement strand
TTGCGTCGAGAAAAATTAAACAAAGCGATCGTCCAGACTATGGGCGATGAATACTTCCAGGTTTTGAACAATTGGATGGGAGCGGTCGCGGCAAACCAAGCTCCACAGATTCGGACTGAGTGGTTCGGAAAAGCTCTTAAATTTTTCCGGACCAACGCTACGCTCGCCATTATGGGGTTCAGCTACACAACAGGCATAGCGCAGACGCTTGGGCTGTTTACGAGTGCTGATGCGCTCGCGCAGCAACCAGGTGGCAAATATAATGCGTTGGCCGGGACGAAGTGGCTAGTCAACGGTATGTGGCACTATCTTAAAAACCCCGCGCAAAACATTCGCATGATCAAGGAATTGTCAGGTGAAATGCGCCACCGCATCTATAACACGGATCGTGATGTGAGCTATGCCATGCGTCAGTTCGAGCGTTCCGCTGCTGGTCAATCGATGATGAAGGGGAGCTATAAGGAATTCCAGCGGTTCAGCATGATGGCGATCGCCGGCATCCAGGTGTTGATGGTCGATTATCCGACCTGGATGGGCGCCTACAACAAAGCGTTGGCTGAAGGTAATGCGCCAGCTGACGCGGTTAACTACGCTGATAGCCTTATCAGAACATCTCAAACGGCCGGCGGTCTAAAGGATATGTCGGCCGCGCAGATGAACGAAACGATGGCGCCGTTTATGATGTTCTATTCGTTCTTCAATGTTCTCTACAATATCGAGCGGCAGATAGCCGGGGGGTTGAAGGAACACGGGATTAAGGATGTGCCACAAGCAGCGGCGCGAGTGTTCATGGTTATGGCGCTGCCGACGATCATCGAGAACATCTACAAAGACAAATGGCCCGACGAAGACGAGGACGAGGACGGCCGGATATCAGGATGGGATTATGCCAAGTGGACGGCAATGAAAACGGCATACTTCGCGTTGTCTTCTGTGCCGTTGATGCGTGATGTAGCTGGCGTGGCTTTCAGCGGGTTTGGTTATTCGATGACACCAATGGATAGCTTGGGTGACTCTTTTGGGAAATCTATAAAAGCGTGGAGTCGAGCGTTCGATGAGGGTGAGGTAACAGAGGCTAGTTTAAAAACAATGATTGGGGTCATAGGTTTCGGTGCAGGAGTGCCAGGTGTTGTCCAGCTAAACCGTATGGTGCGAGCCACTTTCAAAATGGAGGAGGGCGAGGATGTCGATTGGTACGACTGGCTTGTGGGTTATCGCAAGCCAAGCACATCAGCGTTTAAAGATTAGCTATGTTCGCACCGTTGACATTGTAAAAATCGTTGACAAAAGGTAAATTATTATAAGCAAACCGAGGTCGGAAAATGACTGTATCGAGTACGACGGCAAAAATTTCATATGCGGGCAATGACTCAAATACGAGTTTTAGCTTTGCATTTACGGTGTATGTTACCACCGACCTGGTTGTGACATTCACTAATTCGTCGGGCGTGGAATCGACGCTGACCGAAGGCGCCGGCACAAGCAATTATTCTGTGAGCGTGTCGAGCTACCCAGGCACCGGGTCGATCACCTGGCCGGCCAGCGGATCGACCAAGCTGCAATCAAACGAAAAGATCACGATCAAGCGGGTGCTGCCGCTCACGCAGACGATCGATCTGCAAAACCAGGGTGGTTATTTTCCAGACGTACAGGAGCAAGGTTTCGACCGCGGCGTTTATTTGAGCCAGCAAATCGATGAAGAGGTCGATCGCTCTATCAAAATACCTGTGTCGAGCGCGACATCGATCGATTCAACGCTGCCGGCGCCAACCGCCGACACGGTAATCGGTGCCTGGAACTCTGATGCGGATGCGATCGTCGCAGGGCCTACCGTTGCAAACATCACGGCGGCTGAAAGTAATGCAGTTTCGGCAGCTGCGAGCGCAGTCACGGCCGCGGCCGAAGCGTCAGCGGCTAATCCTAAATATACCTTTAGCACAACCACCAGCATGGCTGATCCTGGTGCTGGCGCTCTACGCTATAATCATGGAACCGTGGCGAGCGTCTCCGCGATCGCGCTGGACGATACGACGGCCGACACCGGCAACCACGATATCGAGGCTTGGATCGCCAGCTGGGATGATTCGACCTCGACCGTTAAGGGCTGGCTCCGCTTAGTTGAGCCGGGAACCCCGGCGAACTATGCGGTGTTCCACATCACAGGGTTAACAAACAATAGCGGATGGGTGTAGCTTGCTGTGACGCACGTTGACTCTAACGGCACGTTTGGAAATGGCGATTCAATCCGCGTGATGTTTTCGCGAACGGGCGACAAGGGCGACACGGGATCGACCGGTGCCACCGGCGCAACGGGTCCGGGCGTCGATGTGCTGACCACGCGCGGCGATCTCCTCGCGCAAGGGGCAAGCTCACCGGGTCGCTTGCCTGTCGGTGGTGCGAATACGGTCTTGACCACAGCGGGAACCGATCCGGCATGGACAACTGTAAGCAACGCTATGTTGGCAGGGTCGATTGATCTTACATCAAAAGTAACTGGTGCCTTGCCGCTGGCAAACGGAGGCACGGGCGCGACCTCGTTAAGCGCTGCGAATATCGTGGCGACCAACGCGCAGAACACTTTTACAAAATCCCAAGTGCCAAGCACTTCTACTGCGGCGCTGTCCGCCTCTAGCGGTGTGCTGGATTTTGACACGTTCACTAATTTCATCATCACATTAGCAAGCGGCAGCAACACGCTGGCAGCACCAACAACAGAAGCCTCACAGATCGGACAATGCGGCGTCATCATTTTCATTCAGCCGTCGAGTTCAAGCGCCGGAACGCTGTCGCTTCATGGCGACTATGAGACAGCGGGCGCGGCGGGCATCACGTTATCGACAGCGAATAACGCCTACGATGTCGTGCCGTATATCGTCAAGGCAGACAACAGTGTGCTTCTCGGCGCACCGCAATTGGCGTTTGGATAGATCGAATGTTCAGCGAAGGAAAATGGTTTAATCCCGGCGGCGCAGCGTTTGATACGGAGCTTATCGGTAATTCTGTTTGGATAGATGGATCAGCAGATTATCTAAATAAAACACCTAGTGCAGGTACAACAACTCGTTGGATATGGTCTTCTTGGGTACAACGCACCGAATTTGGTAATGCTGCAAACGCCCATACAATTTTCAGTGCTGGTTCTTCTACTTCAAATTTAAGTTGGATCAGATTTGATGACGCAGACAGGTTTGATTTTGCAGTTTATCAAGGTGCCACAACTGCACGAAAAACAAGCAGTGCTAAGTACAGAGATGTAGGGTGGTACCATCTTTGTGTTAGTTTTGATTCAGGTAGCGGCGTTACCGCCAGTGATAGGATTAAATTATTTGTAAATGGTATCGAAGTTACAGAATTGTCTGCAAACACAGACACACCTAGCGGTGAAACAACTGCTTTTAATGATAATGTGACTCAAGAAATTGGCCGGTATAGCTATAACGGTAGCCAGTATGGTCATGCCTATTTAACTCAATTTACTATGCTGGAAAACAAATCATTCCAAAATAGTGATTTGGCTATAACCGATCTACTTGACAGTTACACCTTTGGGACCAGTGGCAGTCAGTTCGGACCTAAAGCTGATAGCGACATCGCTGCTTTAGCTAGCTCAGCAGGGGGTAGGAGTTTTTGTCTGGACTTTGCAAATAGTTCTGATCTGGGGAATGACATTAGTTCTAATAATAATGATTTTACACCTAACAGTATGGCGGCGGTTAATCAATCAACTAATACACCTAGTTTAGTGTATCCCAAAATTTCAAACATTGGCACTCCTAGTGGAGACTTGGCGTCTAATTATACAATGAGTTTTGGAAGCAACCGCATGGTTTACAGCGGTGGCAACCAAGTATCAAAAGGACTAATAGGTACAACTTTAATAAAAGCAGAAGACCCAAAAATTTACTGGGAATTCTATGTTGAGGCAGGGTCTGTCGGCGGGTCTGGCGGCGGCAGATTAGGAAATGGAATTGCTGTTCCCTATTTTAATGCTGGTAATGGCAATGGTTTTTATGGCGCTGGAGGAGAGTCGGCATATTTTCAGCGAGGTACGTTATACGACAATGGTAACTCAGCCGTCTCTGGTTTTACTACCCCCGGTGTTGGTGGGGTACAGAACTTTGCTTTTGAACCCTCAACAGGAAAGGTCTGGATAGGTGTAAACGGCACATGGAGAAACGGGTCAGCCACAGACAGCACTACGTTAGATATTGATAATCACGACGACCAACTGACAGTACAAGATTATGTTTTCATTATAGGCGCGCAGCGGTCAGGCGACATCGGCGTTATGAATTTTGGTGATAATCCAACTTTTTCTGGAAATGAGACCGCTGGAACAAACGCTGATGAAAACGGACATGGCCTTTTTGCCTATGCCGTACCGTCTGGGTTTTTAGCTCCGAATTCGGCAAACCTAACAGCACCAACCGCGCAAGGCGTCGATCATTTTTCAACAACACTCGCTCAAGAAGGCTCGTTGTTTTCGGCAATGAACACCGCCGAATCAGCATACAGCGCAACTCTACGAATTTATAAAAGCCGGGCGTCTGACGTCGCAACTGAAACATGGGGCTATAGCTTCTCGCACGATTCGAGTAACGAACATATTTTGCCAGCTAATAACACGGCGATGACTTACGGATCAATTCGCTCGTTGTCCGGCACAGACAATTGGGTTGGTTATAGCCTTAACATCTCTTCAAGCGCCGGGACCGCAGCCGGGAGTGCATCGCACAGCAATGGTAGCGATACGACGGTCACGCACTCGCTTGGAAGCAGTCGATATATTGTGCTGCTATTCTCTCGATCTGGCGGCGATATTTTTTATTATCATCCAGACGTTGCGTCGGGAAGTTTGTTGAAATTTAATAGCAGCGTTTTGCCGTTCTCCAGTACAGTAATAACCGACATCACGACCAACAGTTTTGACATTGGTTCCGCCGCCGGGTCAGCAACGTATGATTATTTAGTTTTGGCAGAGACGCCGGGTGTGATCGACATTTTTTCGTACATTGGGAACGGTAATGCTAACGGTCCATTCCTCAGTCTTAACGCCCAGCCAGAATTTTGGACGGCAAAATTGACAACGACTCACGCAACGGAACACGTTGTTTTAGATCAGACTCGGTCGCCAATCAACGACGCAGATATTCCGTATTTGCTGCCAAATCAAGTCACTGCCGAGGCGAATAACACGGCGTTTGCCACAGACTTTTTGTCGACCGCAGCAAAATTGCGGAATGCTTCGACGGATTTAAATTTTAGTGGTGGCACGTTCGTCGGTTGGTCATTTGGCAAAATCGCTGGGGGCGGCACGCTTTCGCCGGTGTATGGCAAATAAGGAGATAGACCATGGAAATTTACAGAGTTGACGGCAGACAAATTCACGCGGGTCGCAGCTGGGTCGCAGCCGATGGCACCCAGCACCCAAAGACATGGGCGCGTTGGAGCGCCGACGAGAAGAAGGCGGCGGGCATCACGAGCGTAGCGCTTCAGCCGTTTCCAGATCGGCGGCTATACACGTCGTCGCATAACAGCGATGGCAGCGTGGCGTCAACGCCGCGCGAGCTTGATGGCGAGCAGGGTGTCAAAGCGGCTTTGATTTCTCAAGTCAAGCAACAGCAAGGCGCTCTACTTGCCCAGACCGACTGGCAAATAATCCGCAAGGCTGACGCCGGAACGGACATCGACGCAAAGGTAAATAGCTGGCGATCTGCCATTCGCAATAAAGGCAATTCGTCTGAGGCTTTGATAAGTGGAGCTGCGGATCACGCGGCGCTGGCGACATTGCTCGATGCCGGGACGTTGTTCGACTGGCCAGAACTCGATGACTAAAGCGCTGGTCGCCCTGGTTGTGGTTTTGCTCGTATCTTGCGCCGCCGGTGCCGAGATCCAGCCAATCGACACGATTACAACGACCGGCCCATGCTACAAACCGAAGACCCTGCAAGCGCACCTAGATCGCGATGGGTTTGATGTGCGAGTGACTGGACAAAGCGAAAACAGCACGGGAAAAAAGGCAAGCGTTTTGTTTTATTCCAAAGACCGCGACTTTGTTATCGTCCTGCGGTCTGGCGACTTGGCCTGTGTTCTGGCCGCAGGACGCGAGCTTGAAGGTGTGTGATGGAAAACGCCGATCTTAGATTGTTGATGACTGTCGGCGGGATGCTTGTCTCGGTTGTCAGCGCATTTGTGATCGTCAAAACTAAATTGAGCGGCGTAATCGAACAAATCGCGGACATGGAAAAGAGGCTACGCAAGCTCGACAGCACGATCGACAAACAACACACGGCGATCGAGACGCAAGCGCAAAGAACCCATGTTCTTAGCGGAATGCTTGAGCCTAGCAAACGCGAAAAACTGCACCGATCACTGGAGCGCAACGCCGTCGAGATCGAGCATTTGCGCCGTGACGTCGATGCACATCGACGCGAATACCTATCAGCCCATAACGGGAAACATCCGGCTGTCCCAAGCGAGAAGGCTAAAAGCGATGATTGATTATTCTAAGCTAAAATATTTTAAGCGATCCGAATTTGTGTGCAGCTGCGGATGCGATCGCGCAGATATGCACGAAGATTTTGTGATGACCCTGGAGCGAATCCGCGAGAAACTTGGTCAACCGATGACAATCTCAAGTGCGTTTCGTTGTGAAAATCACCCGATCACAAAAGCAAAGATTGAGAAGGGCGCACCGAATGGTGGGGCGCACCACCTGGGAATGGCGATAGATGCACATTCTGCCGGGACCGCTGCCATGAATATCATTGCTTTGGCCCTTGACGAAAAAACAATTAATGGGATTGGAGTAAACCAGAAGGGGCCGTGGAATAGTCGGTTTGTCCACATTGACTGTGTTCCGGTAGATAACAATTACGGCATCACTAGAGGCGCACTATGGAGTTATTAAAATGATCGGTATATTAGGCCCAATCTTGGGCAAGTTGGGCGGCGAATTAATCGACAACTTGTTCGAAACCGAAGAAGAGCGAGCCAACGCCAAAGCCAAATTAGTTAATCTCGATCTGAAGCGGTACGAAATCCAGATGAGCGCGATCGTGGCTGAAGCAAAGTCGGCCGATCCCTGGACGAGCCGGGCGCGTCCATCCTTTTTATATATAATATACGCGGTGATCATGCTCTGTTTTGTCGGCGGCATTATAGGAATTTGGTTCCCCAACGATGTTGCTATGGCTGCCACCAATATTAAAGATTTATTGGCGGCCATACCGGACAGCTTGTGGGCGCTCTTTGGCGCCGGCTACCTTGGCTATTCCGGCGCTCGATCCTACGACAAGCGCCAGGTCACCAAGACAAAAGATTAATCTTGCACAAGCAAAACCAGACTGGTGCGATCGCGGAGGAGATAGCCGCTTTGCATTTTTTGCGGGAGGGTTACTACGTTTTTAAGCCGGTCCTTGGGTTTGGGCCGGTGGATTTAATTGCGATAAGGGCGACCGGTGAGATGCTTTTTGCTGACGTAAAAAGCGAGAACAAACGTCAGTTGGCTGGCCGAAAATTGCCTAGTTTAATTCACCGGCCGCGAACAGCGATTCAAAAGCTACTGAACGTTACGATGGTGTACGTCAATATTGACGATGAGACAGTCCATATTGTCGATCACGCCGCGAATTGAGCCGAGATAATTGGCGTGACGCTGGTGACCTTTATGTTTTTTAAATGACTGTTACCGTTGAGGTCTGCAACATCAAAAGAGTCTCGATGCTCTGTTGACGACACGATGACACCCAAAAAACCGCGGCCGTCTGCAATTTTGATGTACGAAAATTTCCCCTCGCACATCTCTGGCGCGATCTCGTTAGCAGGGTTGAGAAAAAAGACAGGCGCGGTGCCGATCGGCAACGATCCTAGAATGGCAACGCAGTTCGCAGGACCGTCGCCATCGATAAATACCGTTTTGTCGATCGTGTTGACCACGCTCACGGTCAAACAGTTTGCGGCGGTGCCGATGACTTTAATGGGATTTTGCATGCTAATTTTATAGCATTGTCAATCTCGCAAGTCTTGTTCGTTGTGCGAACCTCTTAGGTTCGCCGGGCGAACCAAATAGGTTCGAAAAAAGAACTTTACTTTTTGTCGACCAGCTTTATGACGCTCCGCGTTTTCCCGTCTGGGAAAAGCTCATCATCGTAATTGCCATTATACAGTGCTTCCGGAATACTTTGCCGAATTCCCTCGTCAACGTCCAAATTGCCGTTGCGCTCAAGGTCACCCACTAGCTCCGCGTTTTTTCGCAGCGTGGAAAACATCACAACAAACTCAGCAAATTCCACGATCTCCGGGTCCAGCAGCTTGAACATCGCGCGGTCGTAGGCCTCGTACATCAGCTTATCGGTCGCGCGATATTCGCCTTGATTTTGGGTGAGAAGTCCTAATTCGACGCCTGTTTTAAGCAGTCTATTAATCGCCGTTCGCTTAGGTTCTGGGGCGCAGAGAACTTCCAATTCTGCTAGGGTGACGGAGCTTGACTGGCACAGTTTTGCTAAAATATTTCGCGTGACTGTTGCCCCCGCGTCCTTCGATGACCGCCGCCATTTGCGGATGGTCTCACCGTAGTCGACGGTCGCGATACTATCAGTCGGATGCTTCTGAAGCCACAGTCCCGCCATCGAGAAAAGGTAGATCGCGCGAAACCTCAGCCGCCACAATTGCACGACTGGATTCACCGACCAGCGGGCGCCGCGCGTCTCGTAAATTTCTTTCGAACGGGCCAACCCGGCCTGCATACGCTTAACGTGGTTTTGAAGACTCATAATCCGATTCCCTTCCTTGAGGATTGAGGTAAAGCGAGAGAATCGATCGACCAGTAGGGCTGCCGTGCGACTTATATGCGACTTAAACAAAAAAGCACCTAGCACGATATGTGCTAAGTGCTTGATTGTATTGGCTCCGCGGCCAGGACTCGAACCTGGGACAAGGTGATTAACAGACAACTGATCAATCGATGCACTCATGTGCATTTAAATACATTATTTTTAATTAAAGTGCAATAAACTATTGTGATTAATTGATAAATTATTATTCTGATTTGCACGGTAACGCACCCACCTGAACTTGGACGCCTTAAATGTCACGACAGATTGCGACTTATTTGCGACTTAGAAATGCTTAAAGATTCTGACCTAAGAAATAGCGTGCCAGGCACGAAGCTAAAGGATTGCCCAATAAGAGGCGTGGCCGGTCTTCAGTTCTGGCACTATGCCAGTGGCAGAAAATCGTTTTTGTTATATTACCGGACGCAAAACGGTAAAGAGCGACGGCCCAAGATAGGCGAATATGGTCATACAAAAGATAAGCTGACCCTGGCTGCCGCGAGAATTAAGGCAGCGCAGTTCAAGCAAGAAGTCCAAGCGGGCGACGACCCAACGGCGGCCAAGCGATCGCGGATCGCCGCCAAAACATTCCGCGATCTGGCGCACGATTACATTGACCTGTACGCCAAGCCCAACAAAAAGACTTGGCAGAAAGATCAACAGATGATCGATCGCGACTTGTTGCCGGCATTTAAGGATACGCCACTGACAGAAATTAGTCGGGCAGACCTTGCGACGGTACTCAATAAAATACACAAGCGGGCGCCGGTCTTGGCAAACCGGACCTTTGCGACTACCCGAAAGATGTTTAACTGGGCAGTCGAGCAAGGGCTGATCGAAGTCTCACCGTGCTACTTGTTAAAAAGACCAGGCACCGAAACAAGGCGCGATCGCGTGTTGAGCGCCGAAGAAATAAAGGCGTTCTGGGAGTGGACCGACCGCGAGGATTTTTCGGTGGCGTCAAACAACCTGGGCGATACGACCAAATTTATCTTTCAGCTTGTGCTACTGACAGGTCAGCGACCTGGTGAGGTGTGCCAGATCAGCAAGAATCAGATCGATCGCGATGCCAGGGTCTGGACGATACCGAAAGAAGTCCACAAGAGTAATCGCGCTCACTTGGTGCCATTGTCCGATCAGGTAATGGCGATCCTCGATCGCGTCGATGAAATCAATTCGCGCTCTGTTCGAAGATCAGAGCGGCCGGAATACTTCCTATCGCCGCGGAAAGACGCGAGCGTTTTGCCGAATACCCTTAACACTAAGATCAGGCGGCGAGGTGATCTGCTCGATATCCCGCACTGGACGCCGCACGATCTGCGACGAACAGCTGCGACCAACATATCGGGGCGCGTCCTCGATGGCGATCAGAAGTCGAAGAGGTTTATTGTGGCGCGAGTGTTAGGTCATACTGATAGCGAGGTGACCGGCGTATATGACCGTTATGAATACCTGGCGGAAAAGAAAACGGCCCTCCAGGGGTGGGCCGATCTCGTTACTTCTTTTTGGGTTTCTTCTTCGGTTTAGGTTTCTTGGGCATGCCGTAGCCTTTCGCCATTACGCAGCACTCCTATCAATGAATTGATCAGACTCAAAAGCCTCAATCGCAGACAGCGGATAGACCGCTTTTGAGCCCAGCTTTATAAACGCAGGGCCGCGACCGGCGCGTCTCCAGTTGCGGAGGGTAGTGGCTTTAATGGCGCCACCCCAGCGTTCTTCAAGTTCTTTGGGTGTTAGATGTTTCATAGCGTCAATTTACTCCAAGAATTGTGGTTTTGTCTACGCTTAGTGCAAACGAATGCGGATGCATTCTAAGTTTTTATCCATGTGATAGGGTTCGCGGACTTCACTTCGATATCTTCCAAGGTGCCACCGCCCAGCAATACAATGTTATACGTGTAGGATTGATATCCCCGTTGCAGCTGACCGATCCGGCGGTCGCCTGTCGTAAGCTCGATCACGCACATTTGATTAACCATGCTGGGATCGATCGCGTTTGAAGGGCTAAAGAACAGCACCCATCCATCCATGTAGCTTGCCGCCGATCCAAGCGTCTGCATGCGGATCGCGACACTGTCCCGCGGTAGATCGCGATGACCATCTATCATGGCAATGGCAGAAGACTGCATGTTCACCAGCATTTCGCCATTGCATACGCCAACGATCTTTACACGGACGATATCGGCAGATTGCTGGGCAAGCGGTATGCCGGCAGCCTTCAAGACTTCCTCGACCGGGGCTTGCAGATATGACGCAATATTCTCGGCGTCCTTCATTTGGAAACGCCGCTTGCCTTTTAGCATAAGCGAGACCGCCGATGGATCGCGGCCAAGAAACCTTGCCAGGTCGGCCTGGCTTGATCCTCTGGCCGCCAACTGCGATTTGAACCAGTCCTCGTTCACTTT
>Ga0098036_1000981_pt1 | contig 11299 bp, 8 predicted proteins | sample 4_EtaG_FD_77064 | JGI IMG/M metagenome (GOLD analysis project Ga0098036, IMG submission 77064) | Marine viral communities from the Subarctic Pacific Ocean - 4_ETSP_OMZ_AT15127 metaG | ecosystem: Environmental > Aquatic > Marine > Oceanic | place: Pacific Ocean | collected 2015-01-07 | reverse complement strand
TGATGTACCAGCTTCCACGGTAATGAAAGGTCTATCTCCTCTCATACCCATCTTCATTAATTTTACAATATTTTCATCCACTTCAGTTTGAATTTGTGATTCACCTCTTTTAAAGTTCACTATCACACAATTCATTTCTGATGAAACATTTTTTTGTTCACATAAGACAGATGTAAATCTTTTATCTTTAGATTCAGTTAAATGTAAACCTCTAATTCTATTTTTTTCTTCGTTCGATAAGTTAAATAAATTATTCATAATTAATATTTTTTAATATACTACATCTGTACACCCTCTCTTTATACATGCTTGTACTTTAGGAGTATCAATAGGTCTTTCAATTGGTTTATCTGATATATATGGACCACCTTGTACGTAATCTGGACAACCTTCACAACCTGCATCATCATCCGTGTGGTCCCCTCTCATACAATCTACAAACTCCAACCATCTACCTTTATTAACAAAATTCTGTTCTAAACTAGATGCGTATTTAAGACATGCTTTAATTCTATCACAATCATCACCATATTCAGGAGAAATGCCGATATCGATATACCAGTTATCACCATCGTTACCATCACCATCACCATCCCCTACACCTGAACATGAACTAATACATTCTTTGTAAGTTTTATAAGATACCAGGTCACCAGGTTGTCTTGTTTCTTGACACACACATTTTCCACTACTTACTTCTCTTCTTACAAAAACCACATCTGGTCTATCATCTGTTTCTTGTGAACAAGCTTCTTGGTCAGGTCTTGCTTGTGGAAACATTTTATCTAATTTACATCTCGCTTCTTTCCATTTTTTATCCCCTGTTTTTCCTAAAGAAATCCATTTATCTGTTCCTTGTCTTCTTGTATACCAGTAATTTCCTTCCAACACAATATACTCCCACGTTCTGTCTCCCGGAATATTATATACACTTTGTTCACCGGTACTTTGTTCATTTAAAACTGAACTTAGTCTTTTATCGTTAGATTCAGTTAAATGTAAACCTCTAATTCTATTTTTTTCTTCGTCTGATTGTTTAAATAAGTTTTTCATAATATTTTTTAAATTACTTTAAATGTTCTAGTAACAATATAGTTAGCTTGTTTACCAGATTTTCTTTCTTTTCTACTTAATGATTCTTGTTTAGTATCTGGCGTCCCCACTTCTTCTAGGTTTTCATAAGTGAAAGTAAAATTACTAACACCCATAGCTTTCATTATTTCTTGTAAAGCCTTCATTCTCGCCATACTTCTAGCAGCATTCATATTACTACTTTTTCCAACACCTTTGAATTCTTTCCCTCTAACTTTATCTAAGGGTGTTTCTTCCGATTTATCTTCCTTTAAAACCTTATCGATAATTCTTGCTAATTGTGATTCTGTTAATTTAATTTTTCTCATTGTTTTCTCTTAAAGGTTTTGTAACTTATGGAGTAGGTATTACTTTACTTAAATCAGCAGTTGGTAATTCCAAAATGATAGTTCCTCCTCGTACTGGAAATGAAGCGGTACGGTCTCTTCTTAGTGTTATATTTACTTCGTTTCTTCTCAATTGATTTCTAATGTCTTTTTTTGCTTTTTCGTAGTATTCCGGTTTTAATTGTACTACTCTAGCATCTCCTGGTGTTTGTTCATTGACTACTCTTTCTATTATTCTTGTCAAGTCCGATTCTTTTAATTTAATTTTTTTCATTTTAATATGTTTTATTAATAAATACTTTATTTTTATTCTTTAGTTTAGTCCTATCCAGTTAGGGTCAAGTTTTATTATTCTATGTGCAACTACCTCTGGGTTTCTTACATCTAATATATCACCATAATCATCCTCTATATGTTCACTATCCTGCATTAGGTCCTCAAAATTATCTAAATAATATTGTTTAGCATCCTCATCATCACTCATATCATATAAATCACCCCATCCCTCTCTTGTGTCTATACGTTCTTCATCATATTCAGCTTGCATTTCTCTTACCTTTATTTCTAAATTCACTGCCTCTAGAGGTCCTTGACTAAAAGTTCTTGCGTAACCACCGTTCGCTATAAAACAAGTAGCTAACCAATAAAACATGTCAAATTGGTCAAATCTCATCTTATCCAAAGCATTATATCCAAATAATCTTAATAATGACAAAACCTCAGTTTGGGTTACAATATGTTCCTGATGACCCATACACTTTTCTCTAGATTTATTTGATGATACACAACCCACGACGTTGTCTATTCCTTTAACGTCTTGCATTGCACTAAAGAGTGTTCTAAGTCTTTTTTCTACTTGACTAGAATTACTTTCTATTTGTTCTGATAATAAATTAATTAATTTCATTATTTTATCTTTTCTATATTGTCACTAGGTCTAGAAGATAAATCAATAACTTCTTTATTATCTACTGTCCAAACATTGTCAAATATTGGAATCATATTTCTCATATTATCTTTAACTTTTTGGTGATACTGTGCTACCATATCTGATGGTAAACTTCTAGGTCTTTGTTGGTTTCGTTGTTGTGCAACATCTAAAGGGGTTCTAACATAAACTAAAGTGGTGTTAAATCCTGCATCCTTTGCAATTTGGTGAACATCTTTCATCACTTGTTCTTGTCCTCCACCCGCGTCATAAACTACATTAACTGGTTGATTTCTTTCTTGTTGTAAAAATTGTTTTAAAAATTTAACGGTTAGATTTCTCGGGTCAGATGTGGTATATGTCATATCCAGTATCTTCTGATAACCAGCATCAGTGGAAATGTTTTCTTCCCATTTATCTCCCCATATTTTTTTTGCTGTCATAACTCTAACTTGGTCTACATTAAAATCTTTTACGTTATCGAGATTTATCAAGTTTTTTGTTATAAAACTTTTTCCCGCACCAGGTCCACCAGCAATCACTACAAAATTATTAGAGGGTTCGTTGAAACCAACTACTTTCTCTTCTTTAATTAAACTTTCGTTATAAATCCCTGGTTGTAGTTCTGCGTATTTTTTAATTAATTGTCCTGCAACTGCGTTAGCTTCATCTTCTATCTCCCCACCTATATTAGGTATACCACCTAACTTATCTTCATAATAATCTACTTTACCTATTTCATTTTGTCTATGATGTACCAATTCGTGTGCGATAGACCTTAACATGTCTACCAATTTTCTACCATCGTTTTTAACTGTTACTTTAATTTTATCTTCAGGTTCCTTGGTATACTTTGCTGTTGTACCATTAGGTATATGGGATTGTATTATAACATCTATCGGAGTTTCTATACCTAACTCCTCTATAACAAAATCTATAAAGGGTGAAAAATCTTCTTCAGTGTAATTACCACTATCATCATTAATCACTACGTTTTCATTTAGAGTTTCACTAGGAGAAGACATATTGTAATTAATCCAGTTAGTTATGATTTCCACAAATACTTCTATGTCCTCCTGTGGAATACCACCATCTATCATTTGATTAATAGGGTTAAATATATCTTCCATGGGAACAAAACTTCTATTTTCATATGAATATAATGCCATTGGTTCTCCTGTGTAATTGAGGTCACCCTCTGGATTAGGTTCTATAGAAAAATTATCATCCAATACTCTAAATATTTGAGGTGTTAAATCTTTAATTTTCATTTCTTTTGGGCTTAACATATCAAATTGTTCTGTAAGATTTTCTTGTGGGTCTTTCGTACCTAAAACCCAACCTACTAAATTTCTCATATATTTTTTTACCTGAGAAGAATCGTACTCATCTGCATCTACCCCAATAATCTCTCCTTCTTCTTCAAGATTATATTCCTCATAATGTTCCTGCTCATAATCAGTATCCTCTTGGTCTTTTGTGATAATTGTTCGGTCATAATCTATATCCATATCTACCTCATCCCAAGTGTCATAACCATAAGTGTAACCACTATCATTAGTATTTTCTAAAGGTTGTAAAGTTAAAAATTCCACATGTCTAGTTTGATTATACCAAACTGTATATCTTCTTCTTTCATACTCTACACAACGACAATCCTCATCATTATAGTCTGGGTGTTCATCTTCGTCACACTCTTCTTCTTCCAGATAACCGTCCTCATCTTCCCATTCTTTTACTGCACGTATACAATCTTCACACTCCTCATAAGTCATTTCTCCTCTCCCTGTATCAGTATCACACTCTTCTTCATCTTCACCTTCATAACCTTCATCCCAATAACTTATTTCATATTCCCATATTGATGGGAATTCCCAGTCTTCTGGTTTTATACCAGTAACAGTATCTTGTATAGTACTTAAACCTGAAATATTTTTATTATGTATTAAAACCATCCACAACCACGCTGGTAACCAATTTTGTACTTGAGGGAATTCCCTTCTAAAAGCTCCTATAAATTTATCAGCTCTGTTCCCAGAATGGGTCCTATCATTCATGGTCATGAAATAGTTGAGTATTGTTAAAAATCTTTTTGTAAAAATAGGTTCTTCTCCTGTTGATTGTTCAAATAAGTCTTCTTGTACATATACGAGATAGTCTTTCCAATTAGATTCCGCTTCAGTAGCTTCTATTTCATTAGGGTCATAATCATATCCACCAGCTCTTTGTGCTGTACGGTCTGGGTCTTGTAATGAATGTGTATATTCATGTAGTAGTGAACGTATTATATCTTCAACATTTTCCATATTTGGGTAGTAGATATATATCATATTATCTTCATCCACATATTCTGCTTTACTTGTGTCACTGGCTTCACCTCTCATATCTTTAATTCCACTAAGTCTTGCGTATATATCTTCCCACAACTCTACCCCAGGACTACCTTCATCTGGTACTCCTAAGTTTTCTATAATGTGTGGGTAAACACTATATACCACATCTTGAACTACTTGTTTAAATTCACTCTCCTTATCTTCTTGTTCTTTTATAGGTCTTGGGTACTCTCTTGGCACAGTTTCTCCTGGTCTAATATCTTCATTCCCATAAGAATCTTTTTTTCTTTTCCAAGGATAGAATGGTTGTCTATTGATTAAAATTCCTTCAACACCAAATAATTTACCTAACTCAACTAATTCGTTCTCTAGTAAATCTTCTCTCTTTTTCCATGAGTTATTGTAGACTGCACCTGGATAATTTATATAGTCACTTTCTCTTTCTTCATATGCTTTAACTTGGTCAGGAAATTCATCTCTAACCTCATCATACATATAATATTCTGGCCATTTTTCATCTGCTCTAATTTGGTGGAGAAATTCAGTTGTAGATTCTAAATATGGACCCTTGTCATTATGTATATCTAAATTAACCACTGGTGTAAATCTTGTAGTCCATAATTTATCAGCATTATATCCTGTATCCAACATAGGTACAAATATATCTACATTAGCTTGGTTTGGCATTCTACCTGGAACTGCTGTTAGATAATAATCAAAACCTAAAAAATTAAATGGTGAATTTTTAACTAAATAATTATTGAGTGCACTTACAGGTTCATTTTTAGTGTCCTCAACATTCATAGCGTAGTGTTGTCTACCTCTTCTAATAGACCAATCAGGTTCACCTTTAGGATGGTCTCTTTCTATATTTTTATTGTCTGGATTAAATGGTAATTGTTGTTCTCTTAAAGTCTTAGTGTGTCTTGGTTTTTCCAATTCTAAATCATCATCGGATTCATAATCACCATAATCAGAGGTTTCCATATCTGGTTCGTAATCAAACCAATGGTTTTCGGCTCTATCGTAAGCATCATCCTCATCAAAAGCAGGAACCTCAATATAACCACTTCTATATATTCTTTCCCACCCTGAATCATTTCCTTCTATTTCGTACATAGATGGGTACCTTATTAAAGGTTTCTCTATGTCACAAAACCCATCACCTGTACTACTCACATAGTCGTAATTATCCATAATCCAAGCTGCCCATCTAAGTGATTTACCCCATGCTTCCTCTGAACCAAGAGGTTCTCCAATTAATTTCATGGTGTCCCCCCATTTATCCTGGAACTCACCAGATAATGCATGTGAATCTACATTTACTAATTTCTGCAACTCATCAAACTCAAACCTATTAGATAGTAGTTTTAATATTTTACATTCTTGGGGTGTAAATTTTCTATTTTCTACATAACCACCTGCTTTATCTAAACCACCTATACTATCATCTACAACTTCTACTTCTGTCTGTTCTTTAAGTTCTATACCCTCTAACTCACTAGTTGATTGTCTTATGGGTAATGGTGGGTCTAATAAGAATTTTTGATTTAAGTAGTCTCTTAGTAAATTATCCACGAACCAATCTGGAACTGGTTCATCGTCTGGTTTGGATGCTGCAACATCTGCAACATATCTCGCAAATTTAAGTTTGTATTTATCTTTAATCATTTGTAGTAAACCATCAGAAATAAAGAATACTTTACTTATAGGGTCATCACCCATAGCAAGGTCAGGAATATAATCTCCTTCCGCAATATCCATAGCTTTTAATACAACTTTGCCCCACCATTCTTTATATCCTCTTGTATCTTTTAAAGCTGGAGTAACTAATTTGTTGATGGCTCTTGTTATTGTAACACCGATAGCGGGTAATAGTATTTGAGGGACAAAAAACGGAACAATCCTCCATAGAGTCTTAAACGCTCCTCTCCCCATATCTGCTTGAATTCTTTTAGATGTTGCTTCTTCAACTAATTCTTTTAATTGCCCAAATGTAATAGGTCCTTGAGCTTCACAAAATCCTTTAACTTGACATATATTATCTGTGACTTCTTTAGATGGGGCTACAAATCCTTTTTCTGGGTCAGTCTTACCTCCTTCATATTCATAGTCAGGTTCATCTTTTGGTTCTTCTATGCCACTAATTAACTCTTCCCAATCTTCATCCGTACCCTCAAACTCCTCAGGTTCAATAGGGTCCATTAATCCTTGTCCAAATACATCTGTCTCTTCTGTAATACCTAACTTAGGTAATTTTATCCACTTATCTCTAGTATCTTTTTGATACATATTACGTATGGGATGCATACTTCCACCTGCCCATTCACCACCATATAAACCAACCTCTTCACCAGTATCATCTATCCTTACCACATACTTTATTCCATTTTCATACCTTGGGTCATAGCAATCTTCACATACTGATATCACTGTAGCTATAAAAGTACTTGGTGGTTCGTACTCATCTTCCCCACGTAGATGACCTGGTGGTGTGTCATCTGGTGTTATACCCCATGCCATTATTCTATCTCCTAGTTGTAGGTCAGGACTTATTTCCTTTTCTTTTTGTTCAACAATGGTCTCTGGCACTATTCTAACTAAGTCTTTATCTACCCATACTTTTTCAGGTGAACCATCACGTAGGTATAAATCACCTAGTACCTTTCCTCTTATCTTAAACATAGGGTATACAGCTTCACCACCTATTATTCTATAGTCATCTTCCCCAAAATCTACCGCTACGTGAACTTCACTTTCATTCTTAGCAATTCTTTTTACTATCCCTGTATCACCAATATACTTTTTCAAATAACTCTGAGGGTGCCAAATATGTAAAATTTGTACTTTATCCCCAATCTTTATTTCAGGATTTTCATACGTTTTTGATTCTTCTTCACTAATTAATTGGTTAGGTAATAAAGTAAATGTTCCTTTTTTAAGAGTGAATTTTTTTGTAACACCACTATCTAATTTTTGAGCAAAAGAGATACCATTAGACTTCACCTCATTAATAATAAGTGACCTAATTGTAGAATTATTTTCTACACATAAAACTTTATTTCCTTTTTCTAGTATCATTTACGCTAAGTTACTAACTTGTGATTCTTTATTTGCGTAGATATCGTCCCACGTATTCAAAAATGTACAAGGGTCATTACCTTTATTTCCTTTCATATTTCTATAGACTTTTGAACCTGTATTTTTACTATAACCTAATCTTTCTGCAGCTTTTTGTAAACTCTCCAATCCACCTAACTCACCAAATTCTTCACATGCGGTGTAAATAATTCTAAAACCTGCACTCCCTTGATTATGGGAAACATATAATTCTGCGTCTGTTGGTACTCTTCCTAAAAATCTTGTTAATTTTCTTATTTTTTCACTTAGTTTTTTAGCTGCAGCATCCGCATTAACGTAAGGGTCCCAAACAGTAGTTTCAGTTACACCGTAACTATCAAAATATTTAGGGAGTATTTGGAATAGACCTGAGGCACCACTTCTACTATTTTTAGCACTAGGGTTACCACTAGATTCAATATTAGCAATTGTTAATAATATTTCCAAAGGAACATTATGTGTTTCGGAAGCTTTTTCAATTGCATCTACAACCTCTGGTGAAAAATCTTTGTATTCTTTATTTTTACTAATCTTTTTAACTTCTATAGGGTCATTCATTTCTGGGTTTTGATTGATATTTTCTTCATCCATTAATAGTTCCATCATCTCTTTAGTAACTTCTCCTGAAACTTCATCCATATAATCTTTTTGAAATGCTTTGACAGCTGCTAAAGTTTCGGTTCCAAATCTACCATCCACCCCAAATCTAGGTAAAACATAATTCCTATCTATTAATAGTTGTTGCATCACCTTTACTTCGCCTTTCTTTTCCCTTCTTCCTTTGCTCATTCCATCCCATATTACTAATACGTCTTCTTGGTATTCGTCTTCTTCACCAGTTTCATAATCTGGGTCCTCTCTATCTGTTGTTATCGTACCTAATGTACTCTTTAAGTAAGGCCAAGGGTCACGATTATCTTTCCAATATCCGTCTGGACCATAAACTGAAAAATGAATATGTGGGTGAGTTCCTCTAGCATTACCACTATTTCCTAGTGTACCTACTTGTTGTCCAGCATTAATTTCATCACCAATATCAAAATTACCCACAGTATCTAAATGTGATAAATAAAATGATAAACCATCATCTCTTAAAATTGTTATAGTTCTACCACCTTTACCTCTATCTCTTTTATTAATTTTAGAAACACTCCCATCTACCGGTGACACTACAGGTTCTCCTTTAGGTCCAAATATATCTATACCTTTGTGTCTAGCACTATAATCACTGTTTTGAATCGATTCATCTTTATCTAAAACTTTAGGTCTAACTCCTCTCCCTAAACCTTTTCTATCATACCCGATATTAAAGTTATCACTACCTACTGGAAATACATCCATTGATTTTTCTTGTAAGATTTGTCTACTACTTTCTCTTAATATTTTTTTAATTAATTCTTTCATATTTTTTTATTTAACATTCTACTTCCGTTGGGTTATAGTTATCATCATTATTGGAACCACCGTGTGTTCTCCATTTTGTTGTACCATTTACAGTTACACTCGTCCATTCCTCATTACCTTGGTAGTCACTATCTATTATATCACTATCGTATACATCAGGCTCATAGTTCCAAAAATCATCTCTAGCAGCACACATAGCTGATTGGAAGTTTGTGTCGTGTATTACTACTTCGGCTGTTTTTGCTACTACGTCTGTTTCAGTATACGTCATGTCAATGAGATACTGATTAATTGGTGGTAGTTGTTCTCCCATAAACTGAGTATAATCATCTGGACATCCTTTATCTACAATAAATTGTACTAACTGTTTAGGATAATATTCGTAAGATGGACTTAAATGTCTTCCGTATAGTTTTAACGTATCACTAAGTTTATCATGTACATACACTTCACTATACTCATTCATATTAGCTATCTCACCACATGAATACTGTTTAAGCAGATTTTGTACTATTTTATTGTCTAATTTATCGAACTCATAAACTGGAAGACCGTGAAGGTTACCTTCTTGTAAAGGTTTTCTTTGTTCTTCTAATGGTATCTTCAGTTTTTTAAATAAATGTTGTATATCATCATACCAAGCGTCTTCTGAATGAGCTTCTTTTTGTTTATGTAATATTTTTCTTAAACCATCTATTAATTCATTTTCTTCTGGACTAGGATTTTCTTTTATGATTCTTTTATTTCTAGATTCATTTATAGCCCCTATTTCTTTTGGGACACCTATATCTGTATCTGTAGTTTCTTCATTCCCTACTTCTTCATGATAACCATCTTCCATATCCCACTCGTAGTAAACATATTCACCATCCTCATTATTCTGTATTAGTTGATAAACTTCATCAGAACTAAAACCGTATTCTGTTACTATATAATCTATAGCGACACTTCTACTTACAAAATCCGTTACTGGTACTTGGTATTTTTTTATAGGCCTTAATTCTAATTCCTCATAGGATTGAGGTGGATTCTCACTATTAAATTTATCCCAATTATCATGTATTGCCCAAAATAATTTTTCACTTAATAATCGGTCTAACCTCGTATTTACCCCATATAATTTAAGAGTGTCCGTGAATAAACCACTATCATTAATATGACCCAACGCATCCGCAATCTCTTTAACTGAGTCTTTGGCCATATCATCAACTAAAGACTTTGTTATCTTAAAAAAATGTTGGGGAGAAACTCTAGGTGCTGGTACATGTTTTCTTACGTTATGGTCATACTGCATGGATTGGGGTAGACCTAAGTTATCCATTTTTTCATCTGGTGTTGATGAGTCTGTCTGTTCTCTTAATATTTGTTTAATTAAGTTCTTCATATTTTTCAGATACCTTGTCCCAGTTAACTATTTTCCAAAAGTTATTTATATATTTTTTTCTATCTGACATATAGTTCAAATAGTAAGCGTGTTCCCAAACATCTAAACCTAATAAAGGTTCACCCATATTATCCATCAATGGATTGTCTTGATTGGGTGTACTTAAAACTTTAAGTCTACCATTTTTTAATACTAACCAACACCACCCTGAACCAAATACTTTTGCAGCTTCTTCATCAAACTGCCTTTTAAAATTATCTAAACTTCCAAAATCTTTATTTATTTTAGTTTTTAATTCTTTAGATAATTCTGTTTTATTGGGTGTTATATAGTCTCTAAAAAATAAAGTATGATTGTAGTAACCACCAGCATTATTCCTTGTAAAAGTATCGTAACCCTTAATACCTTTAATAATTTTTTCAATATCTTTAGGTGGGTTTTTTCTTTTAGACAAGGCGTCATTTAATTTAGTGGTATACCCTTTATAATGTTTATTATAATGTTCCCACATAGTTTCATAGCCCACAAAATCTTTTACAGAGTTATAATCATAAGGTAAACTTACTCTTCTGAAGAATGTTTTTTTAGCTTCCGTTAGTAAACTTTCTCTTAATATATTTTTAATTAAATCTTTCATTACCAAGCTTTACATGACCAGTATCTTGCTTTCCATTTTGGTCCTGGATTATCACAATTATGTCGTGCTCTAAAC
>Ga0098036_1000980_pt1 | contig 11300 bp, 9 predicted proteins | sample 4_EtaG_FD_77064 | JGI IMG/M metagenome (GOLD analysis project Ga0098036, IMG submission 77064) | Marine viral communities from the Subarctic Pacific Ocean - 4_ETSP_OMZ_AT15127 metaG | ecosystem: Environmental > Aquatic > Marine > Oceanic | place: Pacific Ocean | collected 2015-01-07 | reverse complement strand
TCCTGGTGAGTTATCAATACCTTTACGCGTAGCGGTCATTGATTTAGTCATCTCTTCTAGTTTAAAATGTTTCGATAGTTGCATGATTTTTATTTTGTGATTAAAGTAAAGATAACATATGCCATTCCAGAGATCAAGGCACCAACTGATACCAATAAAATACTCTCTATTCTGTGCATTTGATTCTCAATAGAATGAATCTTGTCATGAGTTTGTTTCTGCATAATCCTGCATAACTTTTCATGAGAATTTATTCTTTGCAATGCGTCATCTTTAGCCATTAGGTTCTCCCCGCAATTATTTTTTCTGATGGGGATAGTAATGCTTCTTCTGTCCGTGTCAAGTTAGTTTGTGGGTTTTTTGCCATTGTCATTGCTGCATTATTTGCTACGGGCATAGGTGTATTACCTAATGGGGGTGTTTCAATACTAGATTGATCACCTACTGCTTTTTTCTTTTTAGGTATCCATTTTTCTTCATCAATAACAAAAGGTTGATTTAAATATTGTGCTTTGTTCATAACCATTTCCATAAGAGATAAAATTTTTGCGTTACCATCTAAAGGATTTGGTAGACCTTTGGTTCTTCTTTCATCTAAAGCTTTTTCATGAGCCCATTTCATATCAGAACTAAAAGGTGTAAATTTATTTTTCATTAAGTTTATATAAAGATTTCCTTTGCCTCTTTCTTCAAACTCTTTGTAAATTAATTTAGGATTAGTTCCAAGTATAATAGCTGCATCTATTTTTCTTTTCATTGCATTTTGATCTTCTAATCTTTTTTTATTTGCTTTAATATATTGTTCTAAAACAAATGTTTTATCGGTAACGGGGTCACCTGTGAACATGTCTTCCGTAATTAATTTTCTTTGGTTTCTTTCAGCTTTGTCATAGTCAGCAATTGCAAAGTTGATTACATCTAATGGATAAATTGTTTGTGGACGACCTCCAAACATTCCCATCAACTCATCTGATAATCTATATTTTTTTCCTTTTATAGTTTTATCTTGAAGAGCTGCGTTTATTCTTGTTAACTGTGGATAAGATAATGGTGAAGCGGTATACATAAAATGAAATAATCCTTTTAATATTTTAACGTCTCTATCATCTTCTTCATTCCAAACTCTAACCCCGTCTCTATCTTCTCCACCTCTAATAAATATATCTGCTATCAGTCCATAGTAAATTGATTCACCGTAGAATGGTTCTAACATTCTATCTAATGCTCTGACCATTCCTTCAGCTAACGCTGGAACTAATGGTTTTTGATCTTGTATTTCTGCTTGAGAAATTAAAGTTTGAAGTGGGTTTAATACTGTGTCATAGAAAAACGCACCACTAAAATCAACGTATTGATAGTTTCCATCTTCATCTATTACTGGTATTAATGTTGAATCAACAGCCCAAGGAGCGACCATCTCTCTCATAGCTTGTAATTTATCTCTTGATATTCCATACAATCCTCTTGCTCCTTCAACAATCATTGGTGGAATAACTGCATAAGCTGTAACTAAACCTATTAATCTTTCATAACCTATTCTTTTCATAACAGGATCTTTAATTTCACTTAAACCTTGTCGAGCTATGTGAGTAGTAGTTCTAATAATTTCTGCTGGGAACGATACGAAGTTTCCAAGCGGTGATCTTCTACTTGCTTTAACAAAAGGAGATACATAAGCATAGTTAGGTAATGTATTTCTAACAATCTGAGTTGCTTTTCTTGCTAGGTCTAGATCAGATGGTATGTCAGCGTTAGTATATCTTCTTTTAGTTAAAGGATTAATTGTTCCATTCTTAACTGCATTAGTCCACGCTCTTTTAATTTTAAAGTTTTCTCCAAAAAAGTTAACCATCTTCCATATGTCATCTTCAGCAATGTACATATCCTGAGCCCAATCAACTGTGCCGCTAAGTTTTTTCATTTTGTTACCAAACATTTTGAAAGCTCTGTTAAAAAAGTCTCCACCTTTTCCAATGTCAGTAATAATTCCCATTACATCTTTGTATGTGGCACTAGAGTTAACCATTCCCTCATCTAAAAAGAATCGGTACATCGCCTGATCGGCATCAGCATTTAAATATTTAGGGTTACCTGTAATTCTATATAAAGTTTGAGGTTGTAAAGCATTAAAAGCATCCTTCATTGCTTTTCCTATAACAGTAGGGTTAGTAAAAAGAAGAGAAATATTTCCAGTTGAAATTGTAGTCACTGCTCCTGAACTAAAGTTTCTACCGTGAGTGAATGGTCCTAATACAGTTTTACCAAACTGAGTTAAACCTTTAGGTATTAAAAATAAATATCTGTAAGCTAAGCTTTTAGTAATACCACTTAAAGGAAGTTTATCTCCAAACTTCATAGCATCAGCTATAACTTTGTTAGTAAACATTCCATCTAAGGGACTCGTATAAAATTCTTCTGCTAAGTTAACACTTAATTTTAAACCACTTGGAGATGTAATAATATCTTTTAATCCTGCTTGGTTCTTAGCATTTTTAAAAGCACTAATAGCTTGCAATCTATTTGGATAAAATAATCCTCGTTCCCCAGTGTCTATTAATTGTTTGTTAGCAATCTTCATGGCATTATAAAAATTATCTCTAGCAGCTATGCCTCCTAGATCTTCCATAACATTTAGAATAACTCTGTTAGCATCTTTTGTTTTGCCAAATAATTTTTCAAAAGCTGCCAGGTCACTCTTAGTTTTAATTAATCCTCCCTTTTTATCTGGTATAAATTTACCACCCACTACATTTTCTGCTATGTTTTTTAATTGAGTTGCTTTATCTGCACCAATACTTTGAATTGGATAAACAAATTCTGGACTTTTAGTAATAGGATTTAAAGAAACGTTGTCAGCTATATCTAACACTGCATCTCTAGCATTAGCTTTACTTAGACTTATACCATTGCCTTTAGCATAACGCACAAATACTTCCGCTACTTCATCTACCATTTCATTAGTTATTTTGTAACCAGTTATAGGCCCCACACTTTTGTCTGTTAAAATTTTATACTCAGTCGATAAAAAATTCTTAAACCTATCATTCATTATGTCATTAAACTGTTTAGGAGCTACGTTTAAATTTTTTCCTTGAAGAATAGAATTTTTAAATATGTTCATATTACCTCTATACTTTTCTAGGTTAGCTACTAATTCTTCTATATCTATTTTTTTAGCACCTATTTTTCTTAAAGATTCTTTAAAAACATTTACATTTTTAAAACCAGGAAAAACTATTTTTCCTTTTTTAATTATGTCACCAGTGTGAGTTAAAAAATTAACTATTAAATCATTTATTAATTGAGGGTTGTCTACTGCTTGTGCAGAATTTCTACTTGCTTGAAATATATTATTGTAGTTGTAACCTATTCTTCTATTTAATTCCTGAGCCATGTTCCGTGCTACGGCCTGCTTTCCTTCTAATCTTTGTACCCCTCTAAAAATTTCTTTAGGTCTATCTCCTCTAGCTCTAAAAGGTTTCATAAACCATTTGTCCGCCCAACGTTCTGTAGCTTTAGTACTATACGCTGCATTCTTTCCATAAGTTGCTGCCCATTTAGCAAACTTCCCGGTACCATAAAAGAAAGGTGCAATTGGAAATGCCATTTCACCACCAAGCTTTAACCTATTCATTAATTTTCTATAAGCATCATCAGTAGATGTGTCTTTTTTAGTTCTATCTAATGAACTATAATGACCAGGTTCAAATAACCAATCTCCCCATGTACCTATGTCTTCGGTGTCTGCAACAAGACCTCCTGTTACACCACCACCAACAGCAACCGCTGTCCATTTTTTAACTCGTTTACCAAAGTTCAATTCTTTAGTTTTGTCGTAAGCTCTTTTTAAATTTTTACTATTAGAAGAAATGTATCGACCATTCTTTTTTGCATCAATTAATTTATCTGCAATCTCTTTTCCTTTTTTCTTTAAGATTAATGGATCATCTATAAATTTCATTATAGGTTTACCGGCTGCTTTCCAGTTACCCCACATAGAAACTAAAAATTCTGTAATTCTACCAGCTCCTGTAGCTCTTGCTTTTTCTTCTGAGTATTTCATTAATTCACCCACGACAGTTTGATCAAACCATGCATCTAATTTAGCTACATTAGTTTCTTCTAAAGGTACATCATCACCAACCGCATCCTTAATTTCAGCAGTAAGTTGTGCCCAACCATAAGGAATTTTTATTCCCCCAGATATAATAGCGTTAGATACGGATTCACTTAAACTAACTTCATTGTTTCCTTCAGCTTCGTCAATAATATTTCTTTTTTCTTTTTCAGATTGAAGATTAATATTATCAGGCGCTAGTTTAAGTGCGTCTTCTATTTCTTTGTTTTCTTTTTCTTTCTCTTCTGCTTCTTGAATTCTTTTTAAAGCGTCGCTTGGACTAACCGGCATGTCAAAAATATTAAGACCACCTAAAGCTTCAAACGCAGGATCGTTTAATTGTTCGGTAAGTGTTTTTTTCTTTTTTTCTTCAGCCACTGGCTACCTCCTTATTCTTGTAAGTCGGTCAGGCTCACTACTTCAAAAATTTTATTTGGACCTAGTTTATACATCTTTCCGTCTGATACGTTCATGTATATTTTACCTACTTCAATACCAGGAATAATGTCACCTATTTCATTAAGCTGCATTGTTTCAGTGTCAAAGAAAGTTGGATCGATCCATAATTGTGTAAGGTTAAATTGTTCAGAAACGTTTTCTGGATATTTATTGTGTACAATATTTGCTTCGTGTTTTGCTAAGTTAGAAGCCGCAACACTATTACCTTTAAAGTTCATGTTACCTAAGTGTTTACTTAAGAACTTATCATATGAATCATTGTATTGTGCTTCGGGAGTTAATACTTTTTCTTTACTCATGAATTTGTGTTTAAGTAATAAGTTGTATGCTTCTTGTGCACTTTTAAATGGTTGTTTAGTGGATGGATTAACTCCTTTATTATCGAACATAGCATTAGCTTCGTTCCATAATTTATTTTTTTCGTCTTGGCTTACATTTTTATATGCTGCCATTAAAAGCTCTTTATCGCTTTGCCATTGACCTAGTTTACCTTCTTCTCCCATTTGCCAATTAGCTGCCTGAGTTTTACTTAATTGAGCAAGTGGATCTCTAGACGCTTTACCTATTGTTTGAAAAATAGGTTGGCCACCAGGCTGTGCTAATATATTTGAACCTAAGCCCATAAAAAAATCAGATGCTGCGTAGGGATATTTTTCAGGTTTTGGTCTGTCCCCAGCTAATGATTTTAAAACTTCAAAATCACTTGGATATGTTTTATCACTTACTTGTTCAGTGTTGACACCTTTATTTTCTAAATACTCACGTTGATCACCAGAGCTTCCAAAAGCGTATCTTTTTCTAGGTGTATCTAATCCAGTCGTGATCCCTGTACCAGCAGATCCGCCCATTCTAAACATCGGTCTTTTTAAAGTTCTATTATACATATTAGTTGTTAAGTGCTTTGTAAGCTCCTAATCCCATTGATGCTATACCTAGCGCCTGTTGCAACGGCGATTGGTTTGGTGTTACTTGTGATTGATATTGTCCCATTGCACTACCAAATAAACCACCGATACCTGTGCCGAAGTATCCAAGTCTTTCATAAGGTTCGTACGCAGCCATTCTATTTGATTCTCTTTGTTGATCAAGAACAGCTTGTTGTTGTGCTTGTTGAGTCGCGCCCGCTGACCCTAAAGTACTAATGTCTCCACCATATAATTGTGGTGCTAATTGAGCCATTCTTTGTTGATCAGCTCCTAGTTGTTGCATTTGTCCAAATGCTGTTTGAGCTTGTTGCCCAGCTTGTTGAAAATTCTGTTGTCTTAATTGTGCTTCTAGTGCAGCTCTATCTAAATTAGATTGTGTTTGATATTCTGATCTCATAACACCTTCACGTCCTCCACCTAAGTTTCCAGACTGTGCTGCCATTAAACCTATACCACTTAAATCTTTTCCTCTTTGTTTATCAAATGAAGCCATTGTTGCATCAATAACTTGCTGTTGATACGGAGACATAAAAGGTTGGTAAGCATCAGGTCCTACATAATCTTGCGCCCCTCTCATGTTTGTTGGAATACCAGCCATTGTACCGGCTCCAGTTTGATACTGTCCAGCTTGGGTTAGGTATGGTGCGTAAGCTCCAATACCTTGACCAGCCGTCGTTGCCATTGTGTAGGCATCTTTTTGAGCTTGGTCTTGGCCAGCCACCATCGGTTGGAATTTTGTAGTATCTAGTTTCTGGGATGTTAAACCAGTTAACTGCGTTGCGTAATCTTTACCTAGATCTTCTACAAACTGTGGGGGTAATGCTCTTGATTCTGTTATTGCCATTTTATATTACTTCTCCTATTCTCTCTGATACACCAAACATTTGTTGAGCGCCAGCATTTCCTTGTGTTTCTTCTGAAATTTTTCCGCCTTGTTCTAGGTTCTTCATTACGTTTTCCATGATTTCTGCACCTTTGTCAATGTCTCCACCGCCTGCTCCTCTTACCGCATCTGCTGTGAAAACGAATTCATTTCTAGATAATCTTGCAGGTACATCGTCAGCTCTTTCCTCTCCTCCAATAGGAACGAAGCCTCCATTGTTTCTATAATCTTTTTCCATGCCTCCAAGGTCCATGAGCCCACCTTCTTGAGCTCTTATTCTTCCACCATTAGCTCTAGCAGTTTCCCATCCTTCTGGCATTGGGTTTATAAATTTTGGATCTATGTTGGGAATTTCTTCCTTAATTATAAACTCAGAATCTATGTTTTTGTTTGGAACTTGTATATTAAAAGGACTGTCTTTAATTTGGGAAGGATATTTGTCAGACATTATATCAGCTATCATTTCTTCAGAAAATTTAAAAGGTTTAGAACGTTCAGGACTTTCATGGCTTTTAAATTTAGTGGTCAATACCATGTCTATAGCTTGAGATAGAGTGGGTGCCGCGCCATGATCAACTAACCATTGAGCTTCTTCATATATTGCTGGCATATTCAAAGATGATGTTGCTTTTTTATAATTTTTTCCATATCTAAAACCTATTCTTCCGCCATCTTTAACTCCGTAAGTTTCGTAAGGTAAATATTGTCCTAAATTTAAGTAAGGATATGCATCTTCAATCGCTGCTAATTTTGTAGGATCATTGCCAGCTTCTTCAATAGCATTATTTAAAGTTGTTCTCATTTCTCTTGGTAAAGATTCTTTTCCTGTTATAGGATCAATTAAATGTCCACCTCTTCGAGCTGTATCTATATTTTCATTTTCTGGTGCTTTATTAATTCCTGGAATAAAAGGTAGAGCTGCTGACCAACCTAGAATTTTACCTAAACTTAAAGCTCCTTTATCTCCCCAATTTGTTCCTGATTTTAAAAACATGTGTTTGCCTAAGTTAGAAAAATTACTCCACCCTCCAGTAATTCCTCCTCCGCCTGGAAGCCAACCGCCAGCTAAATAAGCTCCTCCAGCTAACATAGCCATCTTACCTACGTCACTACTTAAAACTTTTTTAGCAGCTTTTTTTACACTTTTAAATATACTACCTAAACCGTAAGCTTTTCTTCCAGTATTTGTATCCATGATACCACCAAAGGCTCTTGGTATTCTTCCACCATCTTTATAGTTTGGGTAAGGATAAACAGTATCAAAATTCCATTGTTCCGTTCTCCAATCAGTGTCTTCATCGGTTTCGCCGCCACCGCCGCCACCGCTACGATTCATTGCTGCCATATACGCTTCGTAAGAAGGGTAACCTAATCGTTGCCATAAAGGATTATTACCACCATCCCCTCCTCCATGTCTCTTTGGATTAGTTTTATCTAAATATGCATCAATGTCACCTTGTGTAAGATCGCCACCTTTATTTATTAAATCATCTAGCAAAGATGTTCTATTAAAATGAGACTTAAGTGTATTAAAATTAGGTTTGCTAAAACCAAGTGCTTGAAGAGCTACGGGAGTCATACCAATAGTTGAAAAATCTCCTGTTGAATCTATGTAATTACTTCCTAATTTTTTTCCTGTTTTACCTACGTTGCTTAATCCAAACGGACCTAACTGAGTTGTTTGTATACCAAATTTATCTCCTGTCTCATCAGTGTCAAAACCATAATTACTTAGATCAAAAGTAGTTCCTTTATTTATTCCTTCTGTAAATTCATGTGTACCAAACGTACCAGTTTTTTGATCCCAAGATCCTGCAAGACCTTCCATAATTTCATCGACATCCATATGAGGATTTGTAGACAATTTAGAATCTATATAATCTCTTAAAGCTTGATCTTTTTTAGCTTTATTTTTTCTAGCCCATTCTAAATTTTTAGTATTATGGTAATTATTCCAAGCATTAATTCCTTTAGTCCAAGCATTAGGTTTATTTTTGTTAGTCCAATCTACTTCTTTTGCTTCATCAATAGCTTTTTGATCAACTACTGGAGGACCTCTAAATCCAGCGTCTCTATAGTTAGGATCTCTACTCCAGTCAGTATGCATTCCACCATGTGAAGGACTGTGTTTTGAAAGATTTTGTAAATCTGAATGAGACATTCCATGATAAGGATTATCGCTTCCAACCGCAGGACCTTGTCCAGCTGCAGCTTTCTCTGCTCTTTCTTGTTGACCCCAGTCTTGTGGTCCACCATAACCTGGTCGTTTACCATCACCACTAGATTTAACTAGCTGTGATATACCACCAGTGTTTTTATATACTCTGCTTCCATAGGTATCGGTCCAGTCTCTTGCGATTTCTGGTTCGTTAGCCCATAGATATCTTCTTTGTGCTTCTGATTTAAATGGCACGGTTTAATCTCCTCCAGAATCAATAAAGTCCAATGCTTCGCCGTATAATTCCATTTGCAACGCTTGAGAAAGATCATAGAATTCTCTTCCGTATCTTTCGTAAGCCCAATCTTCGGCTAACATTTGAGCTTTCCATCCTCTTGCTCCACCACCTGCCATCTTCATGGTTTCTTTTTCTTTAATTGTTTCAATTCCTTTAGGAGTATCTATTGTTTCTTTTAGTGTAGATTTTTCATCAAACATTTGATCTCCACCCGTATTCATAATTTCTCCTGGAAAACTTAAAAAGTTTCCTAATGGTGCTGGACGCGGATTCATATCACCACCAAATTTAGCTGGCATTCTTTCACTCATGCTTACTTGTTCTTCCATCATGCCTCTAGGCATTTGTGAAGCGATACCTTGACCTGCTTCTTGTTGCTGGTCCATTTGCATTTGTTGTAAAATCTTTTTCCAAATTCCACTTTTATAAAATTGTTCAAAACCTTGGAATTGTACTTTTTGTTGGGGTTCCATTTGCTCCCATATTTGAGCTGCAATTTGTTTGGACTGTTCATTTCCTTCAGCTCCGCCCATTCTAATATCACCCCTATTATACTTAATACTAGGTGCTCCTGCTTCTATGGTTTCTGACATTTTTTCTTCGAACATATAAAATCTCCTGAGTTTATTAGTTTACTTGGTTTTTGATAACAAATCAATAGCTGGCATTATAACTTTTACATCTCTTTGGATGTCTTCTTCAGGTATATTAGCAGCTTTTAAAGCGTCTTCATCGGGGTAAATTTCCCCTGTTTTCTTGTTTTTAATTGTAGTTATTATTTTTTCTGGTGCTAGTTCTATCATTATGTTGTTACCTCTTTCTTAATGTTTAAGTAGCTGATCGCAATATCTACCCCATCACTTACTGTTCCAGCTGTGCTATATTTTAATACAGTTCCACCCACTACCACTAAAGGTAAACTAATTAATTCAACACTTGCATTAGTAGCTAGTGTTTGAGTGTGTGTTACAAAAAAAGCATTATCAGTTATACTAATCGTAGGGGTATTAGATCCTGATTTATTAGTAACCCTTATTGATTTTACAATAAAAGTTTCATTAACTGCGGGTGATAATAAAGCTATATTTGATTCTGCAGATGTTGTGCTTTTACCATAAAATATGTATTGATTTACTACTGCCATTATTCCATAAAGAAGCTCTTAGCTTCTATCTCCTGTTTTAATTCTTCTTGAAAAGATGTATTTAATTTTTCTAAGACAGCGTCTAAGTCTCTGACTAAAGATTGAGCTACATCTTCTTGGTATTCTTGACTTGCCCTAGTTAATGATTGTACTATCTTTGCCATTATCTTCTTCCTCCAGAATGTATGTCTAATCTAAATGTTCCCAGTTTCCAGTTAGTATCTAAAGCAGTATTAGATATGGTTAAAGCTACAGCTCTTGCTCTAGCTCTTGTATCTATTTTTTTGGTACTAGTTGTAATTGTAAAAGGACCCAAAGATGAACTTGCTGAAGAATCATTTGGATAATCTCGTAAATCTAATTGAACAATAGTATTACCGCTTTGAGAAATAAAATCAGGAACTACTCTACTTACTCTCATTATAAATTCTCCATCTCCTCTTAAATCAGCAAGAGAAGTAGCTGCACCTCTAATTACTTTTTGTGTAATATCATAATCACCTGAAGTAATATTAGCTGGAATAGCATATTCAGTCCCACTTAATAAATAGTTTACACCTGTTTCATGTTCATAGTAAACAGTTGTACCTTCTGTATTTCCTATTACATCAAAGGATGTATCGGTACCGGCATCGTAAAACGTTGCATGAGGTAAACCAAAAACAGCAGAGTCAGCCCATGCACTTCTTTTAAATAATGTGCTGGCGTTTGTATACCAAATAGGTCTTTGAGGTGTTGAGTCTAGATAACTATAGAAAACAGATCTATCTACAACATTTGAGGTAGATGTTGGATAAAACCACATAACTTCTCCGAATAGGTTATTAATTCCGCAATAGATTAATTGATTAGATGTAGTATTTAAATCTTCATAAACATAGTCTTCAACCAGACAGTCCATAGATTCTAGTTTACCAGTGTATCTAAAGAAACCGTTGTCAGACATCCAGTAAGCAGCACCATCAACTTCAACAGCTGCATTCATTCCAATCAATCCACAGTTAGTTCCAACCTGTTCATAGGCGAAAGTAAACGGAGTTCCTACAAATCTCATGGTAAATAAAGACGTATCCGTCCAAACATAAATTGCATTTCTACCAAGTGTGGCTCCCATGATCCGTGATCCGGCGGCCAGTCTTTGTGTACCAGCACTATTGGTTGCTGTTGGTATCCATGTAGTTATATCTTCTTGGTCGGAGAATCTTATAAACATTTCATCTTGAGTTGTTGTATCTCCAATTGTAGTTTCAGTTCCAAATAAAACTAAGTGACGATCGGGAGTAGATACTAACATATCTCTAGATGCAGTAGGTGC
>Ga0098036_1000978_pt1 | contig 11315 bp, 17 predicted proteins | sample 4_EtaG_FD_77064 | JGI IMG/M metagenome (GOLD analysis project Ga0098036, IMG submission 77064) | Marine viral communities from the Subarctic Pacific Ocean - 4_ETSP_OMZ_AT15127 metaG | ecosystem: Environmental > Aquatic > Marine > Oceanic | place: Pacific Ocean | collected 2015-01-07 | reverse complement strand
TATCTGATTTATCACAACATTTAGGGTTTACTGTTGGTAGTACTGCAGATTTAGAAAAGGCATTAACTCAATTAAATTCAGAAGGATTGTCAAATGCAGAAATGATGCAACTTGTAGATTTAAGGCAGGTAGCAGCTTTTCAGACTATGGTAAGTGGGGCTTTTGATGTTTTAGATTTAACAGACGCTTTAGAAGATGCTAATGGAGAAGCCCAGAAGATGGCTGATATTATGGCTGACACTTTGGAAGGTGATATTTTAAAAGCTAAATCTGCTTGGCAAGGATTTGAAATAGCTATATTCACGGGTAGCAATAATATAACTCGGGCTTTAAGAGGGTTGGTTTCAGGGTTTGCTGATTTAGTAAATTCGGTAGTTAGTGATTGGAGAACAACAGAGCAAATAGCAGATGATTTTGTTTCAAAGTCTTTGAAAAGTGTTACTGAAGTACAAAATCAAATAGCTGATTTGCAAAAAAGTGGTGCACCTGTTGAAACAAGAAAAAGAGTTGAATTGCTTGATGATGAAATAGAAAAACAGATAACTCTAAAAAATGCACAACAAGCAGCTTTAGAAAAGACTTTAGAACTAGGGAAGCAAAGTAATTTGGAAGGTCAAATAGCAAGAGAGTTATCCGAAAAACTTAAAAAAGAAATTGACGCAAGAGCAATAGCTATAGAAGAGTTAACGGATTTGAAAGAAAAAGAAGCAGAAGATACTATAAAAAGAGAAAAGAAAAGAAAATTAGATGAAGATATTGCAAAAGAACAAGCGAGAAGGGAAGCGTTAAGAAAATCAAAAGAAAAAGAAAAAGAAGACGAGAAATTAAGAAAAGAAAGATTAGCAGAATTAAAAGCTGAATTTAAGGCTTCACAAGCAGAATTAAAATCTGCACTTGAAGCGGAATTAAATGCAGATAAAGAAAATTTAATAAATGGAGTAATCACACAAGAAGAGTTTGACAGTAGAGCTTTTGATGCGGAACAAGCTCACCTTGATATGATGAGGGATTTGAATATAGCTTATGGTGAAGACATTAATAAAATTAATGGAGAGATATTAGATAATGAATTAGCTAATATAGCGAGGTTAGCAAAAGAAAAAGAGGAAAAAGATAAAGAAGATGAAAAGAAAAGGTTAGAACAAAGACAATTCGCACTTGATACCGCATCTGAATTAAACAACGCTTTATTTGAAATAGATAGTCAGAATAGAAAAAGACAACAAGACCAAGAATTAAAGATACTTGAAGAAAGGAAAGAAGCAGGTATTATTAGCCAAGAACAATACGAAAAGCAAGTAGATGCTATAAATAGAAACGCTTTTAATAGAGAGAAACAAGCTAATTTAGGAAAGGCTTTTATGGGTGTAGCTTTAGCAATAATAGAAAATTTAGGGAAGCCTTTAAAAATGGCATTAGCAGCAACTGCGGGTGCGGCACAAATAGGAGTAATAGCAAACCAAAAATATGCAACAGGTGGTATGGTATATGGTAACTCACACGCACAAGGTGGTGAAAAGTTTGCAGTTGGTGGAAGAGTAGTTGAGTTAGAAGGTGGTGAGGCAGTTATAAATAAAAGAAGCACAGCAATGTATAAACCTTTACTATCCTCAATTAATTCTATGGGTGGTGGTGTTAAGTTTGCAGATGGTGGGCTGCTTAATCAAACATCCTTTACGCAATCACAATTTAATGCTATTGGTCAAGCAAGTATGATGGGTGCAATTTCAGAAGGAAGTAAAGTTGTAGTAGTAGAGTCAGATATAACTAACTCACAAAATACAGTAAATGTTATACAATCACAAGCAGGATTTTAATGAAAGATAATACTAAAATATTTTTAATATACATTACACTACTGTTAGTAGTGTTATCTTGGGGGATATTAACAAATGTTCGTTGATAAAAAAACAAAAGAAGAAAGGTTAAGTATATGTAAAAATTGCGATTTTTACAGAAATTTTTTACTTTTGAAAAACCCTAAATGGACAAAAGGGGCGAGATGTGGTAAATGCAAGTGTTTTTTAGACGCTAAAACATCTTTAAGTAAAGAGTGGTTTGGTGAGTGCCCTATCAAAAAATGGTGAACATAAATCTTAAACATTATAAAATACCGACAAAACGACTATCTAATATAGTTGTTATATGGTGCTAAAAAATAAACTATGAATTTTTACGAAATATCAAAATCAATTAAAGGCAAGAGAAGGGAAATGATAAAATACAATATTATAACCCTTATGGATTACCAAAGAAACTTCTCAAAATATAAGCAAGAAGAGTTAAAATTATTATTTTCTGAATGGCACAAAGAATTTCCTCAACACGAACAAGATATAACTTGTTCGTCTTGTAGAAATGCGGTAGTAAAATTTTGGAAAGAGATTTATACTATTTGGATTAGTGAAAAAAAGAAAGTAAAAAAATCATCAACACGAACAGGGGCTATAGCAAAAGGTGTTGGTACAAGCAAATAATTATGGCAAATAAAAAGAACAAATTAGATGTAGTTTATGATTACATTGAATTATTGGGTGTAGAGATAAAAAATAGGTTTGGGGAAGATCCTACAACCAAAGATATTTTAAGACATTTAATTGAGAGGGGAATGGTGCATCCAAAAAGGTTAAGGAATTATATGATAATTGCAGATTTTGACGACAGGTTGGTGTTTAATAAAGGTAATAGAACGCATACATTTATGGACTTATCTATAAAATACCACATCAGCGAAAGTCAAGCCCAGAATGTTGTCTATAAAGAAAGAAAAAAGTCTGTTGCCGCAGAAAACATCTCTTATTAAAAGTTTTTTCCAAAAGTTAGGTAGGATTTTAAAAGATAATATATAATTTTGTAAATTATGAAAAATACTTGGTATAATATACAATCACAAGCATCTACTGATTTTGTAGATGTTTATTTATTTGACGAAATAGGACTTTATGGTGTAACTGCACAAGGTTTTATAAACAATATTAAGGACTATAAAAACCAACCTATTAATCTTCACATCAACTGTGTTGGTGGAGATGTATTTGAGGGTATGGCGATTTACAATGTTCTTAAAAAGAGAACTCAAAAGACAACAGTTTATATTGAAGGAATAGCAGCAAGTATGGGTAGCATTATCGCTTTAGCAGGTGATGAGGTTATTATGAGTGAAAATTCTCTCTATATGATACATAACGCTTGGGGCGGCACTATGGGTGAAGCTAATGAAATGCGTAGGTATGCTGACATATTAGAGAAATTAAGTAACGAATCTGCTGATATTTATGTTAAAAAAACAGGGTTATCTTTAGAGGAAGTGAAAGAAATGATGGATGAAGAAACTTGGCTTAATGCTGAAGAAGCGTTAGAGTTTGGGTTTATTGACACTATTTCTGACGCTGTGAAAGTTGCCGCTAAAATTGATGTTTCTAAATTTAAAAACATTACAAGCGACAAAGTAAAACAAACCTTAAATACTAATTTAAAAAAATCAAAAATGACAGAAGATTTGAAAAATTGGTTTAGTGGTAAGATAGAAGAAGTTATTGCAAAAGTAAAAGGTGATGACGAAACTGTTGAAACTGCTGAATCTACAGGTAATGTTGAGGTTGAGGTTAAAATCGCTGATAATGAAGAAGTTGCAGAAAGACTTTCTGAATTTGAAGCGAGTATAGAATCTCTTAACTCAACTATTACTTCTTTAGAAGAGGAAATTTCTTCTACTAAAGGAGAGAATGAAACTTTAAATACAGAAGTTTTAAATTTACAGGCTAAACTAAACAAGTCTGAAGCTGTTGGCACTAAAGTTGATACTGACGGAGAGCCATCTGTAGTAAAAGAAACAGTTATGGAAGATGCTAATGCAGGGTTTTACAATGCGATAGCAAGTGAAATTAGAAGAAAATTTAATAATTAAAAAAAATTGAAAAATGGCAAACGTAGCAAATAAAGGAACTTTCGCAGCTTACAATGGTGCGAGTTTAAATGAATTATTTTATGAGCCTGTATTTAGAAGTGATGATATTATGCGTAACTATCGTGTTATTCCTAATGTAAAACACAAAATGAATGTTTACACTTCAGCAGCTCTAACTAAAATTGTTGCACCATACACAGGATGTTCTTCATCAAGTGGTAGCACACAATTTGACATTGACAATAAAACAATTACTGCGGGTAGATGTAGAGTTGCTTTAGAGCAATGTACTGATGAGTTCTTTGGAACTTATATTGAGGAAATGTATAGAAACGGAGTAGATGTAATGAATTTAGAGGGTACTGAATTATCAGATGCGATTGTAAATCGTGCTGTAAAAGGTATCGGACAAGATGTTGTAAGATTATCTTGGGGTGGTGATTCTACTACTGCAAACTATACAGCTTTTGACGGATGGATGAAGATAATGGGGGCAGATGCAACTGTATTAGGTGCAAGAACTGAAGTGAGTGCAGTAGCACCTACAACACCAACAGCAGCAGAATCATTATCTTTAATTAGACAAATGTATGACAACGCACCAGCAGCTTTACAACAAGTTCCTGCGGCAGATAAGAAAATCTTTGTATCGCCAAAGACTTATAACGCTTACTTACAAAACCTGGAAGGTACTTCTGCTGATTTAGCGATCACTAACCAACAAGATGGAATGTTAGTTGTTAAGTTTAGAGGAGTTGAGTTAGTACCTATGTATGAGTGGGACACTATTTTAGCTGATACTGACCCTGCATTATTTTTAAGAGGCGGTGTTAACGGAACAGAAGGTGCTTGTTACTGTGCAGTTGATAATTTAATTATCGGCTCTGATGTAACTGACCCATCTGGCTCATTTAAAGTATTCTATGATGATTTAGAAGAAAAAATGTTCTTTAGAGGTTACTTCAAGTTAGGAGTACAGTTCTTGTACCCTTCACTTGTTCAATGGGGAATATTCTACTAGAATATAATGTAATGACAGAGAGAGTGTAAAAGCTCTCTCTTAATTACTTTTTTTAATAACAATTTAAAATAATAAAATTATGGCAATAGATGCAGGTTTAGGTATAGGTTGTACTGACTTACAAGCAACAGGTGGTATCTCCCAAATTTTAATTAGAGAATTTGCTACAGGTGATACTGCTACTTATGATAATGCAGCAGGTAAACACGGGATTTCTTCATTAAAAGACACCGGTGGCTCAACAGCTACTTGGATGGTATATGAGTTTAAGAACGAAACTCCATCATTATCAATAGCAGCAACTAAAGAAAACGGGTCAACTGCTTTTGAATGTACTTTATCTTTCAACTTACCAAAAACAGACGCTGGTAAATACCACGAATTACAAAACTTATTAAATGCTTGTATGATGGCGATTGCTGTTGATACAAATGGAAAGAATTGGGTGATTGGTGTAAGCGAAAAGTACGCTAACGAAGATGTTTTCACAAGAAATCAAACTTATGCAAATTTAAGTGGTATGGAAGGTGGAACAGGGGCAGCTTATTCTGATGAGAATGGTATCACTATTACTCTAATGGCAAGACAATTTGAACTTCCAAGAGAGTACACAGGTACTTTAACTGTTAATACTGCGGCATTAACAGCGACTACTGATTAATACTAATAGAATATGAGTAAGAGGTTTAAACGCCTCTTTCTCTAATTCTTTTTATGTGTAATTGTAATTCTCAAAATAATTTTGTAGATTTACCGCACTTAAAAATATATTTAATTATGGCAAAATATAAATCAAAATTAGAATCTGGCACAACTTACAAAAATGGTATTAAGATAAAATGGGCAACAGCTTCACAAGAAGAACTTGCTTATGCTTATGAAGAATTAGGCTTACACGATCTTGTAGAAAAAATATCAACAACAAAACCAAAAAATGAAAAAGCAAAAGTCAGTACAAAAAAGAAAGCTAACAACCCAAGCAAAAAGGCAGACACAGACAAAAATACAGACGAATAAGACAAAAAAAGATGTATTTGAGTTTGGTTTGTTTGAATTGGCTGTTCCTCAAAATATTGAAGAGCCTTTAGATTTATCCAAAATAAGGACAAAGTTTATTCCTTTTGGTCAAAATAACTTATTCCCACAATATTTAGCGGAATTAAAACGACAATCTTCTACACACAGAAGTGTTTTAGCACAAAAAACCATATTCACAAGTGGTGCTAAATTCGTAACAAACAATGAAAGTTTAAAAGAATATATTTCAGATATAAATGCTGATGGTGAAAATTTGCGTGATGTTTATAAAAAATTAGCAGATGATTATTTTACTTTTGGCAATGCGTATTTAGAAATTGTTTTATATGATGGTGGTGCAAATATGTATCATTTAGATTCTACAACAGTTAGAATGGCAAAAAACAAGAAAGAAGTATATATTCACCCAGATTGGGCTAAATACCAAACACAAAAAGATAAATTACAAGTTATTCCTCTTTACTCTTATCAAACAGATTTACCAATGATACAGAGCAATAGATTTGTAATACACTTTAAAGATTATGAGCCTATGTTTAATTTCTATGGCTTACCAGATTATGTAGCTGCTTTAGAGCATATAGCTGTAGATTATGAGATAGGTAAGTGGAATCATACAAAATTTAAAAATGGCTTTCAACCATCTGCTATTGTTGAGATTAGCGGAGATATGGGAGAAGAAGAAGCACAAGAAATGGTTAAGGAAGCACAAAAGAAATTTGTTGGTGATGGTAACAATGGTAAGATATTATTTATAGTAAAAAATGGCGACACATCACCTGCAAATGTTCAAATGATTAAAGACGACCAAGACGGAAGTTGGTTGGATTTACAAAAAATTACAGACCAAAACATTATTACAGCACACAGGTGGCAACCATCATTAAGTGGTATAGTAAGTAGTGGTAAAATGAACAATACAGGTAGTGAAATTAGAATTGCTTATGATTTAGCAATGACAACAGTAATAAGAGATACTTCAGAATTATTGTTAAACGGAATAAGAAAAGTATTGTTTAAAGAACTTGATTATAAACCAGAAGAGTTAATGATACATTACGAGCCGCCTATATCTTATGTTACAGATATTGATGTGAAGCAAGTATTAACTATTAATGAGCAGAGAAAATTATTAGATGAAGACTTTGAATTATTAGAAGATGGTGATATGTTTATAGCAGATAGAGAGATTATAGTAACTCAAAGAGATGATGATGGTGATGGGGAGATTGACGAAACTGAAGAGGTAACAGTAGAACAATAAAAATAAAATATAATGGCAAATGTAAGACAATATATCCCTTTAGCAACAGCAGAAGAAGTAATTAGCAATAGCTTTACAAATGCTAATACAGATACCGCTTTAATATCAAATAACACTATTGTTTTATCAGAATTAGCACACTTAAAATCTGTTATAGGTAAAGAGTTTTACGAAGAGTTAAAAACTCAACATAACAATGGTACTCTAACTGTTGCTAACCAAGCATTAATGGATGATTTTTTAGTACCTTGTTTGAGTTGGTTTGTTAGGTTTGAGGTAATTAACGAAATACAGTATAACTCAACAAGTGCAGGTGTTGTGACTAATATTGATGATTTTGCTGATGTTATTGACCCTAACCAATTAGATGATTATAAGCAAGATACTTACAGAAAAGCAGAGGTTTTTTTGCACGATATGATAAAGTTTTTGAATGAGGATGATCAAACAGGCAATTATCCTACATACGAAACCAACAGACCAAATGCTTCAATAGCATATAAAAATCACGGAATTATCTTTTATGATAGTATTTACTCAAACCAAACAACATACGATAGTTGGCGACATTTTTGTATGTGTGATGATTGTTAAAATTTAAAATAATATGGCTTCAAACGAACATAAAAATTTAAGTAACACAAATCTTCATAATCCAAAAGATTTTTCTATTGCTTCTAATGATACTTTGTTATCAAAAGATGATAGTGGTAATTTGTCTTGGGTAGCAAAAAGTGTTATTAAAACTAATGTATTTACTATGCAGGGATATACAACAGGTAATGGATCTACTTATGAATACAGGCAATTTCTAACAGATGGACAAGCCCCTTTTGAATTAAACACTGACTATGGAAACGCAACTGTTGGGAGTGCAACTTTTGATGTTAGCGATATATTTAGGACAGCAGGTTGGGTAGCCCCAGATGATTGCACAATATTAAAAATAAGAGGGTGGATTACTTGTAATTCTAATACAGCAACTTTAGCGGTATGTAGGATCACGCCTGTAGCAGATGATTCAGGGGCTTTAACCCCAACATTAATAGATGAAGTTACTATAACGGGTGCAGGAAACGATAATATGCTTGTCATTAACGAAACCACATTTAGTACGTCAAGTGTAAGTGCTTCTGATATTGTTTTCCCTATGATAAAAACAGGGGCAGTAAGCAAGATAGTGTATTTTAATGTAACAGTAGAAGTAGGATATACAAATTAAAAAAAATGAAAAACAATATGAAAGATACAACAGAAGTTATAATTGCAAATGGGGGAGTAATTGGCTTGAGTTTAAGTGAATGCAACGATATACTTCTTTTAATATCAACTTCATTAGCAATAATTTTCACAATTTACAAGTTTTTTAAATTAAAAAAGAAATAATAAAGATGGCAACAACAGTAACAGCAACAGATTTAACAGTAACTATTACAGAGAGCATAACGCTTAATGGTGTTCAGTATGGTAATTCTGTAAACAAAACATTTAGCTCTAAAGGAGTGGTTGACCAAAGAATTATGAGTATAGCTGCGGGTGGTGATTCATACACAGATATATTCAATTTTAGCACAGCAGATAGTGCGGGAACAGGTATAAAAAATGATTTTGCTTATTTTAGAATTACAAATTTAGATGATACTAATTTTGTTACTTTGCAGGTAACAGCAGGAGATACTTATTGGATTAAACTAAAAGCAGGAGAAAGTTTTATGTTAATGGACAATGAGATGGATGCTATTGCATCAAGCACATCATTTGGTGCATTTGCAGATATAACTAAAATATCTGGGAACGCAAATAGTGCAGCTTGTGATATAGAATATACTATAATAGCAGCATAATAATTTAGTATGGCAAGAGTAAAAGCGTTTGTTTATAGGGGTAATTCTCGTAAGAAAAGAAAGGGAGTACACTCTAAAAATGCTTCAAAAGGTCAGAATGGGTACAAGAAAAAATATAGAGGTCAGGGAAGATAAAAAATTAAGATATGCCTTGTTACGAATGTAAAAATGGATTATGGAAATTTGGAGAGAATGGTAAATGCCAATACTCTACAAAATCTCAATGTGAAGAATCTAATAAAGATTATTACGCAGAAGAAACTTATGATGATTACCCACAAGCAGCTTCAGATAATGCTGCAAGAGCATTAAAATGGTTAGATAAAAACGATAATCCAAATGATTGCCTAACTTCTGTAGGATTTGCCAGAGCCAACCAACTGAAGAACAGAGAAAAACTTTCAAGGAAAACTATAGCCCGTATGGCTTCATTCAAAAGACATCAGAAACACAAAGATGTTCCTTATGAAGAAGGTTGTGGGGGTATTGCTTGGGATTGTTGGGGTGGTGATGAAGGTATTAATTGGGCTATAAAAAAGTTAGAGCAGATAGATAAAGAAAAAGAAATTAAGAATGTGTTTGAAAGTTATTTTGATGAGGTTATTAAAAGCCTTGAAGATTCAAAATAAACAAACAATGAAAGCCAATATCTTAATAATTAGAGATGAATTTACTGAAAAATCTACTTTAGGTAAACTCTACCTAAACGGAGAGTTTTATGGACATACTTTAGAATTAGCTTGGAAAGATAACAAAAAAAATGTATCTTGCGTTCCTAAAGGAGTTTATAATGCAAGAAAAAGAAGTGGGGATGAAAGTGGTAAATACAAATATCAACACATAGAAATACTTGACGTACCTAACAGATCAAAAATCCTTATACATATCGGAAATTACCCAAAGTCAACACAAGGGTGTATCTTGTTAGGAAGCACAAGAGCATTAAATTTTGTAGGTAATAGCAGAAAGGCTTTTTACTCTTTTATGTATGACTTGCAAGAGTTTGATGATTTAGAAGTTGTAATTAAAAATAGATAATAACCAAAAATAAATAATAAATTATGGAAATGTTAAAAAAGATGTTTAATTCAAAAAAATTCTGGTACACTATAGGTGCTATTTTTGTGCCTTTCGCAGCAGTAAAGTTAGGACTTTCTGAAGGCGAAGTAGAAAAAGTTTATCACGCTATACTTGTTCTTATATTGGGGCAGGGAATCGCTGACATAAAAAAATAATTATGTTGAAGAAATGGTTAGGAAAAGCAATAGTTTCTGGGGGTATTAAACCTGTAACAGAACTATTAAAAGCTGTTAAAGAGCTCTTTACCGATAGTAAGGGTAAGTGGAGTTCTAAAAGAACTATTAGCGGGGTAATTGTTGTTACTGCAAGTATGTATATTGAGAAAAATGGTATTGATACTAATTCTCTTATATTGGTCGGTTTGGCTGTTTTACCCTTATGTTTTAGTGCATTTGAGAAACCTGCTAAATAATTTGTTTAACTTAAATAAATTATTATATTTGCAGTTCTTTCGGTCAATTCTGGCTGATTGTTTCATTGTTTAGTTTTTAAGAGGGGTCGGTTTATAACTGCCCCTCTTTTTATAAAAACCCCTATCATTTTTTTATATTTTTGTCAAAAAAATAACAAATGAGAAATAAAGAATATGGTAAAAGAATTAGGTTATCACCAGATGAGGTTGAGTTAATTTATAAACACAGAGCTTCAGTAGTAGATAACATAAATGATAATACTGCACTTAACTTACACTTAAAAGAAAGGGGTATTAAAAAGAAAGATGTTGTATCTGTAAAACATTGGCAATCAGCTAATGGTGAATACAGATTTAGCGTGGTAACTAAAGAAGATTGTGGTTTAGATGAGGGTAAAGTGTTTAAGAAGATAGGTGAATTTATAGAAACATACTCACCAGAATACAAAAAAATAGAATACAAAAAGAAAAAAGATCCACACTTGTTTATTTTTAATCCCGCAGATATTCATATAGGTAAGTATGCAAATGAATTAGAAACAGGAGATAGATATGATTGTGAAACTGCTGTAAATCGTGTATTAGAGGGGTTAGAGGGATTAATTGATAAAGCAAGTGGTTTTGAGATAAATCGTGTTAAATTTGACATTGGGAATGATGTGCTGCACATAGATAATGTATATTCAACTACCACGAAAGGCACTTATGTAGAATCAGATGGTAAGTGGTGGGAACATTTTGAGATTGCT
>Ga0098036_1000977_pt1 | contig 11321 bp, 18 predicted proteins | sample 4_EtaG_FD_77064 | JGI IMG/M metagenome (GOLD analysis project Ga0098036, IMG submission 77064) | Marine viral communities from the Subarctic Pacific Ocean - 4_ETSP_OMZ_AT15127 metaG | ecosystem: Environmental > Aquatic > Marine > Oceanic | place: Pacific Ocean | collected 2015-01-07 | reverse complement strand
TAGCCCCACGCCGAGGGATTCGCCAGCGCCCACTCAGAAAACACAATCCCTGCAACACCGGCACCGACGAGCGTATCGTAAGCGTCCGACCCAATCACCTGCCAAGTCGCGCCGTTGAGAAAGCGAATAAACATTTCCTGCTCATTGGTGACCTCGCGCAGCTCGACGGGGAATGCCTCGTCTATCCGACGCTTTCCAGTATGTGGATTCACCGCTGTCCAGATTGCTTTGCGTGCTTGGGTGAATTGCGGCAGGCAGTGCCAATAGGTTGCGGGGCGGTCAGTGATTGCTTGAAACGTCCATGCTAGGGCGATCTCGTCCTTGCCCCAGCGTCGGTGAGCTATCTCAATCGCTCGCTTACCTCCGCCAGATAAATATTGGTGCAGCGGGGCTTGGTAGTTCCGAATGCGGCGTTCAACCAGCATTATTTCTCATAGACATTTTTAATTGTCCACACTGCATCGCCGGTATGCTCGACCTCTTGCTTCTCGCTCCATTTCATCCGCGTTTTAGTCCACCAGATCAAAGCGGTAGTGTCGCCGCCCATCGCTTTATTGAACAGCGTCCCGGCCACCTTGGTGTTGGCTTTGGTCGCAGCCGTGTCCAGTTCATTACGAAAATGCTTTCGCAAGGTTTTGTCATCGATACCGTTACGAATCACCAAGCACTGGGATTCCTGCGGAATACCACAGGCGGTCATCTGCTCGACGAGCTTTCGCTCGTCATCGGTCGGCTTGAACGCCGGTTGCCCTGCTTTTTTACGCGGCATCTTGTTTCATCCCTTTTTTAGTGGGGAAGAATCCCCCGCTACCCTCCAGCTGTGCTTGTTTCCCAGTGAAATCCTGCCAGCGCTGCACGATAACATCGCAGTATTTTGGGTCAAGTTCCATAAGCCGGGAGTGGCGTCCGTTCTTCTCGGCAGCAATCAGCGTTGACCCCGAACCGCCAAACAAGTCCAAGACAATGTCATCGACCTTTGAGCTATTTTTTATGCCCTCCTCGACTAACGCTACTGGCTTTTGCGTTGGATGAACATAAGTGGCTTGGGCATCTCTTTTAAATTCCCAAACCGTCGTCCTGTCTCGCCCTGCATAAAAACCGTGATTCCCTTCACCTGGTTTCCATCCGTATAAAATTGGCTCATGCTGACTCCTGTAATCTTGCCAACCCATACCGGCAGATTGCTTGACCCATATAATTGTCGAGGACTTATGAAAGTTACTGGCAAAGGATTCCTCAAAAGCAAGTTTAGGGGCAGATGCAGAATCAGGATGGCACACATAAATGCAAGCAAGAGGTCGCATTGCTTCAAAATAGTTAGTCATTACCTTGCCCAAGAATTCCTTAAATTTTTTCACGCTCATAGCATCATTCTTTATGCCCTTGGCCAATAGCGCATCCTTGCCTCTACTTTTGTAGTCAACGTTATATGGGGGGTCTGTAAAGACTAAATCGGCTTTCGCCCCATTTAAGAGGGTATCTACTGAATCGCGAGCCGTTGAGTCGCCACACATCAGCCGATGGTTGCCTAGCAGCCAAACGTCGCCCTCGACTGTCACCGGATCGTCGGGTACGTCCGGCACAGCGTCCTCGTCGGTCAGCCCCTTAGTTTCCTCAACCAGCATATTAGCCATCATATCGTCATCAAACCCGATCAGACTTAAATCAAACCCCTCGCTGTCCAAATCTTTCATTTCCACCGACAGCAGATCCATATCCCACCCTGCGTTCTGCGGTAACTGGTTATCCGCCAGGATATAGGCTTGCTTTTGCGCTTTCGACCAGCCGGTAGCTGTCATGGTTGGTATTTCGTCAATATTCAGCTTTCGCGCAGCCATTACCCGCCCATGCCCCGCGATGATTTCACCGTCCTCATCCACCAGCACCGGCGTTGTCCACCCCCATTCCTTAATCGATGCTGCAAGCTGTGCCACCTGTTCATCGCTATGCGTTCGAGCATTCCGCGCATACGGAATTAAATCATCCACCTTTTTACGCTCAATTTTATCGGCTGGCCATTCCATTATTTATTCTCCTTTGATTATTACAAATCGGGTGAATCTATTTCTGTAAAACTTGATCAGGCCAGCTTTTTCAAGCTCCTCGGCTTTTTGCTCTGTCGATAAATTTTCGATGCCATCTATTTGACCTGTGCCTTCAAAATAGTCATACGAGCAATCTATGCTGTCTGCGGATATTGTCCCGCCGGGGGGTTGTAATTTGTATATTTTCATTATTTTTACTCCTATAAAATCCGCCGCACGCAGATGGTACATTTGGTACACCCCTAAGGGGGTGTGTACCGTTTGTACCGTTTTTCTGCGCTTTTTGCCCCCCATCGGTACATTTGTACAAAATGTACATTTGTACCAAATGTACCAAATGTACCTATCAATTATTGCGCCGCACCATCAAAGCTGCCGCCCATACATTATCTTCGATGACCCATCCTGATTTTTTGTATCCCGTGATCATTTCACCGTTTTGCAGCATCGCAATAAGGCCGCGATCATACGATGGCTTCGCATAATTTTTCGCTGTGCCGAGCGATATACCCTCGCTTTCCAAGAAGTCGATCAAAGCCACCTTAGCGAGATAAGGCTTATCGTCTTCAATTAAAGCGCCAGCCGCCCACCATGCTCGCTCGAACATCTTCTGATGCTTCGCCAACGGGCTATCCTTTTTGGCTTTTACCGGCTCGTGTCCTTCAGTCAGCACTGCGCTGGTCGATGGATCGCCGTCCTCATCAAACCAACCATTAATAGGAACCGACTGTAATTCCGCAAATACTGGCGCAGCCTCCTCCGCATCCTTGCTCTTGCGTTGCACAATCTCGATAGTCGTGCCAGGAATAACCGATATTTCAATATCCAATGCCCCGCGCCACGCGCTTGAGCCACGCCCTCGATGCTGTGCCTCGCTCGATACCCCCGTGTGATGTACGAGGATCACGCTACAACTGAACTCCTGAATCAGCGCAGAGCAGGCATCCAGCATCGTTTTTGCATCCGTTGCGCTATTTTCGTCGCCTTCGAGAAATCGATGCAGGGTATCCACGACAATAATTTCTGGCGAATTAGATAATGCGCGAATAGCATCGCTTGTCTTTTGATAACCCACTGGCGTGTTCAGATCCAGACCATGGCGCGATAGCCACATATCTAGCTCGCTAACATTTTTATGTTGTTTCCACGCTGCAACTCGTCCCCGTAGCCCGTGGTGGCCTTCGCCAGCCAGATAAACAATCGTGCCGTGTCGTACTTTATTTCCAAACCACTCAGCCACAACACCTTTTGATGCTATCGTCATCACCATATCCAGCACCATAAACGTTTTACCGCTACCGGACGGGCCGTGAACCATGGCGAGTGCTTCCGATTGCAGCCAGTTTTTGATCTGCCATTTCACTGGGGCAGGTTGTTTTGAAAAAGCATCCGCCTGGACTAACCAATCATCGACGGGCGGAAACAATAACGCGGATAAATCGCCACCCGATTTGTAGTAATCATTCGCATCACCCTCGGTTGGCGGCATGACAATCCGCCCGCCGTACTTCGCGCTCGCCTCGTCTGCTTTATTGCGCCCGACACCGGAGGCATCGTTATCGGCCACGATCACAATGTCCTGCGTCTGTCCGTAAAACCCACGTAATGACCCGACGATAATCGGTAGATTGTTTGCGCTGTAAGCAATCACACAGGGGCGCCCGCTCACTTCATGCACCGTCGCGGCAGTCGCGAATCCTTCAGCGACGAATATCGGCCCAGGAGTTCTTTCTCCAAGCGACCACGAACATCCTTTTGTTGTGCCACCGGAATGGTAACGCTTTTCCGTTTCGGAGATGTATTGCAGAGAAGTCAAATTATCAAAGCCGTCATAAAGCGGCACAATCAAACGGCCGTCGCCGGTCAATCTTGCTCCGTGTGGCTCGATACCTTTGCGTTTTAGATACGGATGATCAGGGCTAGCGGCAATCGCCTCGCTCCAGATTTTTTCGACCGTGTTAGCTGCAACCTCGGATTTTTTCGTCCGCACGCGCTCACGTTCTTCGGTCGCCTCGGCTTGCCGTCGTACAATCGCCATACTTTCTGCTGGTGTCAAGTCACGACCGATATCGGCCTTAAAAACACAATCAATCTGATCACGCCAACAGCCAAACCGCCCCGCGACCGGCGCATCTGGAAAAATGATGTACCACCCCGAATCGTCACGCTTACGCCCATTCGTCGAAAAGCGATGCACCTTTCCATCGATTTTAATATTCTCCGGCGGCTCGATGCCCGCCGATAGCATCGCATCTGCCAATTGAATTTCCGGCGGGTCAACCTGCTTCCCCGCTTCAGGCACAAATGGCCCGCCGAAAATGTCAGTGATTTTCGTCATGCCGCGTGCTCCTGCTCCAGATAATTGCTGAGCAATTCTACGGTTTCGTACGTCGGCTTTCCCTGGCCGCGCATAAATCGATAAACCGTGGCCGGATGCACGCCTGACTTAATCGCAACTCTCCGAAGATTTGAGTCCCTAAGCCTTTGTTTTATTTGTTTAATTGCCAACATTTCAGCCTCCAATGTAATTAATGTTGCATTTGAGTATACATTATATACAGATTCATTGTATAATCTAACCTCAATAACGCAACCGGATTAACCGACCGCGTTAAAAGGAGAAACGAAATGACATCAATCAATAAATTTCAATCGCCGACGCTCAATTTGCTCGACGAAATTTACCGAGATCCGTTCTTAGACAGCATCGATGCCGCCTGCGAAAACTATCACTCAGCTCGACGCGAAGAGGAGTACTCGGACATGAGGGAGGAGATAGAGGAGGAAATCGAAGACCTTGACCTTGATTTAATCTGGGAAGCCGTGGGGCCAGATGCTTATCGAAATCACAGCGCGGTCGGGATGGAGGTGCGAGCGCTCATCGCTGAAGAAAAGTGGGGAGAGCTTGGGCGGCTTCTAGGCGAGGGCGCGAAAGCATATCTGCGGCCCTTCGCCGCCGACAAAATTAAGGCGAAACGCAATGATTAAACCAGACTACAAATATTTGGCGGATGCTCCGCCGACATCAAAAGCGCCGACACGAGGGCAGTCGATTCTGCTCTGCGTCGTATTTATTTTAATCGCAATCGACTGGGATGCAATCCCGATCTAATCAACAGGAAATATAAATATGCAAACATTTTTACCCTACCCAGATATGCACGACAGCGTTGCATGCCTCGACAACAAGCGTTTAGGCAAGCAGCGCGTCGAGGCCATGCAAATTCTAAATGTACTCGAAGGTCGGCGCGACGGCTGGAAGAACCACCCTGCGGTCAAGATGTGGGGCGGCTGCACCGAGGCGCTGCATCTATACAAAGATTTGTGCATTGCCGAATGGATAGACCGTGGATTTAACAACACGATGGATTACACATCGGGATATATATGGAATCCGCTATTTCCAGAATGGTGGGGCGGCGAAATTCACGCCACACATCGCAGCAATTTACTGCGCAAAGACGCGCAACACTACGGGCAATTTGGTTGGTGCGAAACCGACGACTTGCCTTACTTTTGGCCTACGAAATCAGGGGAAACCTAATGGCAATTAATCTTAAAAGCACGAACACCGTATCTGCCAGCAATCTAAAATTGCTGGTCTACGGTCAGGCGGGCGCGGGCAAAACAAGCCTGATCCCAACACTTCCAAAACCAGTAATCTTATCTGCCGAGGGCGGTCTGCTTTCAATAGTTGGACACGACATTCCGTTTATTGAAGTCACCTCGATGGACGCGCTGCGCGAGGCATACAGCTGGTTACTCAGCAGCGACGAAGCAAAACAATTCGACACTATCGCGCTCGACAGCATCAGCGAAATTGCCGAAGTATGTTTGTCGAAAGAGAAGTCCATTGCCAAAGACCCGCGCCAAGCGTATGGCGAAATGCAAACAACGATGGCTGAACTGATCCGGTCATTCCGAGATTTGAATAAGCACGTAATGATGACCGCCAAATTGGAAAAAGCTCAGGATGAAATGGGTCGCATGATGTACAGCCCGTCGATGCCAGGTAATAAGACCGGCCAAGCGTTGCCTTATTTTTTCGATTTGATGCTCGCTATGCGGGTTGAAAAAGACGAAGAAGGCGTATCGCAACGGGCGCTCATGTGCGACTCCGATGGTTTGTGGCAAGCGAAAGACCGGAGCGGCAAGCTGGATGCCTGGGAAGCGCCAGACCTCGGCGTCATTCTTGAAAAATTGGGAGGAAAATAATGGATCTTGAAACCTGTAGCCAGCAATGGCTCGAAGCAAAACAAGCTGAGCGCGAGGCGGTGGAGCGTCGCCGCGATGCCGAAAATAAATTACTGTCTTTGATCGGCATTGCAGAAAATATGGAAGGCACCGAGACCGTCGAAACGGATACCGGCTACAAGCTGAAAATCGTTGGTCGCATGAACCGCAAAGTCGACGGCGACCGTGTGCAGGAGATCGCAGCGGAAGCAGGACTAACCGAGCATTTATCCAGCCTGTTCCGCTGGAAGCCAGAAATCAATATGTCTGTCTGGAAAGACGCCGACGAAAAAATCACAACACCGCTGTTAGGCGGCATCACAACCTCGCCCGGACGGGCATCATTTACCATTACAAAGGAGGCCAAATAATGGCATTTTTAGAAACTCCAATCGATATTAACAATATTCCCGCCGATGAAAAGCGCGACTTTGATCCAATTCCGGCGGGTTGGTATACCGCCGCGATTGCAGGCGCTGACATCAAAGAAACGAAAGCTGGAACCGGAAACTACATCGCCGTTCGGTTCGATGTGACCGGCCCCGAATACCAGGGTCGAGTCGTGTGGACGAACCTCAATACTCGCAACCCGAACCCCAAAGCTGAGGAAATTGGGCACCAGCAGCTTGGCAATATTATGCGAGCAATTGGCCTGACGAAACTTGAGGACACCGATCAACTGTTGGGAGGTAATTTGTCGATCAAGGTGTCGGTGCGTGACGACCCAAACTATGGCCCCAGCAACGAGGTCAAAGGCTATCGCGCAACCGAAGGCTCTGCGCCGCCCGTAGCACCACCGACGGCTAAAACCGCCGAGAACGCAGCGTCAGCGCCGCCGTGGGCGTCGAAAAGCACCAACGGAGCCTAGCAACAGGAGAGCCGGTGGCTAACAACCACCGGCCTTTAATTACATGGCAAAAATACCTGAACCAATAAACACTATTGCCGCTGCGATTGATGAGCATCATGCAGCGCAACCCGACGAACCACGCTTACACCTCGGCGCATCGTCGCTAGGTCACCCTTGCGAACGTTGGGTATGGCTATCATTTCGTTGGGCGGTGCGCGAGCAAATTCCAGGTCGCATCCGGCGATTATTCCGGCGCGGCCAGAACGAAGAATCTATAGTCGTCGCAGATTTGAAAGCAATCGGCATTGACGTTAGGAACACGGGCGACAATCAAAAAGTTATCGATTTTGGATCGCATGTCGGCGGATCAATGGACGGCATTATTGAGTCCGGCGTTCCGGGCGCATCAAAAACCCGCCACGTTTTAGAAATCAAAACGCATAACAAGAAATCATTTGATGACGTAAACAAAAAGGGCGTTAAAGATTCCAAGCCAATTCACTGGGCGCAAGTCCAGCTGTACATGCTCGGCGCTAAAATTGAACGGGCGCTCTACGTCGCAGTATGCAAAGACGATGACCGCATCTACACCGAGCGCGTGAAATTTGATAAGCAAGCGGCTCAAAATTTACTGGCGAGAGGTCAGCGGCTTGCAACAACAGAGCGCATACCACCGCCGTTATCAACGGATCCGAGTTGGAAACAATGCAAATTCTGCGCGGCACATAGCTTTTGCTACAAAGAACGACTCACAAAAGAAGTGAACTGTCGAACGTGCGCCCATGCGACGCCGGAAAATGACGGCACATGGTCATGCGCTCGCTTCGAAGCTAAAAACATCCCCGGCGACTTTCAGAAAACAGGCTGCGAGAGCCATGTACTTCACCCCGATCTGGTGCCGTGGCAGATCAAGGACAGCACCAACCCACACGAAGCTATTTATGTCATCGACGGCAAGGATATTCGCAACGGCGAAGGCGATGCGTTTGTTTTTGCGAGCAAGGAATTGATTGCGGGTGGCGATATGTGCGCCGATGAAAATGTCCAATTGTTGCGGGAAACTTTTGACGCGACAGTAGTGGAGATTTAATTATGATTATATTGCGTGATTATCAACGCCGAACGATTGATCAACTTTATAAGTGGTTTGCAGATGTCCATGAAGGCCATCCGTGTATCGAGCTTCCAACCGGTTCTGGCAAAAGCCACATCGTTGCGGAATTATGCAAAGAGGCGATCCAGCAATGGCCCGAAACCCGCATCCTGATGCTTACGCACGTCAAGGAATTGATCGAGCAAAACGCTAACAAGATGCGGCAACATTGGCCGGAAGCGCCGCTCGGCATTTACTCGGCAGGGATGAATCAGCGCGACATTGGGGAGCCGATAACGTTTGCTGGTATTCAATCGGTACGCAATAAAGCTGACCAAATCGGTCATGTCGATTTAGTCCTGATTGATGAATGCCATTTAGTCAGCCACAAGCAGGAGGGCGGCTATCGAAAGCTAATCGATAATTTGACTCGCATCAATCCAGCGTTGCGCGTGATCGGCTTAACCGCCACGCCGTACAGGATGGGCCACGGTTACATCACCGATCCGCCCGCGTTATTTTCAGCGATCATTTCGCCCGTGAGCATCGAGGAATTGATTTACAAAAAGCATCTCGCACCGCTGCGTTCAAAACTCACTGATCATGCTTTATCCGTCGAAGGCGTACACAAGCGCGGCGGCGAATACATCGAAAGCGAATTGCAAGAGGCTGTAGACACCGAACACAACAACGTTGCAACGGTTGACGAGGTGATCAAGCTCGCTGGCGACCGCCGGTCATGGCTGTTTTTCTGCGCTGGCGTGCAACACGCGCATAACGTCGCTGATGCTTTAATCGAGCGAGGCATTACGGCTGCAACGATTGTTGGCACAACGCCGAAAGCGGAGCGCGAACGTATTGTTGCTGATTTTAAGGCAGGAAAAATTAAAGCGATCACCAATGCAAACGTGCTGACCACAGGCTTTGACCATCCCGACCTTGATTTAATTGCAATGCTGCGTCCCACGCTATCCACCGGACTCTATGTACAAATGGCGGGTCGAGGAATGCGGCCTAAATCTCATACCGATCATTGCCTAGTACTCGACTTTGCTGGAGTCGTGCAAACGCATGGCCCGATCACAGCGGTCAATCCGAAAAAGGCCACCGGAAAAGGCGACGGCGAAGCGCCGGTTAAAGTTTGTGAAAGCTGTAAAGAGCTTAATCACATATCCGCTAAAGAGTGCGCTGCTTGCGGCGAGCCATTTCCACCGCCACCACCGTTGAAACATAGACTGCATGATGATGACATCATGGGTCTGGATACGACCGAGATGGATATTACAGATTGGCAATGGCGCAGACATACAAGCCGCGCCAGCGGCAAGGAAATGCTACGGGTAACGTATTACGGCGCGTTATCCGACAAACCGATTAATGAATATTTAACTATTTGTCACGACGGTTATGCTGGTGAAAAAGCGAGAATATCCTTGGTGACAATAGCGAGCAGCGCGGGAGTGCCGGACGTAAGTTTTTTCGAAGGCACGCTTGAAGATCTCGCTTACAAAATGAACGAATCAACGCCGCCAGCTTCAATTAGCTTTAGGCAGGACGGTAAATTTCATAGGATTTTGAGGAGAGAATGGGCATGAAAGGATATCTAAAATTTCATCCGAGTTTGACGTTTGCCGAGGTTCAGGCGTTCATCGGCCACGGCTATAAATTAAGGTGGAAAGCATGAAAATGACGTTGCCGCTTGCGCCGAGTCAGAATCAGTTGTTGAGGATGCACTGGGCAAAACGAAAAAGAATACAAAAAGATTTTGAATGGTCGATCGTACAGCAAGTCGGCAATCGGAACTCAGCTATGCGTGGCGTCCATGTCACAATCACGCGGAAAAGTGTCGGCGTTGAACCAGATCCCGACAATCTCACCGCCTCAGCAAAATTGATTCTCGATGCGCTGCAGCGCGTAAACGTCATCAAGGACGACAGCCCGCAGTACATATCGCTTACCGTAAAATGGGAACGGGCGAAAAAGCGGGTCGAGCAAGGCACCGTCGTGACGATTGAGAAGTGGGATCTGGATAAAGTCCAAGATGGCTAAAATTATCATCGAAATCGATACGGATGAAGATGAAGAAATCATTGAGCTGATTATGCGGTTGATCGAATTGCTGGAAAAATCGAGGTAGGCCGGTGGGGAGCGATCCGGCCTACCTCACTCTGAGAGGGGAGCAGAGTAAAATAATTTTCCGCTAGTCTCGAAATGAATGCAAGACGCTAATTGCCGTCTTTGCCATTCCTCGATTTCTCTTTCGAGCCGCTCGACGAACCAAACCAAAAAGACATAACCGACGTCATAGATGACGTGAGGCTTCCAACGATGATCAACAAAACGGGCATTGTACTGTCAGACGTTTCGACATCTCCAATAACAATCACATAAACCAGTGCGGCATACGCGCAGATAAAAAGCGTGCTCAGCAGCAGTTGCGGCAGCAAAATGCCACTACTCATTGTCGTCTGCTTTTTCGTATCGTTTGTCATTATGTCTCTCTATACAACCTTTGTAATGCACCGTCCTGCTGTGACTCTGGCGCAGCGCTTTTTCCATAATTACGCCATTTTTTGCTAGCGTTTTATAATCATCACCCGTCAGCGCCATATACTTTCTATCGTGGATTCCGGCGACGGCATTCCATTGCACCGGTTCTAAAACTCCGGGCGTATAAGCCGGAGGCGTTTCGCAAGCCACTTCACTCACTAAAAATCTCTTGAAGTAACTGTTGCCTAGCGTGGAACACGCGCTCAGTTGCGACAGTAGCGCGATTAGCAAAATCTTCTGGCTCAGTTTGCAGTTCCGAATCCCAATCCAGTTTTTGCAATTCTTCAAAACTATTAAATTCAGACTCAATGGATTCCATCCGCGCCCTGAGCGCGGCGAGTTCTTCCAGCGCAATGCTGTGCTGTTCGCTTTCAAAGCTGTCTCGCTCCATAAAAGCCTCTGCCGTCGCCTTGTTTCCAGCTTCCGCGATTACCGATTTTTTCCATTGAAAATAGGCAACTCCCGCCGCTCCCGCAAAAGCCGTGAATAAAATTACCATCAAGGCTATCTTTTGAAGCCCGAACATTTAATAGCTCCATAACCACGGTCG
>Ga0098036_1000971_pt1 | contig 11341 bp, 26 predicted proteins | sample 4_EtaG_FD_77064 | JGI IMG/M metagenome (GOLD analysis project Ga0098036, IMG submission 77064) | Marine viral communities from the Subarctic Pacific Ocean - 4_ETSP_OMZ_AT15127 metaG | ecosystem: Environmental > Aquatic > Marine > Oceanic | place: Pacific Ocean | collected 2015-01-07 | reverse complement strand
TGATTTATTAAAATTAATGAAAATGTATGTAACTATATCTGATGAGTATATGCATAATTATCCTAAAAACGATGACTGGAAACATAGTCTGGTTAATCAAGATTACATAGATACTTTAAGAAGAGAAGGCAAGCTTGAATTATTAAAAGAACTAATGGGGATGTTTGAACATGGAGAATAATATAACAATTCCACTATCGTATTTTATAGCAATGATAGCTCTTCTTATACATTTGCTAGGTTCTTGTTTTTACTTATTTTGGAAGTGGCATAAGACTATTGAATCTGCTGATAGGTGGGAAAGACAGTTCATGGAAGAATATATTAAAAGACTAAGGGAAACATCGTAATATTTAGTGGGTGATGCAATTTTCTTTATGATAATCTCTCCTTTAGTATTATCTATTGTATTGCCCACAATTAAGGAGTATATATGAAACGTAAAGCTTATGAAAGAAACAGAAGGTTAGCAGGACAGACTCAACAATCAATATATAAAAGAAAAAGGATAAAGAAAATGAGTAAACAAGTAGATGAAGAACTAGTAAAAATAAGAGAGTCAATAATTAAAGAAATACCTTATATTGATATAAAACCATATTCTCATAATATAATAGGATTACAATTATCAGCTATAGATAAAAAATATGGTCATGATGAAGTCGTAAAAACAATTAAAGAATTTGAACTTGATAAAAAAGGATGGAGCTTATAAAATGAAAGAAAATAAACGCAAAGAACCTAAAAGATATAGATTATCTAGCGTATCAGCAAAAGAAATAAAAGCTAAATACCCAGATAAGATTATTGATGCGTATGTAGAGAATGGAAGATTGGTATTGGTATTAGATACTTGTAGAATAAAGTTTGATGAAAGAGTACCTCAATCATACCACGATAAATATGGAGCGATACATTAATTAACTTTGAATTGTGACGATAAATTATTAAATTCAATCACTCGAAAGGAACATATTGTTGAACTTAGACCTCAAAGAGATATATGACAATTATCTCATCAAAAAAGAAAAAGATAATAAAGAAGTATACAAAAAGAAAAACCCTAATAAATATTATAGAGCATCTGCAGCTGGTCATTGTTTTAAAAAGCATTGGTATTCAATTAATGGATATGAAGGCAAAGATATGGATGACAAAAGTAGAAGGTTGTTAAGACTTGGAACTATAGTTCATGAAGATATTCAAAAAGCAATAGAATTATATCAAGAACAGCAGTTTATGTACGATAATTTACCTAGTAAGAATGAAGAGGTATTTTCTCAAGAGTACAATATAAATTTTAAAACAGAATATCAAATTATTATCGAATCATTAAATGTCATGGGTAGTGCTGATATTGTAGTATTAGATAGTGAGAACACAGCAACAGTATTAGATATTAAAACTACACATTCTTGGAAATGGAAGATGATGTTTGGTCGTAATAAAGAACCAAAGCCTAGTAGAATGTATGAGTTGCAACTAGGAACTTATGCATTAGGTATACTTGAACAAGAAGATATAAAATATGAAGATATATCATTGTATTTAGTTTATTATAAAAAAGATGATAGTATGATGAAGTATGTAGATGTTAATCCAATATGGATGGACAATGCTGCGGAATACTGGGCAACATTAAATGAAACTTTAGATATGGTAGAAGATGAGAATGATTTACCTAGAGGTTCGTTTAATATACCAGTAGAAGATTGGGAATGTAGATACTGTCAATTTGAACCAATATGTAATTAAAAGGAGAATAATTATGGGATATGATTTATATGGATTAAGTCCACAAAAAAATGAAAGCGAACCATTACAACTAACTAAACTTAAATCAAAGTTTGAAAAAGATGGTTGGATGCAGTTTGATAAGATGAATGCAAAACAAAAAGAAAATTACTTTGAATTGTGTGATGAAGTAGAAAATAAGAATCCAGGCAGATACTTTCGTAATAATGTATGGTGGTGGAAACCATTATGGGATTTTGTATCTGAACAATGTCAAGACTTTTTAACTGTTAAAGATATAGTAGGTGGTAGTTCTAATAGTGGACACAAAATATCTAAAACTAAATCTCTAATGATTTCTAGAAGGTTATCTAAAGTAATAGCAGAAGGACTAGTTGACAAGATAGACAGAGAAATGACGTTAAAGGTTGCTCAAGCAAAAGCTGATAATGAAGAATTGCAGAAAGAAATGGATAAAGTAACTAATAAATGTCATAAAGAACATGGTAAGAATTTAGTACCTGCTAATTATCCAGAGCCATATTATAGTCAATGGAAAGAATTACAAGGTAAACATAATTGGGATGGTGATTATCCATTTAACGCAGACAATGTAAAAGGGTTTGCAAAGTTTTGTCAAGAGAGTGGAGGATTTGAGATATGTTAAAACCTCTTGAACTTAAAGAAATAATAACAACAACTAAAGATATGCGTGATGCTCTCGAAGGTATATATGATTGGGAACATCAAAGAATGAGTTCATCTGGACAAGAAGAAATTGAAAAAGTATGGAAGATACAATTACCTAATCTTGAAAAAAACATACAAGGTTTAGTTGAATCTTTAGATGAAGATTATAGAGAACGTAAAGAGAAAGCTTTAAAAACATTACCAACACCAGTATTTGGTGAGAAAAGAGAATAAATATATGAATGAATTATCAATATTAGAGAATGGTGCTATAACAAACGTAAAGAAAGCTCTTAGTAAAATAACTGAACATCACAAAAAAGTTAGTGATACTAAAACTAAAAAAGTATTTATCAAGAAAAAGATGGGTATGGATTATGTTGAGTATTCTGTAATGAGAGACATTGCAGATAAAGAATTTCCAGGCTGGAGTTGGACTGTAATTAGTACAGAGTTTGCAGGTACAGAAGCTTATGTTGTACATGGTAGACTTAAATGGTTTGACAATGGTGTATGGAGAGAAGGTGATGCTACAGCTGCTCATAGAGTTCAAAAGAAACGTGGAACAAGTGAGTATGTAGACTTAGGTAATGATATTAAAGCTGCAAATACTGATTGTATTAAGAAAGCATTTAATATGTATATGAATATATGTGACGATGTATACCGCAATCAAGTTGAAGACCCTGAGTTATCAGACCAACAAAAGACAGAAATAATTGGACTTGCAAATCATATTAGTGCAGCTAAAGAAAGAGAAATAAGACAGTTTGTACATGATGGTACTATTAATGCAATAAACTATAAAGGTGCATTCAATAAACTAAAGAGGTTAGCGAGTGAGTGAGTATTGGTTAGAAGAAGGTTACTCGATGAATGAATTTTATAAAGAAATAGGAGAATTAAAAATGAATAACAGTTCGTATGATGAAAATATTTTAATTGAAGGATGTCAATATACAATAGGTACTAATGATGGTAAAGAGTTTAAACAAGTATCTTTTGTAGGACTAAAGCAATTGAATGGAAAACCAATGATGGTTTTTAAAACTGATGAAGATAAACAGATTAGTGTTAATCCAAGTTTTCATAGTTTTATAGTAGAAGAAGAAACTGAAATGAATCCAGTAACGCAATCACAAGCGGGATGGGATATAACATAGGAGTAATAATGGGTAAACTAACAGTAAAACAAGCAAATGAGTTAAAAGATAGTGGAGTAATAACAGAAGAAACATTAACTAATTTGCAAAAGAATGGTATTGTATCAACAAGAACTAAAAGAGCTGAAAGATATATGGTTACTGAAAAAGGTAACTGGGTAATACCAGTAGTATATTTTAGAGGCTTAAATGGTGGTGGATATTCAGCAAAAATGACTGAATTAAAAGGAAAGATTAATGAGTTAATTGATACATATACTATGACTAAAGACGAAATGGTTAAAGCCGAGAACACTAATAAAAAAAATAGTAAAGGAAAGAATACTAAATGATTGAAACTAAGACAACTTATAACGAAACAACTGATGGGTTTGTTCCAAGTCCAGAAGGAGTTTATCCTTGTCATGTTGTAGCTGTTGATTCAAGAGAATACAATGGCAACAAAGTTTTTAACTTTCAGTTTAAAGTAGCTGATGAAGTTGCTAACTTAAAGTTTCCTAAAATGGTAAGTGATGGTAACGGATGGTACGTACAAGCTCAAGATAAAGATGGTCAAACTGTTGTACAATCTGGTAAAGCATTTGCTTCTAGGAAATTTTACAGTAAAGGAGTTTGGTTTACACCAGACCCAGTGAAAGAAGAGAGATGGAAGAACAGAACATACAAAGACTTCTGTGAAAATCTAGGTGTTATATTTAGAACTGATGGAGATAGCACTATACTAGATGAAATAGAAGAATCAGATGTTATAGGTAAACCATGTCTAGCAACTGTTGTAACTAATGAATATGAAAAAGATGGTGAGACTAAGAGAACAATGCAAGTTGGTAATGTAACTCTATGGAAAGATGGTGTTGCTTTATCATCAGATGAATTGGACTCTGACTTACCATTCTAAATAAAAAATGCTTCTTTTGCATATTGTAAAAGAGGTTGGCAAATGAAAGTTGTGATAAGCTTTCACTTTGTTGGCGTAATGAGGTTAGGTATTGCCAGTTTGGTTTGCTTTTTGATAGGTAAAAAAAATGTTATGGCTCTAACCTTGTTACAATTAAAATTAACTAAATTAAAGGAGAATTAAAATGTCGAATACAAATCACAGAGAAGGAAGTCAAGCTAACCAAATATTAAAACACTTAAAGAATGGTAATGGTATTACACCTTTAACTGCTTTACAAAATTATGGTTGCTTTAGATTAGCAGCTGTTATATTTAATCTTAAGAAAGAAGGTTACAATATAAAGACCACTATAGTAAAAGATGATGATAAAAAGTTTGCTAGATATAAGTTAGAACAAAAATACGAATTAAAATTCTGATGGCTAACTGGGAAGATATGTATCCTTGCAAAACTCCATTAGAAAATAAAATAAAACTATTGCTAGTTATGCGAGGATACCCTAGAGGAAAAATATGTTTTAGAGGAGAAGAAAATAATCGTGAATTAAGATATGCTTACTGGAAATATATAGATTCTAAAGATATTGAGTATGTAGAAACATTTACTGGCTGTAAATTAAATACCTTTTCTACAGAAGATAGCGACTGTGGAGACCTAACATCATATATAATTAAGGAGAATACCAATGTCAATCGACCAAGGCACAGCAGTAATTAAATTTTCAGAAGCAGAAATAGAATGTTTATGTAATAGTTTATACATGACTACAAGTCTTAAAGTGCCTACACAAAAAAATGGAGAATGGAAGAATCCATATAAAACATTGTTAAAAGAAGTAGAAGGTATAAAATATCAATTGAAGGAAAAGAAAAGAGATTATACTAATGACACAAAAACTACATACCAAACGCCAAAGAACTGCGAGGTCTGCGAAGATTAAAGCTTTGGTTAAGAAAGCCTTAAAGAATGGCTTTAATTGTAAACCAGCAATAGGTAAAAAATATTTAAAAGACTTAACTATAGGTTCTGTATTTAAAGTCTTTAGACTTACTGGTATATTGATAGGAATAACTCCAACAGCTGCTAAAGTAATTATAATAGATTCTAAGTTTAATGATAATGATAATGATTACTACTTAGGTAAACAATCTATTGGATTAGAAACAGAAGTTGTTGAAGTAAACTTAGGAGATTAAGTGACAACAAAAGAAAGAAATGTATGGGACTGGAGAAACACTAACACTGGATGGCCATATAAACAAGACGCACCAAAAGACCCCCAATGGAGAAAAGATAGAAGCAAAACATTTAAAGAAGGGGGCAATGGTTGGTGGCGTTTATTAGGAACACCCGAATATGGTAAACATCTTAAAAAAATAAAGGAGCAATTAGATGATAGGAGTAAATAAAGTTATACCAGATGTATGTAAAGTTGGAGACTGTTTTGAGAGAGCTGACTATGAATTTACTGATTTAAGTAATGATGGTAAACTAACTATAGGCGTATCAGGTGAGGATGGCAATCATATGTCTGTAGAAACATCAACAGTAACAATAGGGTATGCTTGCAACAATCATGTCGAAGAAGTAAATAAAATGTTAAGTAAAATATATGCCAAATAAATCTGCAAAGAATCGTAAAAGAGAAAGAATTAAGGAGAATGCTAGACTCAATAGAGAAGGCAGAACTTCTAAACAAGTAAAGAAAAGGAGAAAAAGAAATGGGTGATATGTCATGGTTAAGTCATCTTGTAACAAATGGTTCAAAGAAACAGTTAGAAGATTTCTTAAAAGATAAAGGGTTTAAAAAACCTAAGTTTGCTGCTGAGCAATTCTTGCAAGCTCAAACAGAAATAGAGGAAGACGAAAAAAAAAAGAATGCCAAACCTTAATCATTGTATAGAGTGTGATAAACCAACAGCAAATAGTATAACTAAGCTTTGTGATAACTGCAATGATAAAATAAAAATTGGAGATGTAGAACCAACTACAGCAGATAAATATAATAAGGAGTGGTTAGATGAGAAAGGTTCAGAATCTTAAATGTCCATGCTGTGGATATATATATAATCAAACATACAATGCAACAAAAGAAATAGAAAGATTAATATCTAAAAGAAATAAAAGTGTAAAGAATACATTAAGAAGAGTATTTTTATTAATTAATAAGCATGTTCCAGCAGATAGAGATAGAGATTTACAATATAAATTCTTACAAGCAATATCAAACGTAGAAGAAAGAACAATTAAATGGGCTGTTAATAGATATATGATGGATAACCATTACTTATCTGGTAAGGGGCTAGCTTATTTAAGAAACATAATATTAAATCATCATAAAAATAATAAAGTAATGTCAAAGAATGAGAGACGTTCGAGAGGAATATCTCCAAAGGTTATTAATTTAGAAAGGAACACAGATGATTGAACAAACATTATTTCCAGTAACAGAAACTCCTGCTGTATTTCCAGATGACCCTTCAGGTTATATAAGTACAGGATATAAGTTTATAGTAAGAGAAGATACTGGTAAGGTACTTAGTTGTATGAGCAATGATTATAAGTTAGTAGATAACAATCAAATAATAGATGCAGCTAAACCAATACTAAAGCAACATAATGCTAAGTTAAAAGAAGCAGTTAGTTTTGGTGATGGTCAACAAACAACTTGGAAGTGGATACTACCAGATGTCGAAATAGAAATAAGTAAAGGTGACATGATGAATCCAGAAATAATAATTAAGAATAGTTATGATGGAACATCTCAAGTACATATACTTTCAGGAGCATTCAGATTAGTATGTAGCAACGGAATGATTATAGGTACTACTATTGATAAGTATAATTATAAGCATAACATTAGCAATATTAATTTAGATAACTTAGATGAATCTATTGAGAAAACTATTATACAAGCAAGAACAGTAGGTGAAGAGTTTCCTATTCTTAAAGATAAAAAGTTAAGACAGAAGCATATAATAGAATTAATAAAGCTATTCCCTTCCACAATGAATGAGTTCATTACTCAATACTTAATTGCAAACAAGCCAAAAGACTACTGGGATTTATTTAATTGTGCAACATATATCAGTAGTCATAAGATGAATAGAAAGTATAACTCTACACATCAACTAGAAGCTAAGATATATCCAAACATATCTAAGTGGGCAAAAGCATAATGGATGTTGATTGCCCTGTAGTAATGCCGTACTATGGGGGTAAGTTTACAATGAGCAAAAGACTTATTGAAATGATACCTCCCCATGAAAGATATATAGAAGTGTTTGCTGGGGGCGCTTCTATGTTCTTTAGGAAGAAGAAAGTAAAATGGAACGTATTAAATGACCTTGATAATGACATAGTAAATTTGTATATTTGTGTACTTAAGGAATTTGAAGAACTCAAAAGACATATATATTGGTACGTTAAAAGTAGGACTTTATTTGAAGAGTTTTCAGAAATAATAAAAAATGGGAAGATAGACATACCAGACCCAGAAAGAGCTGCTCAGTACTTTTTCATAGTTAACAACTCATTTAATAGTCAACTCGGTAGTACATTTTCTAAAGACTCAAATAAAAATTATAATATAAGTGTCAAAGAAGAATTAAAATTATCTAGAAATAAATTACAGAATGTTACTATAGAAAATTTTGATTTTAAAGAGTTAGTTAAAAGATATGAACCAAGAAAGAAAGACTTTTGGTATCTAGACCCTCCTTATGTAGTTGCTAAGAAAGGTTATTATAGAAATGTATTTGATGAACAAAGTCACATTGCCTTGAAAATTTGTGTTGATAAGATAGATAAAGGTGGTGGGCATTTTATGGTAAGCTATGATGATGAACCTGAAATTAGGAAACTGTATAAAGACTATGATATTAAAACTATTGATACGAAATATGCGGGTACTTCACCAGAAAAAAGAAAAGAAACGAAAACAGAATTAGTAATAGTGAATTATGAACCAAAGGAACAAGTTCAGTTGTTCTAGAAAGGAACACTATGAGACCTATATGTCCAGATTGCACATCAACACACACAAGAAAAAAAGGAATAAGAAGAGGTAATCAAAGATGGGTTTGTAATAGTTGTCGTAGGCAATTTACAACTCCAATGGATTATGTAGAAGAAAATGGATTTCCTAAAATATTATTGTTTGATGTTGAGACTAGCTTCTATCACATGGTTGGATGGGGAACTTACAAGCAATACATTCAACACTATCAGATAACAAAGCACCAATATATAATTAGTTGGGCAGCTAAATGGTTGTATGATGATAACGTACAATCAGATGTTGTAACTCCAAAAGAATCCAAAGATAGAGATGACAAGAGAATATTAAAATCTATATGGAAACTTCTTGATGAGGCTGATATTGTTATAGGTCATAATGGAGAAAGATTCGATGTAAGAAAATTACGTTGGAGATTTATATCTCAGAACATGCAACCACCTAGTCCTTTTAGAGTTATTGATACATTGAAAGTTGCAAGGAGAGAGTTCTTTGCACCTTCATATAAACAAGACTTCTTAACAAAGTACTTTAAGTTGCAGAATAAACTAACTACTGATTTTCAATTATGGGTAGATTGTGAAGCTGGAATAAAAAAACGATTAGAAGAAATGGTTGATTATAATAGACATGATGTAATTGGATTAGAACAAATGTATTTAAAATTAAGACCATATATTCGTAATCATCCTAATCTTGGTGTATTAATGGATGAAGATGTTTGTCCTACTTGTGGTGAAAATGATTTAACTGAAACTAATAATGAATATTTTACATCGGCTAATAGGTTTCCTATTTATCGTTGTAATAATTGTAAGACACCAAATATTAGAAGTAAGAAAAATTCTAACGACAAAGGAACAAACATAAGAAGTGTGTCAAGTTAAAAACTAGAAAGGAGTTTATATTGTTAGATATGAAAACAGCTCCGTCAAGTAAAGATGCGGAAGAGTCAGTACTCGGATGTATATTGCTTGATGGAGTTTCTGTTTATGAAAAGGTAGCAGCATGGATAAGAAATGAAGATGCGTTTTATTATAAAGATAATCAAGTAATATGGAAAGCAATTAAAAGTATATATAAATCTGGTGAACCTATTGATATGATAACAGTAACTAATAAAGTAAAAGATTCAAATGATTTTAAGAATGATATAACAGTTAACCAATCAATGGCATTTTACATAACTGGTTTACCAAATAGTGTAGCAACAACAGCAAATGTAGAACAGCATGCAAAAATAATATGGGAAAGACATATACAAAGAGAAGCAGGTAAGACAGCAAACAAGTTATACAAAACAAGTTTTACAGATTATGATAAATTAGATAATACATTACAAAAACATAGTAGATTAATAGATGAGTTAAAAGATTTACAACCTTCAAAGAAGACAGAGATAGATGAAATACTAAATAGTACTTTAAGCAACTTAAAAGATGGGGGTAACATTATACCTTTTGGTATGCAACAACTGGACTATCCAGCAGGAGGAATGACTAGAAAAGAGGTTACAGTATTAGGTGGTAGGCCAGGTCATGGTAAGACAACATTGTCTATAAACATAGTAAGAAGTCTTATCAAACAAGGATACAAAGTAATGTTATTCAATAGAGAAATGTCAAATGAAGAAGTGATGAAGAAAATTATCATTATGGAAAGTAAAGATATTGAATATTCTAAAGTAAGAAAGAATGAATTAAGTGATGATGAAATTCTAAAGATAGAATTACTAAATGAAAAGATAAAAAAGAAATACAAAAATCTTATTATGTATGATAACATTAGAAAACTTGGTGAAGCAATGTTAGAAATATCTAGATACAAACCAGATGTTGTATTAGATGACTACATACAGTTAATACAAGTAGATGACATAGAAGAAAGAAGATTCCAAATAGAAGCAATAATGATGGAATACAAATGGATATGTAAGAAAGAGAATTGTAGTGCAATATTAGTATCACAGTTGAATAGAGAAATAGAAAAAAGAATAGACCCTAAACCTAGACTAAGTGACTTTGCAGAAAGTGGTGTTATAGAACAAACTGCTGAAACTGCAATCATGCCATTCTATGGTTGGAACTTTGACAATGAATCATATGATAAATATGAAATAGAAATTATAGTTCCTAAAGCTAGGTATGGTAAAGTTGGAACTTATGTTATGGGATTTAATGGTAATAGATGTAAGTTCTATTTCAATAGAGAAGACGCAACAAGAGATGTTGATGTTAGACCTAAGTTAAAACAAAAGAATACTTTACCTAAAGATAAGAAGTTGACAGCAATATACTAAATGACATTTGATGAGTTTACAAAAAAGTTAGCAACAATACAGGCTGATGGTTATCTTTCAATAGAAACTACTATGCTCGTCAAAAGAAAATTAGTTGGATTAAAAAAGTTACATGAATGTAGTGAAGAAGAACTAGATAGTATACTTGAAGAATATAGAAAAGAATATAAAAGAAAAGACTTTTATTATGACAATCAACATAAGTTTAAAAAATCAAAACATAAATATTCAAGAAGAAAAGATTGGGATTAAGCAATGATTATAATAGGTATAGACCCTGGCGCTAAAGGTGGTATAGCAATATATGATGAAGCAGAACATAATATGATACTACATAAATGTCCAGCATCAACAGTAGAAATGTCAGCAATATTGGAATCAGCAAAATTAATATCGTTAAATAGTAATCAAGAAGTAAGTTGTGCAATAGAAAAAGTTCATGCTTTTCCTACAGATGCTAGAAGTAGTGCCTTTAAGTTTGGTATGAACTTTGGTATGTGGCTTGGAGTATTAGGAGCAAATAAGATTCCTGTATT
>Ga0098036_1000968_pt1 | contig 11349 bp, 12 predicted proteins | sample 4_EtaG_FD_77064 | JGI IMG/M metagenome (GOLD analysis project Ga0098036, IMG submission 77064) | Marine viral communities from the Subarctic Pacific Ocean - 4_ETSP_OMZ_AT15127 metaG | ecosystem: Environmental > Aquatic > Marine > Oceanic | place: Pacific Ocean | collected 2015-01-07 | reverse complement strand
GTAGGTGATTTATGTTTGGCTGTTAATTTAATGCTCATTGTTTAGAATCTGTCTTATTAAACTTATCTACAGAGCGTAGTGTTCCTATGCCTAACATTCCTAATAACAAAGGCATCATTACTGACATATCAGCTTGCGCTATATTAACTCCAAAGCCTGCACAAATAGGTGCTATTAAATAATTGATGGCTAATGACAATCCACAAATCCAACCGATTAACGGCCTCCAGGATGACTGAAACCAGTTGCCCTTTGCATCTTCACGATTAATTGCTAACTGTGCCATTAACGCCTCTTGCGAGTGTTTGTCAGCCATCGTTGCTAATTCATGGGCGAGTTTATTTTTTGTATCTTTATCTTCAATAAATTTATCGAGGATGCTTGTCGCAGGTGCGATCAAACTAGTTAAAATGCTCATATCTTACTCCTATTTGGCGAGAGGCGTTTCCGTGCCACTCCTAAAACTAAACATTGTTAAAAAAAATAGAAACGCCTCTCATAACTTTGGTGAGGAATGCTGACACCCATGTAAACATCCCTCATAACTTATCCTTTAATTTTTTTTGTTATCCACAAGAATATTGCGTAAACAGTTAGGCCATAAACAGTAGCAATACCTATATCAATTAAATGCTCTCTCATGTGGTAAATAAACTGTATCCCTGCTTCTACGTCACTACCGCCACCAGAACTGTCAGTGATGTTTATTGTCTTTCCTTCAAAACCACTAAATGCACCATCTTCAAAAACTATCTCTCCATCTTCAAGTGTTTCTTCTGGCCCACTAACTGTTTGATTGATTTCAATGTTGTTCATTTTTTGCCTTTAAGGTAATCAACATTTTTAGAAACAAACATTTTGATGAGTCGCTTATAAATAAAGTTACTCTTCAATCTTTTTCGGAATGCAATAAGTCGTGACGTATATCTTGCTGCTTGCGGTTTGCTGATGTATGTTTTGCCCTCTAATTTTTGAAGCCAGACTAATACACGAATCCAGATCACTGACTGAAATTTCCTCTTGAATGTCTGTGCCATTGAGTATCACAATAAGCATCCAGTAAAGTTTCACTTGCCATTACCATTTCCATTTCTGGTCTTGCCCCATGTGCTAAAACCAAAGAAAGTTGCAACAATGCCTGATTGTGCGACTAAAAACGTGTTCAAAAAGCCACTTATTGAATTAAGGCGTTCTAAGGGGATTAGAGGGGTGAAAAGTGCAGTGACAGCTAAACACACAGAACCCATAGCAACCCATGCCATAGCCCTGTGCTGATCCATCATTTTATCGACATTCTCTAAATGCACCAATTCTTTGTGCAGTGACAATTCATTGTCGGTTATCTCACCATCACCATCAAGATCAGCTTGCTCATAAATAGAACCCTTCTCTAACTTTTTCTGGGTCATTCCTGGCTAACTCTTGCCATGCGTTCACAAAGCCTTTTTGCTCTTTTTGGCACTTGCGTATACCAACGGCTATCAGCCATTTGTGCCGCAGCTTCTTTCCAATCGCCATCCTTTACAGCTTGTATCTTCTTTTTAAACTTGCTGTAACGTGGAAATCCCAAATTAAACATCATATTCGAGCATATTAACTGCACTTCCTCTGGCAATTTAAACCAATCATCATAAACCTTTTTGCAGTCATTAATTGTAATTTGAATGTCTTGATCGAATAACTCATTGCATCTTTCTTCGGTTATTGGAGAGCCAAGCGGCATATCAAATTCTTCATCATCTTCTCGGCAAAGATGTCCAATCGCTACTGTTTTTAAACCTAAATGATCGAGGTATGTTACTAGCTTCACACCCTCATCAACAGTGAGTTGCTCACGCAGTTTTACTATGTCCATGATTTTTCCTATTGGTTTTGCAGCAAGCCAGAGCCTAGCAATCTATTGCTATAAGATTGTTTAGTTGGTTGCTGTGGGTTTACTAATTCTGGGCCAACCATTGCAGCAGAAAAATCTCTGTTTTTATTTGTTATTGCAGATAATCCACCTTCAAATCCTGATTGTGTTAAAAGTCCAGATAAAGCAACAATAGCCGCCCTACTTCTAGGCTTTAACTTTGTAACCTGTTTCATGGCATCTTTGCCAGTTTGCGTAGTTAGTATTTCTGCTAAACGGCCTGCATATTTATCTGAATTAATAGCTTTTAAATAGCCTGCAACTCTACTTGGCGTATTCCAAAATTCTAAAGTTTCAATAACAGGTGCTACAATACCAGAACCTTCTCTCAAAATATCTTTTTGTGCCGCTTGTGCAAAAGCTGTAAAACTTTCTTTACCCATAGCAACACCAGTTGCATTTAAAGTATCTAATAACCAAAAAAACTCTTTAACAGATTCACCTCCACCTAATGCCTCTTTTAATATATTCGCTGCATTGGGTGTGCCACCAATTTTATTCCTAAAGTAACTTCCTATGTTTGGTTTTTTACCATCAGCATGAGTTGGTATGCTTTCTAATGTTTCTTGTAGGTATGATCTAACTATGCCATTAAATGAATCTACTTGCCCTGTTTTTACAAAAGCCTGTCTAGCCGCTTTAACAGTAGCACCATCTGATGTTTTAGGATTAAACATAACATTTGTTATATTCATCTCTTTATTTATCTTTTTAAGTTTAGCAGCTTGTCCAACAGAACTTTCTGTCAGTGCTGTAATTTTTGGCATATCTTCAGCATATATTGCTCTTGCCTGTTTATACGCATCACTTGAATTTTCTAAAGTTTCTATAAGCTGTTTATGTATATCAGATAATTGATTTGCAGCATTGTCTCTACCATTTCTTCTAAGAACTTTTATACTGTCAAATATTGATTTCTGTGCAGTGTCTAAACCAATTAAAGAATCATCAGCAACCTTTTTATAAGTAATTTTACCATCCTTAACTGCACTTGGCACTTTAACTTGCAGATCATTAATAGCTTTTTGTAATGGCCCTTTTAAAGAACTTTTAGTTGTTAACTGCATTTCTTTTATTTGATCTATTAATGGATTTATATTGATGCCAGTAACTTGTTCTGCTTCTTTATACAGAGGATTTGCTTGTAATCTTAACGCTTGTTTTTCAGCTTTAATTACAGATTCAGCACCTCTAACACCTGCCATTCTTGCAGCAGAAGCATCAAGCATAGGTGAAATAATATCAAACTGTTTATATAAAGCATCTCTTACTTTTTTGTTTCTAATCTCATAAAATTCATCTAATAACTCAGCAGCTTCTGGTCTGCTCATTAAAACTTTTTGCCTAGTAATCAGACTCGGCAATCTTGTCTGTTCACCCATTGTTGTAGGTACATCAAACTGTTCTGAACCACTAGCAACTCTCTGGCTTAATTCACCTCTTGTCATAGACATAGAAGGGTCTGTTATTGCACCCTCTGGAGCAGGGCCTTTTAATTGCTTTGCATCTGTAGCAAAACGCCCTCTATTTATAGCCATAGATGCTAGTTCACCAATTGCTTGTCCGCCTGCACCTAAAGCAGTTTCAACACCTATCATGGCAGGGTTTATATTTTCACCACTTCCAAACTGTTGTCCTAATTTTTGTTTACCTAACTCAGCACCGCCACTAAGCAATCCTGCTGTTGCTATTCCTAAACCAGGCGATCCAATTAAAGCCGCAGGAAGAGCCGCTGCTGACTGAACTACTGGGCCAGTTGCAGATGCTAAAGTTTCTGGTATTTCTCTTAATGCTGCACCAACTTTACCTGCTACTCCTGGCTTTTCACCAATAGCTGATAAAGGTAGGTTTTCATAATATTTCTTACCATCGTCACCAACAAAATATATTTTATTACCTTCTATGCCGTAGCGTGATAATGCCCTTTCAATTGGCTCATTTGGAAATCTGTTTTGTGCAAAGATAGCCACCTGACCTGGAACTGTACTTGCAAAAGATGCCTTAGCCACTGTCGATATAGGAGCAGGTTTATCTGCACTAATAAGAACATCTTTAGACATAGGCACAGATGTCTCTGGTGTAGCAGATAATTTTGCTCCTAAAAGCATATCACTATATTTTCCCATTAAAATACCAATCCAAATTCTGTTGTTAATTGTTGCAATACAAATGCTTCAACTTGTTCATCTGTTGCATCTTTGTTTAATGCTTTAAATTCACCTTGTATTTCTTCTGCTCTTTCATCTATTAATTTATCAACCTGTGACAATGGCATAACTTTCTGTAAGGCTTTGTTAGGATCATCTTTATCTATTTTTTCTGGTAGCAAACCATTTTTAAGAATGTATGATTTTCTTGCCAAACCACGCCTTGCAATTTTTATTGCCTGTTCTAGTTTAGACTGTGCTAAAGAAGGACTGTCTTTTTGAGTTGGTATAAATTGATCTGCTCTGCCACTTTCTCCAGTAGACAATGCCGCACCATATAAAGCATTTATTTCAGCCGCAGCAACTCTTGACATTTCAGACATAAAATCACGATATTCTTTAAATTTTGCTGCTTCTTCTGGATTTGATAAATTACCTCTTTCTAACAAGCCTTGAAATTTTGCACCAAATTGTGTTTGTAGTGTAAAAAATTCTGGCTTAAAAGAATTGGCTAAACTGCTTAAATTAGAAACCCTACCTGCTAACTGTTCTATATCAGCTTCAATAGTGCCTTGTGTTCTTTTAGAAATTTTTGATGTGTCACCACTACCAGACAATCCTTCTGTTATCGAAATACCACCATCAGCATCAACACTTACTTTCATGCCTCTAACAATAGGCACAAGTTTCTCATTATCTAAAACTTGTTGATCTGTTGCAAATACAACTGTTTTTGTTTCAGTATTGTAAGCTGATTTTGCATTAGGTTTATCTGTTGGTGGTTTGTTTATAACTTCATAGCCAGTAATCTCACCATTGGTTTTTTTAACTTCCATAGTAAATCCTGATAGATTTGGACTTACTTTACTGCCATCAACTATTGCTGCTGATTTCTTTGTAGTGGGTGTTATCTTAGATAATGTAAGATTAGAGATTGATTCTTTTCCAAATGGCCCTTTAGAAACAACAGCAGCACCTGCCATGTTTGGTACATCTGTTATTGCTTGAATAGATTGTTTTGGTGCTAATGCACTTCCTAATACTAAGTTTGCTATTTGTGCGTTACTTGATTCTGTGGCTGTTGTTGGCAATAAAGCTGATATAGTGTTTCTAATATTTTCATCTTGAATATTACCTAAGATACTGGCACGATTTTTCTGCAAGTTTTCTTGCCGTGTTGTCTCCTGCCCTTCAAGCCTATCGAGTGACTTCTTCTGTAGCATTGCACCTACCAAAGATTGAGAAAGCCGCCCTATTCCCTCGAGAGGACTCCTTACACTGCCTCCACGCATGCCTTGTTTCATTAAGGTGTCAGCAAGCGTATTTCTTGGATCAAGCTGATATGCCTTGTTTAAATCTTGAAATCTAAATGATGGCCCTGCACCTGTAGCCTGTGCCTGCGTTTGTGCTGCACTAGTATTGGCTAATGGCTGAATATTTGCCGCAGGTTGATTATTCATACTTAACATAGCAGCAGCTAAAGGATTTGTTTTTTGTAATTGATTTAAAATAGTCGCTTGTTGCGGTTGATTAAATGCCATAAATCTTTGTCTTTGCTGCGGACTTACTTGTCCAAATCCTAATGCTGTTGCCATGTTTTTTCCTTATCGTAAAAGATACGCAGAACCAAGTGATCCTGCTAAGTCAAATAATCCGCCCATACCAGAGCCATAATTAGCCATGCCTTGATTGTAGGCGTTCATTGCACCTTGCTGTGCAAGCTGATTTGCCCCTAATGTATTCACGGCACTTGGAGCAAAGAATGTTGGTTGCTGTATTTGTGGGCCACCTAACAAGGCTGCGAGTTCATTAAACTGTTGCCCTCGTAATCCCATTCTTTCATTTAACTGTGCTTGCCGTTGTTGGTTCTGTAATTCATTAGCCCTCATCTGGTCAGCTACGGCTTGTTGTCGTGCTTGATTTTGCTGTGCTACATTAGCCGCTTGTTGTCCAAAGGCTTGTTGCTGTCCTGCTAATCCAAACTCACCTTGAGCGGCTCGTTCCTGAAATCCTTGCCCTCTTGCCTGATTAGCTAAGTTTGCCTGTGCTAACCTGTTTGAAAGTTCCTGTTGTATCGCCTGATTTTGTAAACTGGCCTGTTGCCCTGCTTCACCAAATAATTGCCCTCTGGCTTGTGAGGCTTGCCCAAACAGTCTGGATGCTTCTTGACCACCCATAATATCGGCCTGTTGTGCTAATCTCTGCTTTTGTTCGCCCTGACTTCTATCCAATCGATCTAAAGCACTTGAATAGGCTTCACCACCAATCGGCAAACCACGATCTGCCAAGTTCTGTTCCAACTGCTGTCTCTGTGCAGTAAATTCTGGCTGTAATAAACCAAGCTGTCTTTGATAAACTGTATTTGAAACATTCTGTCGTGTGTCTTCAAAGTCTGTTGGCAGTGTCGGTAAGCCTGTTGTATCCAGTGATCTTTGTAATGGGTCAGCACCTGCAACGCTTGATTGCATAGCAGGTAACGCATCAAGATTTAAGGAAGTTGGCCCTGTTCCTGCACCTGGTAATTGCGATTCAAAGGCAGGAAGGTTTGTTGCATCTTGATAAGAATATTCAGGTAAATCAGATGTTGTCATTGGCCCTGTGAATGGATTAGTTGGATCAGCTTGGTCAAAACTTTCTTGTTGCATGGAAGCGCCAAATTGCTCGCCAGTACTATAATCCATTGGCATTAAGACAGGATCATAATCTTCCCTTTTTATTCTTGGGTCTGTGGTCTGGGGCTGTTGACCAGGTGCTATAGAATAAGTTGTTGGCAACCCTAATCTTTGATTTGCAATATTGCCTAAACCAAGACCAACATTTTCCTGTAACATTCTAAGTTGTGACTGAAAAGGTGTCTCTTGTGTAAAGGCTGCCGCCATCCCATCTTCTGGAACTGCACCTTGCACAAATTGTCCTTGATCGCCAACTGAACCAAACAATAAATTGCCATAAGGTGAAAACTGCGTAATCCTGTTAGCAGCCGCATCTTGTTGGATTAACTGATTTGGATCAACAACTGGCGGTGCTGATGGTCTTGATTTTCCCATTTTTATGTTCCTTATAATTTAGCCATTTACATTCGTCTTTTAACATTCCCAACAACACAGCATCATGCGGTGGGAACATCTGTCTTAATAAGCCTTCTTTTTGAAAGCCTAATTTTTTTGCAAGTTGTATAGATTCTTTGTTATTATCTTTTGCGGTAACCAGTATTCTATGGCAGTTACATTGCTTGAAAGGATATGCAAATAAAGCATACAATACGGATTTATTCGCCCAGTTCTTATCTTCAACAGCAATAGAAGCGTGTATTTGACCATCTGCCAATGAATGGTAAACAACTCCTGCAACAAGTTTTGTATCTTTTAAAACACCAATCGCCTTGCAGTCTCTAAAGTTAATATCGCTAATCTTTGATTGCACCCAAGTACAGACAAAGGCATCGGAATTAACTAATAATTTAATCATTGCTGTCCTTTAAGCCACCAAGCCACATAACCCACAACTAATAAGCCACCGACAATCACGATAAAAAGAATGCTTAATAAAACATTGCGAACAAGTTTTTCCATTGCCTGTTTCTGTTCTTCTTTAGCTTTTTGCCTTTTCTTGCGGCAGTCTGTTTGGTATTTGATCCAATCTGTATACATGCCACTTCGGCCATATAGCTGCATCATTTCACGCAATTCTTCACGTTGAGCATTGACTTTTTCTAAAGCCATAAACTCTTCAATATCATCTGTATCTTTGCCTAACAGTTTGCTAAAAATTGAGTTTTGTTTAGCATTGGCTCTCTCTCTTAATTCTTCTTCACCATTTATTAGCTTTGAGATGGCCGTTCCTGCACTGGCTAAATCTTTTCCGTGTGCAATCGTGGTCTTTATCGTAGCCATAGCGGCATTAATGGCTGCGAGTTCAGCTAACATTTTATCTCTCTTAATTTAAAGGTTTAGTTAAGAAATAAAACAAATAAGCTGGCTGCTGACGAGAAGACTGTTACAGTGCTAAATAAGATTAATGTTTCCATTCTGAATATACGTTTATCGGTTTTTTCTAATTGATTAAGAATAGCTTTATAACGAACCTCGCATTCACGCTCGTGGGCTTGCAATTCGCTATCAACAACTTGTACGGACTTTCTTGCCATTACTCTGCTGCTTGTGGCTCTTCTTGCTTTTTAATGTCAGTAACAAGATCATTGCTGTAGGCATTTTTACAGGTAATTAACTGCTCTAAATCCTTTTGCGTATTAATGATCTTTCGCTGCAAATCAATACAATGATGAGCCAAGCCTTTTTGCCTATCGCTTAAATCATCAAGTTTGTATTCTTTATCGTCTATTGTAATTGTACTCATCTACGCATCCTCCAATGCTTTTACTCTTAATGTTAATGCTGTAATAGCATCTTCTTGTCTTTTACAAATATTTACAAGGTGTGCTACAATTCTGTCATAATGGACACTTTCTGCTACTGGAGTGTCTAACTTTTTTGACTCTTGTTTTTGAACACCATCTATTAAGATTTTTTTACCGTCACTATCAACCGAATCTACAAATTCCGTAGTGCGATAATGCACTAATCGTGGGTCAATTTTTTCAACTTCTTCTGCAATAAATCCCCAATGTGACCAATCAGCATCTCCAGATATTTTCATCGTGTCTGGATTATCTTTATAATAAACTGGTCTTAAATTAAGAATGGCATCTGCATACTTATCTTCCATTGTTTCAATATTTTTCTTATATTTTTCGGAAGATGATGAACGCATAACATCGCCATCACTATCAACAACAACAGCAGTACCAGACCCAGTTTGGTTATACACACCTAATGCACGAATATACCCAGTGTCAAAAATAACCATTCTTTGTGCCACAGTCGCTGAACCATCTGGAGATGTATGAAACTCTAAAGATGTTGGTAAATCACCACTTCCAGGAGTACCATTGACTATTCCACGAATCATTGCACCAGAATTAAAGCCACTGCCAGTTGCACCTTGAAACCATAGTTGCCCTAAAACATCACTACTCGCTACAGTTGTATATGAATTTTGAGAAGAACCTCTTGATTTTCTAAAAGTAATTCCAGGGCCACCAGCATCACCACCTAGAAATCTTTCTATATATTGAAACCCACTAGAACTTGCTATGTGTAAAAGAGCATCAGGAGCAGAAACACCTATTCCAACAGTGTTAGTACCACCATTAACAAAAAGCATATTTTCCTCGCCATTAGATTCAACTCTGAAGTCTTTATCAGCACTACCTTCATTTAAAACTGTACCACTTGAAGTTTCCACTACAACAGTACCAGTAGCATCTGGTAATGTTATGGTTCTGTCGGCAGATGGCGTTGCTGGTACTAGGTTTACATCATAACTTGTACCACCATGTTGATACCATTGTATCGTATTCTCATTCATCAAATATAAATGAGATTTCGCAAATGAGTATGATAAAAATTGTGAACCAGAATTTATGTAATGAAATTCGATATGTCCATCTTCTGTGCCATCAGATACATCTGACGCTCTGCCAACGATTGCTGCATACCGAACATCTTGGGAGTTATCATTTCTTCCATTAAATTCAATCATACCAAGATAATCCCAATCGGCTGGACTACTAGAATTTCTGTATAAATTTAGCTTTGGGTCACCCCCACTACCAGAATCTGTAGAGGTAATGGTTACATCGCCTGCTACAGTTAAAAGACCATCAGCTACAGTCATCAAATCAGTATCGTCTGTATGTCCTATGGTAGTTCCATTTATAAGAACGTCATCAATGTCTAACGATCCACCAGAAATTAATCCAGTTGTAGTGATGGCTGAAGAGCCTGTGTCAATAGTTCCAAAACCACTTGTTATACTACCTGAGTCTAATGCTCCTACTGAAACTAAACCAGTAGCAGTTGTTATAGAATTTTGTGTTGCTGTGGCTACTGTACCTGTCAAGTTACCTGCAACATTACCTGTTACAGCACCTGTTAATGCTCCAATAAACCCTGTAGCAGTTACTTTGCCTGTACTTGGGTTGTAAGTTAATGTTCCATCTGATTCAAGACCTATATTACCGCCATCAACATCACCACCTGCTGTAAATATGATAGCGTTATCTTCATTTGTACTTTCATTATCCGTAATTGTTACTGTTGTTGCAACTGCTGCTGTCGTTGCGTTTGTTACAGTCACGCCTGCAATTACAGTATTCAATGCTGTTCCGCCAACTGTTATAGCATCAGCTTCAAGCGTGCCGTCTATATCAGCATCTCCAGATACATCCAATGATCCTGCATCTAACTCACCTGTCAGCGTTATGTTTCTAAAACTTGCAGCATCTTTGTTAGCATCGACAACCACAGCTTTACTAGCGGCAACTGTACCTGCGGTAATACCATCGAGCATCTCTAATTCTGCTTCTGATAATACTGCTCCAGAACCTAATGTCAGTGAACCGCCTACTGTTAAATTACCTGCAACGGCAGTTGTGGAACTGGCTACTGTGGAGTTTGGAGTAAGGGTTAGTTGTGCAACATAAGTATGGGCTGAATTAATATCATTGCCTATTGTTAAAACACCGCCATCAGCAATGCCTAATTTCCATTCATCACCTGCATCATCGCCTTGATCGGCTGCTAAAACCATTGAGAAAACAGCACCCTCAACATTGGAAGTCACCATCAATGAATCTCTGGTGGTTTCATCGTACTGAATTGTATAATCAGAATTTGTGCCGAGTGTTACCGCTTTGTTGTCAACTACCGATATACCAAAAGCAAAAGGCACAGTCGCTGTTGTGGTCTGCGTACCATCTTTTAAAACGGCTGTTGTAAGGGCTGTGGCTATGCCGTCAAACTCAGCATCCATACGATCTGCACGAATCTTAACACCTGCATCTCTGTCGGTTGTCCAATCGTAAAGTCTTGAAAATGTGCCTGAACTGTATGCCATTAGAATGGGCCTCCTGGTAAGTATGTAAAGTTAGCAGCAATAAAGCTGACCGATTGTGAACTTGTTGCCACCTTGATACGCACTGCTGCACTTCTACCAAGTCGGCTTGTGGATTTTCGTCTTTGTGTTATGCCTGCACCTGCCTGATCTGACCAATGGAAATCATCCCATGAAGCCTCATCCCATGTCGCTAGTTCAGATGCAAAACTTGTTGTACTTAAATTAAGTGCCGATACAGGCTCTTGATCAACTGCAATACCAAAATCAAAACTAACAGTAGTGCTTGCCTCTAACATGGGTGCAACGGATGAAAAGCGTTTTATTGATGACCTG
>Ga0098036_1000958_pt1 | contig 11445 bp, 6 predicted proteins | sample 4_EtaG_FD_77064 | JGI IMG/M metagenome (GOLD analysis project Ga0098036, IMG submission 77064) | Marine viral communities from the Subarctic Pacific Ocean - 4_ETSP_OMZ_AT15127 metaG | ecosystem: Environmental > Aquatic > Marine > Oceanic | place: Pacific Ocean | collected 2015-01-07 | reverse complement strand
TTAATGAAGTAAAACGCTTGGATATACTCCTCAATAAAACACGAGAGGAGTATGCCAAACGTGATGATGTTAAAGAAGATATGCATGTAGTAATGGATGCACTACAAAGATTAGAAGATAAATTAGATAAGATATTAATAGGAAAGTAAAATGGCTGAAGAAACTTTAACAGGTAAAACTGGAGAAGATTTAGAAAAATCTTTAATTCAGAAACAAGCTAAAAAAGCCGAACAGACTACTTTAGAAACAGGAGAAAAGATAGCTCCTACAACGATGAAAGTAGAAGATAAAGAACTTATAGGAGATGTTACAACACAAGAAAGAACTACAACTGCAGCTCCTGATATAGATCCTGAAAAATATACACAAGAAATTCCTACAGGAACTGCGGCAACATTTGATGCAGACCAAGCAGCCCCAAAAATTAAAGAAGCTGGAAAAGATGTAAAAGGTGCTGAAAAAACAACTCTTTTAAAAGAAATAGAACCAGCACAAGGAACAGTGTCTGAAGACTCTTTGGCTAAAGCCGCAACACAAGAGTTAGATCCAAAAGCAACTGTAAAATACCAATTAGCTGAACTATACAACGCTATAGGAGATGGTACAGATTTACCTGCATGGGCTTCTCCTGCTGTTAGAAAAGTATCGGCTATAATGGCTCAAAGAGGTTTAGGTGCTTCTTCAATGGCCGCTGCGGCAATGGTCAATGCTATATCTGAATCAGGCATTGCGATTGCATCTGCTGATGCTCAAAAGTATGCAAATATCCAGTTGCAAAACTTAAATAACCAACAACAGGCAGCAATGCAACGAGCAGCTGTAGTTGCTGGAATGGATACAGCTAACTTAAATAACAGGCAAGTTGCAGAAGTTAACAATGCAAAAGCGTTTTTAGCTCTTGACACACAAAATTTAAACAATGAACAACAAAGCAATACTTTAAAATATCAAAGTCTTCTTAGTTCGTTGCTATCAGACACAGCGGCAGAAAATGCAAGTAGGCAATTCAACGCTAAATCAACAAACGAAATAGAAACATTCTTTGCACAGTTAGGATCACAAATAGAAACACTGACTATAAACAGAAAAGCTGCAGTTGATCAGTATAATACTTCACAAAAAAATGCTATGGCACAATTTGATACGCAAGTAAAATCAGGCAGAGATCAATTTAACGCTACTATGAAATCACAAATAGATCAAAGTAATGCTGTTTGGAGAAGAAATATAAACACAGTGAACACTTCTGCAACAAACGAAGCAAATAGACAAAATGTTTTAAATATGTTAGGAATAAACCAAACAGCTTTGAATAATTTATGGCAAACATACAGAGATCAAGCGGCATGGTCTATGCAAATATCTGAAAATAATTTAGATAGGGCCCATAATGCTGCAATGCAATCAGCACAAATTTCTGCAAGTGCAAGTGCATATGATCAAAAGTATGATGATTTTTTAAAAACAAAAACAATAGATAATATATTTGGTGGGTAGAGATTATGGGTTTGAGTGATAGTTTAAAATATTTTGGTTCTTATGTTGTAGGAGATGTAATACAAGATACTATTCAAACATATAAAGATCCTATATCTTCAGCCATTGGTAGTATTCCAGTTGTAGGAGGGTATGCATCAAAAGCGTTTGATGAAAGTTTTTTAACTAGTGAATCAGATGCCTTATCACAAGCTTTAGGGTTAGGTGCAAAAAAAGATTCTTTAAGTTTTGATCAATTTAGTGCTGCAACTGCAACAAGTGCAATAGGAGGATCTAACTTTCGTTCTAGAGGGTTAGGGCAAGCAGGACAAATATCTTTAGGTAAAAATGGTCAAGTAAATGCAGCTTTAAACAATTCAAAAATACAACAATTTCTTATGTCTCAAGCAAGAATAAAAATACCTGCGGCAACGATAAGAGCAACAAGTACCATAAAATTACCTACTGGAGTACCAAAGGTAACAACAAAGAAAAAAGTTTAGGATAAAATATGGCTTTTGATAAAATTACAGCTATGGCCGCACCAGCAGGTCATTCATTAACAAACTCTCCGGGGCAATGGGCATGGGACAGCCCTCCAGAAATACCTGATCCTGATGATGCAATTGATTTTGTTATTGACAAACTAGAGGAACAACAAACACATGATAGCATGATGAAAATGATGCTCGCTGGAATAACGATTGAAGAACTTGTAAGCCAAATTGCTTTTAAAGGATTCATGCAAGGGTTTTTTACTCCAGATGTTGCAGAACTTGTAAAGCCAGCAATAGCTGTGTATTTAATGGATCAAGCTGATAAAAATGGTATTGAAGCAACAGTGTTTATGGATAGAAGTTCTGAAGGTGAGGAGATGGATGACGTATCTTTCTTTAGAGTGCTTCAAGATCGTAATCCAAAATTGTATGCAGGTATGGTTGAACAGATTAATGAAGATCATAGGATGCAAGAACAAAAAGCAGTTACTAAAGTAGAAAAAGAAGCAATGTTAGATAACAGTTTTATTAGAGCAGGAGAGTAACAAGAATGGTTGGATTTGCAACATTAGCAGCATATGCTTTTAGTGTTAACAAAAAAGCTAAAAGAGATAAAGCTGCGGCATTAGCGGCTGAAGTAGCTAAAAACAAAGTAAGTTTTGTTGGACAGGATGCATCAGGAAACTGGTCTGTAAAAGATTCTGGAACTGACCTTGGAGATGGGTTTACTGCATCATATATGAGAATAGGTGACTCTGTTCAAAAATTAGATACTCCTGTAACTTATGAAGATGTTTACAATCTTAATGGAAATGCTTTAACTGAAAATCAAATTATACAAGCAGGTGAAACAAGAGGTCAACCAATAGATGTTTCAACTCTTACAAAAGTAGGGCAATTTGGTAGTGATAACAAGTATAATTTTTTTCCGTTTGCTCAAAAAATTATGTTTCCTGAAAAAGAAGAACCAAGTACAGCTATAGCTGCTGATGGGTATCTTTATTATACCAGTGGAGACAACAAAGGAGACAGAGTATTTCCTGATGTAACAAAACCAGCCGAACAACCAAGTACGGCTACGGCTGCTGATGGGTTTCTTTACTATACCAGTGGAGACAATAAAGGGGATAGAGTATTTCCTGATGTAACAAAACCAGTTAAAGAACCAAGTACAGCTACGGCTGCTGATGGGTTTCTTTACTATACCAGTGGAGACAATAAAGGGGATAGAGTATTTCCTGATGTAACAAAACCAGCCGAACAACCAAATACAGCTATAGCTGCTGATGGGTTTCTCTATTATACTGATGGAGACAATAAAGGGGATAGAGTATTTCCTGATGTAACAAAACCAGTTAAAGAACCAAGTACAGCTATAGCTGCTGATGGGTATCTTTATTATACCAGTGGAGACAACAAAGGAGACAGAGTATTTCCTGATGTAACAAAACCAGCCGAACAACCAAGTACAGCTATAGCTGCTGATGGGTATCTTTATTATACCAGTGGAGACAACAAAGGAGACAGAGTATTTCCTAATGTAAAAAAAGAAGAAAAAACTGACACAGAACGAACAATGGTAAGGGTTAAAGGATTAAACGGTGAATTTTACTATGGTGAAAGCATAGCTGATGCTAAAGCAAATGTACCACCGGGAGTAGAATTAGATCCAAACTTTAAGGCTACAGAAGGTAAAGTAAAAATTGAAAATAACCAAGTTGTAACACAAGATAAATTTTCTGTAGTTGCAGGGGAAAAAGAAAAAGAAACAATTACATATGATCGTAATGATCCGTCACAAGTATCTGTGACACTTTTTGAATTGAATAGTCAAGGTGAAAAAAAACCAGATGGCAAAGGGGGTTTTCAAACAGTTACTATGTCAGGGGCAGAGTATGATAAGCTTGTGCGAGACAATGAAATACAAGGTAAATATATACCTATTTCTGAATACAGAATTAATCCGACTACCAGCGAAAGCGAAACAATAAGTTTAATTAGTAACACTGGTGATTTACAAAACTCGGTAAACAATGCAAAAAATGCTAACAATGGTACATACATAAAATTTCAAGATGAAAATAATCAAATGTTAGGTGAGTTTAGTTTAAACTCAGATGAAGCTGCAGGAAGTCAAATTCAAGGTTTTCTTAGAAACAATCCTGCTATAGCTAAACTTATACAAACAACTTTTCAAGGAGGGTCACAATCCTTAACGGATGATGACATAAATTTAGTAAATTTTAGGCAAGTTATAATACCACAGCTTTATAAAGAGCATGAAGCAGTTGCAGTAAAGCGTAAGGCTAATTCTGTTTTACCTTTAAGTGATGAGATCAGACTTAATACAATACAATACATAGAAGAAACATATGGGTCAGGATTTTTTGATGCTATACCCGGATTAAGGGAAGAGATGTCGTTTAGATCAGACTTATTAGATCAACAAGCCACAGAGAACATATTAAAAAAACTTAATATAGATGGCTCAAAGAAAATTGTTATAGAAGAAATTGATCTTGATGATAACATGACTATTAAAATGCCAATAACAATTCCTGAAGAGTACACTAATTTATTTAATACAGTGTCTTCTCACCTTATAAATAAATTAGGTGTAACTCAAGAAGTTGCAGACTCTAGGATAGCAAGTTTGGTTGTTGGAGAACGAACAAAAGATGGAGTTAGTAGGTTAGTTTATGATACTAATGGAAATATGAAACCAGCAAAAAACCAGCCTGTATTAGATTTTGTGCAGGAATTGTTAGATAAAAATATAACAGGATACGATTCTCAATTTGATTTACTAATGTCTATGGTTAAAGTATCTACAGATAAAAACGCATCAAAGGTTTACACAGGTGTTAACTCTGCTATCACAGATGAAATTAAAGCAGATTTTGCTTTTGTTACAGAAGGTAATGTTGATGCTGGTTTAAATCTAATACAGACTCTTGCAGGAGGAGGAAGTAACAACTGGAAATTATTAGCTAAAAAACAATTAGGACCAGACTGGAAAAAAAGTCCTGAATTTGATGGGGCTATGGCTGTTTCTAATGCTGCCTTAAATGCTAAGAAAACTATTAATAGTATGATTTCTACTTATTTTACAGAAAATGGAGAAGCTATTGAATTAAATACTTTACAAGGTAGTTTTAAATTACATTGGAATGACGTAACAAGTTTTATTCCAAGAATGGTCACATTAGGGGCTAACAAACTTACAGGATTTGAGAATGACATGTACATGCAAAATTATAATAGTACATCAGAATTATCAAAAGAACAAGTTGCTTTAGAGTATGAAAACACTATCAATCGTTATACTAGCGTAATAGACGATAGTTCTGCGACATTAAAGTACAGCGTGAGCATGGAAAAAGAAGCCCAGAAAAAAAATAAAGAATTACTGGACACAATAATTAAAGAATCTCAAAGTGATAAAGAGATAACACGAAAGTTAGCTCAACGTAAATATTATAAGTTTATGATTGCTTATCAAATGGCTGCGGCCATACAGGGTGGAACTGGTGGTCGAACAATCTCTGACCAAGACGTACAAAACATACTATCTGCTCTTAATTTTGGCGAAGGTCTTTTAGGTTTAACTAGTGACTTTAAACACGAGTTGGCTACACTTGAAGCTGCACGTGACATGATGGATTATTTATATAAAATTAATGATGCTAAATTAGATACAAGTGATCCCGGAAGAATATTTGCTGCATTTAAATTTCAAGAACTTACTGCAGATTCAGATTTAAGTGGTTTATCATTAAACTCTGAAACTATCGCCAGATATATAGAAGAACAAGGTTCTGCTAGAATGGAGAAAAAGGGATCGGATATTACAGGAGCTTTAGGTATGAGTGAAGATGCTATTTTACAAGCATATAATACACAAAGAGAGCTACTAGGACAAGAACCAATAGGGACATTTAGAGAAATTGTGCAAAAGTTACCTAAAGAAGAATTACTGAATTTTATTAATAGTTTAAATAGGGGTTAGATTTGGCTGAATTAGAAGTAGAGACAGACGATAGTGGTGCAGAAACAGGCAGCACAATTGCTACAACCGAAATAAAATCGAAAACTGATAGAGGGTTGTTAGACAAAGCTTTGGTTGGAGGAGCTAAACTTCTTGAAGGTGCTTTTCCGGGAGTTCCAACAGGAGCAAGTAAAGTATTAGAAAAAACAGTTTTTCCGTCTGAAGTTACAACCAATCTTTCTCCTAAAGTTACAGAACAATTTGACACACTTGCTCAAAATGTTCCAGTGCTCAATACAGTTGCTTTTCCAGCAAGCAGAGAACGAGATCTTAAAAGTGCTCTTTTAAATAGCCCAAATGTTAAAATAGAAGAAGCTTTAAACTTTGAAAATGAAAAAGTAAAAAATAATTTTATGAACGCTGTGTCTACAGCTAACAGTCAAGGTGAGATTTTAGTTTTTCCTAAAGTAAACGCAAAAGGCGAGCCACTTTCTTTTGAAGAAAAATTAGCAATGGCAAATAGGCACGGTGGTGTTGATTTAGCCTATCAAATTCCAGACGGTGATGGTTTTATAAATCAAACTGTTCAGATACCTTTTGAAAATTTATTAGCAAAAGAAATAGCTATACCTCCTAATCTTAAAGAGTTTTTACCTTCAATACCACTTAAAATACCATTTACAAATATTGGTGTTGCTCCAAATGATCTTCAAAAAAGAGCAGGGTTTGATACTTATAATATTATATTTAGTGCTGGAGTAGATCCTAAAGCAATAAAAACTTCCTATGCATATGGGCTTAATCATCGACTTATTGAATTAGGTGTTGATAGTGCAAAAGATAGATTAGGCATCCTTCGTTACATGTTTGAAAAACCAGATTTTAGAGAATTTGAAAGAGGGAAAGATGTGGTTGCAGAAGGAACAGTGCGATTTGCAGTATCAACTGTAGGATGGTTTGTTGGTGAAATGTTTGATCTTGTTGATGGAGATTTATCCAATAACAATTTTGATTGGCGAAGCACTGAATTTAGAACAGGTTGGTATGACACAGTAGTGCCAAGACATGCGGCAAAACTTCAAGATCGTTTAATGATGAGAGGTATTGAACTTGACTATGCTACAGCAGAATATATATCACGATATTTTCACAACAAAGATGTTTACTTAGCAGCTCTTATCGGTGAAATAGCAGGACCTTCTAAATTTGCAACAGGCATAAAAAAGTTTAAAGCTATGGGCATGTTAAATGAATTTAATGAATACACAAAAAATCAACTTAAAATAAATAAAAACATAACTGAAGATGAGTTAATAAGTGGCTTTATGGCAGAAGCAGAAAGAACTTTTAGAGGTCCAGTATCTTATATAGCTAACACTTTTTCAGACACTAAGATTGGAGGATTTTTTGCTAGAATTAATAGAAGCAAAATTGGTAACGCTTTAAGCAACGGACTTCAACTTGATGATGCATTAAAAAATGTAGATGATAGGGCAGAGGTCATTGCATCTATAAACTATAAAAATAATTTAATTGACGAATTAACAGCTTTAAAGAAAAGAATAAATGTATCAGGAAAACCACCTAACTCAAAACAATTAGATAAAATTGATCAATTAGAGGGTGAAATTAAAAATGTTATAGATAACCACACTTTTATAATTGCTGAAAGTGCTGTTCCCAAATTTATACGAGATGTGGGTACACAAGATAACTACATGGCAGTTGGAGCTGCTGCAATGGGAAGTATTTTTACTGAAGTTACAACTACAGATCCAGCACTAGGAGAAGCTTTTGGATTAGCTGGAGGACTTATAGCCAGTATATTTGCAGGTAACAGTCGAGCAGCATTAAATTATTTAAATGAAGTGCAATTTGGAGGAACTAGATTTTTTACTGCAGATAGTAAAGTAGGTAGTTTATTTAGAGCAACAGGGTCAAAAGGAGGACTACTTAATCAGGCTGAAAAACTTGCTCGGACAATGGCTACTACAAGTCCAGAATTTGCAGATGGCATTGTTAAAAGAATAAAATATTTTGAAAATCTTCAATCTGAATTAGTAAAGATGGGAGTAGATCCTGCTGTTGTTGAAAGAGGTCTTGATAAAGTTTTAGGTTTAGGAGTTTTGCAGATGGTTGACCATCAAGTAAGAACATCTATATCTACAAAAAGTATAAATTCATTAGATTTTAAAGTTGAAGAATTACTTCAAGTGCAATCTATGCAAAAAGAACTTGTTAATGAGTTAAGAGGAGCTTTGCAACAGTTAGCTAAAGTTGAAGGAATAAATACAGACGGAACTGCTACAAATAAGTTTCAAAAGATACTAGCTGAAGCTATACAAACAGGCGAAGAAAACGTAGCACAAATTAATGCTGATTTGACTGCAATTAAAAAGAGTAATAAAGCATTGATACTGAATAGAATAGAGGGCAACTCACAAGGTATCACAAGTCATCTAACGGATACAGATCACTACGACATAGAAGGTGTTGTTAACAGGCTTAACAATCTTGAAATTGAAACAGTAAATGAAGTTAAAGAATCACAAATAAAACAAGTAGCACAAGAAACTAAAAGACTATTATCCAATTCTTTTAAGACAATGGCAAATAAAGTAAAAAGCACTTTAAGTGAGACTACTGGTGCAAGATTAAAATTAGATAAAGTTATGCCATCAAACTTAATTGCTGCAGGGGCAAAAAGTTCACAACAATCTTCAGTTCCATTAGTAGATAATTTTAAACATTTAATTGAAGGTTTTTGGGAAACTATGCATGCTACGGCTAAAACAAATGCATCTGCTCCTTTTATAATGTTAAATAAAGCAGCTTATAAAAATGCAGATGGTGTTTTTATAGGGGCAAATCCAACGATAGATGGTGGGGTTATACTAGATCAAGTATTCACAACTTTAGAAACAGTAGGTGATAATTCCATAAATTTATTAAAGGATATGAAACTATCACAAATAGACCCAACAAAAAGAAAAAATATTTTTACAGTTTTTGAAAATATTGCCGATGATTTCTTTTCTGCAGTTGCCGCATCTGATATTGAAACATATCCTCTTGGAGCATCTGAAGTTGTAAGTAGTTTAAAAAGCAAGTTAATAGATGAAGGATATGAATTTCAAACAGGGGCAAAAGCACCTCCAGTAAAAGTACAAATTATAACTCATTTGAGAGATTCGGCTAGAAAACGAAACGTAAATCCAGATGATGTGAAAGTAGCTGGTAAGAGTTTATTAGAATTTAATTTTGATACTTTAAAAGAGTTTAATAGTACATTAAAAAGATTGTCTTTTAAAGAAAAAGATGCAAACGCATCAAGACAATTTAGTGCTATAGCCGATTCAGTTGAAAAACTTATGAAAGGTGATTTTACATTTGAAGAAGGAGCAGGTGCGTTTAGTGTTGTAGGACCTAATGGAGTAAGAACAAACGTAAGTCAATTGTTTATAGAAGTAGATGGCAAGCTAGTTCCAGCGATAGATGCTATAAAAAAAGCAAATGATGGTTGGTTTGATTACAAATCAATTTGGTTTGATAAAAATAATAAAAATTCACAATGGATGGATTGGGCAAACAGAACTCCTAAAAAGGTAAGTGGTTTTGATCCACTAGGAGTTGCAAGAAAAAACACAGGTGAAAAATGGATTGACTTTGATGCTATTTCTCAAATGACTCCTACAGAAGCTGATGGATACTACCAATCTATACAAGAAGCTTTTGGTGGAAAAATAATAGAAGGAACTGATGAAGCAGAAGCTTTTAAAGCTATTATTGAAGTAGGTTTATCTGAATGGCTTGTAAAAAAAGTAACTACAAATAAAGATGTAGATATAAACGAAATACAAACTCAATTACAAAACATATCAAATACCTTTTTTGCAATAGATAACGTTGGAAAAAAAGTGGGCTTAATAGATTCAAAAAGAATAAATGATATTTTAAAATACGGACCTAACACTGTTCCTCAAAGTATTATTACTAAAAACCAAAAGAAAGTAGATTTAGCTCTTTCTCTTTCAACAACTAAAATTGAAACACAAACCCTTAAAGTTAAAAAGGGCATGGATGATGCTTTAAGAGTTTTAAGTAAGTACACACCACAAAACATTAAAGAAGCCGACATAGTTGAAACTATGATTGCTGGAGGTGATTTTTTACTTACAGACATACGAAATTCTTTGAGAAAATTAGACAGTAGTTATACAAACGCAGAGATAGATGAAGTAATACGTACTATGTACATTGATGCAATTGATCGAAAAGTTTTTAGAGATACTGGCACTGTTGAAATAAATACACTTAATCCAAATAACATGGCTCCTGTTCTTGATTTAGATGTAAATACTTTAGGCGACATGTTGGGAATATTTGACCCTGCTAAAAAGGCAGTTGTTAAAAAAATAATTAATGGTGGTGATCCAGAGGGTAAAAGATATACATTCTATGAAAACATGTTTAAGTTCATGCAAGAAGAATCTGTTAAAATTGAAAAGGGTTTAGATCTAACAGGTGTTCCACGAAGGTTTACACCTGAAGCTTGGATCAGTAGGTTCTACGCATTAAAAAGGCACGTTATTAGTCCTCCTTATGTTGGAACAGAAGCGTTATTACAAACTATGCGATTAAATAATTTTAGTGTTTTAAGAGCAGTTTTAAGTGATCCAGAAGTAGGTGGCATGTTTATTCAAATGATGAAAACAGGTAAAGCACTAGAGCCTGAACGTGAAACACAATTTTTTAATGCTCTTGTAGTTGGGCTTGCAAAATATCAAACTGTTATGGGAAAACCAGAAACTGTTGAGATGCGTGACAAAAATGGTAGAAAGTTTGAAGTTTATATTAAACCCGGAGATAGATTAAAATTTTATGGAAATTTAGATCAATATAGCGAATTTGCATTATCTGAAAAAGAAGAAATTAAAAAACAAAAATTACTAATGATACCTGATGAAAATGTTTTATTAGGAGAAATACAATCTTTTGTAGAAAAACAATCTAACGTAAAATAAGGAGAAACAAATGAAAATGTATAATAATGGTCAAAGAAAATCCATGATGTATGGTGGGGCAGCTAAAAGAAAACCCATGATGTATGGTGGTATGGCTACTACTAAAAAGAAAAAGAAAAAGAAAAACATGCAAATGGGAGGTAAAGCTAACAAACCTGAAAATATGGCAGGAAGTATGTCTGCGGCCTTAAATCCAACAATGTTCCCATTTTCGTAGACTTTACTAAAAAAAGTCTTTATATAAACGTGCTAAGAGGGGTAGAACTATAGTCTTTGGTATAATTACACCAGAGAAATAGCTTTACCCCTCTCAGTCTTTTAAGAACGTTACTGCTTGGGTTTGTCCATTTTTAACTGGTCAAGTTCCCTTTTTAGCTGTAAATTTTCGTTCATAAGCCCGGTAAACACATTTAATAGTGTTACTTTCTCTTCTGAACCTATAATCATAGTTTTTATATCG
>Ga0098036_1000952_pt1 | contig 11493 bp, 18 predicted proteins | sample 4_EtaG_FD_77064 | JGI IMG/M metagenome (GOLD analysis project Ga0098036, IMG submission 77064) | Marine viral communities from the Subarctic Pacific Ocean - 4_ETSP_OMZ_AT15127 metaG | ecosystem: Environmental > Aquatic > Marine > Oceanic | place: Pacific Ocean | collected 2015-01-07 | reverse complement strand
CATACAACACGCAGCTTGACAAAAAAAGAGAAGCCCCGAAAGGCTTCCCATTATTTAAAAATTATAGTGCAACTCTTACGTTGTACCCAGGACCTCTACATCCTAATTGAGCATAGTAACCAACTCTAACTTCAACAGAATCAGCCGCAGAATCCCTTAAGAATTTAAGACCATCTGAATCAAGAATCTTTGGAGCTTTACCAAGAGAGTAAAGTTTCCAAACATCTAACTGAAGCATGAAAGCTACATCTTTAGGACAGTTTTGATCTGGAACAACTTTGATTGGACCTCTAGGACCATGAATCAAAATTCCTCTAAATCCAATTTCTGGACTTGCTTTAACGTCAACATAAGAAACTTTAGAACCTAAAGCTTTTTCTAGATCAGCAAAGTTTGAGTAATTGATAAAACAAACATCAGGCTTTCCACCTTCTCTAGCTACTCTAGCAGCAGCACCAATTAAGGCTTCTTCAAGAGGAAGTGATGAACCATCAAAACGAATACCGCCTAAACGAGTAGCGTCTATACTTCTGTTAACACCAAAAAAAGAATCAGTACTACCAGGAGCAGAAGAAGGAACCCAAGCGTTAAGACCTTTAAGTTTAAGATCATAATCCCCTTCAGGAACAACAAAATCATTTATTAATAAGGCAGCGTCTAAAGCTGCTGCAACTGTAATAACACCAGTATCCCTATTAATTGCAGTAATCTCTCTAGCACCACCGGCTCTTACAGAACCACCAGTAGCAGCAGAGTAAAATTCTACTTTCATACCAACTTCAAAGTTAGTAACATCGTCAACTACCTTTAGAGTAAAAGTAGTACCTGTAGCAGGATCAGCTAAAAGCTGTCCAATAGAACCACCACCATCACCAAAAAGTGAAATAGCTAGTGACCGAGTAGCAGATTCAATTGCTCCATCGATTTCAACAGTAGCAGCTTCCATGAATGAGTTAGCATTCCCTTTTGAAGCTTCTATAGTTTCATTTTGAATTGAAGCTAGAGAGTAATCAGCAACTCTAGTAAGCAAGAATGCTTTTAATTGAGTACTGGTTTTGTTATGTTGAGCATCGCTAAAGGTAGCTGAACGCCCTTGAGGTATTCCGTATTTAATAGGAAGTTTAAGGTTTTCTCCACCAAAATCTTCGTATTTAGAAATCATAGCAAGAAATGGATTATCTTTATAAACCATATTCTCAATTCTTTCTGCTGTATAATGCTGCTTTAAAGCTCCAGCAAAGCTAGTCATATTTAGACTTGTTTGTAGTGTAGCTGTATGTGCCATTTTAAAACTCCTTAAAGTTTAATATAAATATTTTATTCCCATCGTAACATTTTGGCTGCTAAAGCCTTGCTCTCTTCTTCTGATAATAACTTTCTATCTACTCTTTCATTCGCCTGAGCAGACATGGCATTTGACAGGGTTACTTGCGACTGTCTTGGGGACTCTTCTTGCTCTACATCGTCCTTTAAGTTAAACTTAGAACGAAGTTTCCCTAGTTTTAGCAGCTTTTCAGCTTCTTCTTCTAGGTAGTTTTCAACAGCTTGAGCAGCTTCCTCTATGTCTAGGATTCTACCACTGTCATTATAATGCTCTTCTATCACGTCATAGACTAGTTCGTTTGCTTCGTTTGCTTTTATTAATTCATACTTTTCTAAATTAGAATCAACATACTCGTTTATTTCATTTTTAAAACCACGTTGTATGTCATCATAACGTCTTTGTTCATCACTTTTTTCTTTTTCTAGAAGTCTATTCTCTAAGTCATCAAACTTTTTCTTGTAGTCACCTTCTAGTTCTTCACGCATTAACTTCATTTGCATTTCAGGAGTAAGTTTTCCATCATTTAATGCTAACTCAGTTAGTTTGTCATAGCTAAGACCCATGTCTTCTAGTGCTCTTAGGGGATCTTTTTTAAGTCTGTACTCAAATGGTAACTCAGGCTCTGGTTCAGGTTCTTTATTTACAGAATTAAACCGTTCCTCAAGTTCAGCTATGCGCTTACCATACTCTACTTCTTTCTCTCTGATTTCTTTTTCTCGTCTGCTTAGGGCAGCGAATTTGCGTGAGAAATCGTCATTTTTTTCTGGCTCTCTTGCAGCTTCTAAAGATTCTTCAACTTGTTCAGATGCGTCTGATTCAGAATCTTGGTTCATTACAACATCATTAAGATGCTCGTGACTGTTCTCCATTTTAACTCCTTTAGCTTTTTGGGGTAAAACCCGATCTTTTGATCTACTATTGTATTCTTATTATAATTGTTCTTCTACTATTTGTTCTTCTGTTATAACTTCTTCTTGAGGTACTATACCTTCTTCATCTGGAACACCAAGATCAATAGCTCCTGAAGCTAGTAAATCTTGTTCTTGTGGAATATTTTCAGCTACTTCTGCTGCTGCTGTTGCTGCTCCAGCTTCTGCTAACTCTTGTGTAAGCTCTTGTGGACCAGGAACTTCTTCTCTAGCTCTTAGTAAAAGATTTTGACAATCTTCCATAAACTGTCTTAGGAGTTCAAGTCTATCATCTGGAGCACCTTGAGTTTTGTACATTAAATAGGCTTGTTGTGTTTTTCGTAAGCAGTTTTCAAGGTTTTGGTACGGTTCAGGTGGGAAATACTCACCTTCGTCCATCATTTTTTCTATAATTCTTTCTAAGTTTTTATTGTCTGCGTTTAATAAATTCATAGAAGATTCTAAATCAGGAAAATCTAATAAACTTAAGGCATCTTCTTTGTTTATAAATCCAGCACCTACTAAATCTTGGACATCAGCTAGTCTTGCAGCAGGTGTAGAGGATAGGGCTGAAGTTGGGAATAGCTGCATTAGGTACTTATCTTTGTCCATGTTTACATCTTTCCAGCTAATGCTTTCTACAAACTTTCCATCTTTTGCCTTAACTTTAAAATCACCTTCTGATAGGTATAAATCTCTAGCCATGTCTATCATAATCTCAGCAGCGTCCATAAAAGCTTTTTCGTATCTTTTAGCTACTGCCATAAATCTTTCAGTTTCAAGATCGTTAAACTCTCTTAGGGCTTTACCTGAATCTAAACCAGCAGGTTTTAAGGACTGAGCAGCTAGTTGGGATATTCCTGAGATTTCATAAGCTCTTTGGTATAGTCTATCTAGATGGCTAAATAACTCACCTGGAATACTACCTAAAGGAGCATAAGCTGGAGGAGTTCCTGCATATTTTATAACTCCACCAATTCTATTATTGAGGTGGGAGGATACAATTTTTGAACTTGCTTCTATTAATAGTTTTGGTACAGACACGAGGTGCATTGAAACTTGTATTGTTCTTAAGATTTTATTAATTTCTAACTGGATACCTTGTAGTTGTTCAGCCAATCCTTGACCAAAAAAGCCAACAGGTCTATCACCCCATCTAAAGAATATAAATGGGAAGTAATCTTTATCATATTCTTCTTCAAATAGTGTAGCACTTGAAACACAGATAGAGTGTTTACCGTCTTTTGCTTTTGATCCAGACTTTAGGTGCCAGGATTCTATAACTCTTACCATATCCTTATAGGTAGAAGATTGATAGTCTTGAAAAGTTTCTTCATCTGTACTAGATGCCTGTTCTATTTGTAAATCGTAACCAGGAAATGCTTCTTTTAGTACAGATTTTTGAACGTATTTAACTTGGTGGATCTGTCTTGGTTTAGCGTAGAAAGATTCTACGTCGTCTACTTTTATTTCATCAATGAAAACTCTTTCTGTCTTTATTTGTCCTTCTTCTATAAATACTTTAAGGCATCCTGTACCAAAAATACAAGCGTCTTGGAATGCCATTGTAGCTTTTTCGTAAAAATCAGTGTAAGAATAAATGCCTTCGACAAATTTAGTGAGTTTTTTCGCTTTGGTTTGTAGACTGAAATCACCCCCTGAAGTCAAAAAAGTAGCTTTAGGTTTATTTTTAGTTATTTTAGAAACTACAGTATCTATCATTGACTGTATCACGTTAAGAGTAACCCTATTGGTTACATTATAAGATGATTCAGCCCTGTAATAATTCAAGGCATTTAAGCCAAAATAATCAAAATTTCCATATAATCTAGCAAATCGGAGATTGTCAGCAGCCCTGTACTGCTGTTTACTATCTAGCTTACTAACGTATGCAAATAGCTCTTGGTACAAATTGGTTTTGTTTGCTAACCACCATTTGTTCCCGTTAATTTCTGAAAAATTATTCATAAATTATCCTAGGTATTAGATGACCAAAACAATAATTCATCATCTTCCTGCTTCTGTACTTGTTCATTTTCATGCTCAGATTCGTCTAAGTGCTCTTGTAGTTGTTCAACACTACTTAACCCCTCTACGAGACCAATGTCTGATAACTCGAATTCTATGGTTTCGGACTTAAACGATTTTACTTTATTTTGTTTACACCATATAATAAAGGACTTAACCTCATCAAGATTTTGTATCATGTCCTCTCCTATTGTTTATCTATTATATTATCTAATTCATCTATGTCTTGTTCATATAATTTTTCTAGCTCAAAAGCATAAGGATCTTTCTTACGTTCTTCACATTCTAAGGCTTCTCTCATTTCTAGCTCTTTCATGTAGGAGTCTGTCCCTGCTTTTGGTTGGGTTCTTGGCTTTTCAGATAGATAATGACGGCATTCCCTCCAAGCATACAGCACAGCATCACAGATGTCAGAGTGATAAGTGTCTGAAATCTTTGGTCTTTCTGGATTACGAATTTTCGAATCTTTGTCCCATTGGACCAGCATACAATCTTCTTCAAATAGAGAACTCTTGAAGGCTTTAAATTTTTCAGTTCGTAAGTCGTCATTTAATAACTCGATGAATTCTACTTTTCGGGTCTTATCAGCAGCCTCGATATTAAGTCCATGCCTCATTCGAAGCTCCTCTTGGATCTTTTTACCCAAGGCTCCTGCGTCCATGACCATTCGTATGGGGTTATACAAGTCCTTGTACTCATTTATAGCAGCCACTAATTGACTGATATTTTGCTTATTCTTAACATGCTCGTCCACCAAGTAGACTTTTTTGTGGTGCGTATTATAACCGATAACAGCGATAGCATCAGAGTCATTATAGCCAATATCAATACCAATGATATAGTTCCACTCGCCTTCAGTAGGGAGCTTACTATAGATATTTTTTCCTTTATTGAATTTAAATACGAGCGCATCTTTATCTTCTACCCATTTACCAAATGTTTCTCTTATGTAAGAGGGGTCTGTTTCATCGATTCCTCTTATTACTCTTTCTTCTGCTAGTATGTCCTCTAAGTTAAGCTTAGGAGGAGAGTGCATATAGGGATTATCAAAGGCTGTCCAGTGATGTGCTTTCCAGTTTTTAGATGTAGCATATTCGTAAAATATTCCAGCTTTAACTGGACCTGGAGTTCCTGTTAAGTACAACTGACCACGTTTATCTCTTAAGGCTGGTATGATAATGTCATTTATAAGCTCTTTTAGGTAGGATCTAAATGATTGACACTCATCTATGTAGCATTTCATTAGTTTCCATCCTCTAAATTTTTCTATCTCGGTCCTATCTTTGGCTCCTGCAATATAAATTTTAGACTTGTTAGGAAATGTTATAGTTAGTCTAACATTATCTGTCTTACATTCTAATTGATATTCTTCTATAATCTTAACTAAGTCAGACCATATAATGGCTCTAGCTTGTTGTTGTGTTATAGTAATATAAAGTAAGTTAACTTCTTCATATTTCATAGCAGAGTCAATCATGTCTGCTGCAATGCCTACAGTTTTACCTGCTCTACGAGAACATACAGCATTTCTAAACCTGGAACCCTTACCACGAAGAAACTCAATTTGTTTTTTAAAGCAAAATTTATTAAAAAGAAACTTAGGTTTTTCAGCTTTCGTTTTCCTTTTCTGAAGCTCCGCTACTAAGGCTTCCCTGTTTACTTTTTGCAAATCCTGAGATTTCACCTTTTGACCTCAATGTTTTTTGATACTCTTCATTTTTCTGATCTGATTTCATTCTAAAAGACTTATCAAATATTTTACCACCTTTAAGTTGAGCATTCCAATGAGAGTTAAATGCTATTGATCTACGTTCTCCTGAGCCTTTAAATGGATAAACTGTGTGCAAAAGGTTAGATGGAAAAATTACTAACTTTCCTGGTTCAGGCATAAAAGATAAAGAGCCTTTTTCTAGACCAGTAGGACAGGCAGTTTTATAGACGAACTCAATCATCCCATCTCTTTGAAATTTATACTCCGGTAACTTACCTTCTTTAGACCTGTCATCAAAAGAGGGTACTTTTAAATACAGGACAGATGAAAGATCACAATAGGTGTGGAAGTGAATAGGGTTATATTCATTTTCATACTGACTAACAATCCATGCGTGATCTAAATTAACTTCTAACTTTTCTAATTCATGCCCATCGGATGTCAAAGAATTCCAGACGTAGTTATAGAGCATTCCCTCTAGGTACTTAAGTACGCCAATTTCTTCTAATTGTTCATTAGAAATCCAAGGTTCTTCTGCAATCTGACCTACTAAGTTTTTACCCCAGTCTACACGATTTTTATCTTCTAAAATTTCATCAGACTTTTTGAGTAAGGCTTTGGTTACTTCATCTGGCATTTCAAACATTCCTACAGATGGACCAAATGGTTTTAGTAGTTTAAATTTTGTAGCTTCTGCAAGTCGTTTTAGTTTTTCCTGATCTGTTTCGTTTTCTTTTGCTTCTTGTCTTGCTTTTTTTGCGTTCTTTGCACTCATGTTATAGCTCCTAATATGCTGATCTTTTTACTCTTGGTTTTTTAACTACATTTGAAGAACCAACCTTAGATCTTTCTTCTTTGTCTTTTTCTTCTTGCTCTACTTTCATAGGAGACTTGAGGTAGACACAGGACACGTTAGTTAAAGGAATAAGAACATGATCCCTATCTGATTTGATAGAGATTACATTCAAGTTTTCAATAATCTCTAACTCAAGTGGTTTACGATTATTAATTTGTCGAGAAGCAAAAAAGGTCTCGTTAGTTTTTTCAAACATTACCGACTGGTAACATCTGATTGCATCAATTTCATATTTCATCTATTTCTCCAAAATGGTACAAATTTAAATTTTACTTTTCTAACAAACAGTGAAAAGTTTTCTATCTTATCAATGATGTTATCTTTTAAAGCACCTTTTGATTTCCACCATTTATCTTTTTTAATTTTTTCAAAAAACTTTTTAGGGTCTACTTTCATTTTCTTAGCAATTTCATCTAATACTAGTTTATCAAAAAAGTCAAGAGCTTTAAATAATTGTTTGTTATGGTCACTTCTTTCTGGTCTACCGAAGCCTACCTGTGTAAGGTGGTGCATATAGGTTGAGTTAGAGCTTCCTATACGAGTGTCACAGTATTGAAGAATTACAAACCCCATAGAGTAGGCATTTCTTGCATAACAGTTAATGTGAAAACCTTTTTCTTTTAAGGATTTCATTTCTTCAATAAATTCTAAACCGACATGAACTGAACCCCCACCGGAGTTTATAGCTATGTTAATTTCCATGTCTTGTTTTTTTCTTATTTCTGCTTCTTTAAATTCTTTTAATACTCTTCCTGCTTCATAGTTATTAACGCCCCCTATACGGACATCAAAAGCACTATCTAAGTACTCTACTTTTTTAATAGATAAAAAGGTGCCTATTAATAGCCCCCCTAAAATAGCTAAGGTCAATAGTTTTTTCATTCTTCCTCCGATTGGTTATTAACTAGTTTTGCATCGTCTCCGTACTCTTCTAGTAGGTCCATAATTTTTGTTAATTTATTCTTTGTGTTAATCTTCAATTGTCTAATGTCCCATCTAAAGTGACCGGAGTCTATAAGCTTTAAACCATTACGTTCTCTGTGAGAGTTTGCATCAGCAATTTTATCTACTTTATTGTAAACTTCATCTATTAATTCTACACTAATTTCCATCATATTATAAGCTACTTCATGGCTACGGTTTTTAAAAGATTTCATTTGTAACTCCTACTCAAAAGATCTCATCTATAACTCCATACTCTAAGCATTCATCTGGAGTCAAGTAAAAATTCTTTTTGTAAGTTTTATCGTACCAAAACTTAGCGTCTTTATTACTTAACTCTTCCATCCAGGAACACCATTGGCGTTCTTGTTTCTCAACTTGATCTACTTCTTCTTTTGTTTCAGCATGAGAACCTCCTATGTAATAAGACATTTGGTGCGCCATAAACACACAGTATTTAGACATACGACGTTTACGACCTGCTGCTAGTAATAAGGTGGCTGCACTCATGACATGACCAAAACCTTCTGTTACAACTCTACAGCTAGAAGAGTTGATTCTTCCGATCATGGCTAGGGCGTCATAGACTGAACCTCCTGGAGAGTTAATTCTTAGGGTTATAGTTTTCTTACTAGATCGTTCTAGTTCACTCAGGGCAGCATCTATAAAAGCAAAGCTATGGTCATCTATCTCTTCATTAACTTGAATAATTCGATCTACAAAGTTGACTCCCTGTTCAAAGAGGTAGTCTAGTCTGAGTTTTTCTTTATCTATGTCTTTACTCCTGCTCATCGGAAACCTCTAAGGTTGGAAGGTCAAATAGTAAGTATGGATGATAAACAAAATTTTGTTTAGCTGCAAGCTTTTCTGCCATTCGAGTATGGTGGGTGTAGACAGAAGCTTTATCAGGCGAATGACCCGTTGCGTCTAAAAGGGTTTTACCTACCCCCATATTTCTGAAGGTATGCTTAACGTAGAGAAAGTGGACTACAATAATATCGTCTACTGAACTTGCTACTACGTAACCATAAAGCTGTGAAGGGTCTGAAGGATTACAAGCCATTAGGACTTTAGAGTTTTGAAGGATACGCTCTACTAGTTTATGATGGTCTTGGAAATAGATAGTGTTTGTAACCTTTTCTGCAAAGTGGGAAAGTCTATAAGACTTAAGCCAGCTATTGTATAGGAAGGGAAGGTCATCTTCTATTATAGGACGAAGTCTACAATTTTCCACCCTAAACCTCTTTGTCTTTCCAGCCGGAGTTGGAGTCAGAGCTAGAGTCAGAGCTAGAGCTAGAGCTAGAGCTAGAGGCTTGTTCACTCAGGAGGTCTTGTTCTACTTTTTGCAATAAGGGGTTGTGAATTATAAGACCTTTGAGTTGAGCCTCTAGGTCGGCTATTTGTTCTTCTAGTTGTTTTCTCTGTACCATGGCATGACCTATGGCTGCGTACAAGTCATTAGCCTTTGCTACATAAATTTCATTCGCTTTCATTCTCGCTCCTTTCGTTCTTATCTATTGTCTTATTATTATTATTGTTTAATACTCGTTTGGCTAGGCGCATCAATTCTACATCTGAGAGGGCAGACAAATCTTGGGCATCGGCAATTTCACGTTCTTCTCTTTGAATCTTAACTAGGGACTCCAGGTAGCCTTGGACTATTCTAGCTTCTTTAGGATCTAAGGTCACTCCTCTTACGGCTTTGGACCTGTAGTGAGCTAATTCGGCTCCTATTATGGCTTTAGCGTCATGAAGCAGTAACTCGGTGGCAGGAATGACTGAACTAGTCTCTAGAGAGATAGGGCGCTTTTTGGGAGGCAGTAGGATTCTCTTAGGGCTTTTCTTGTCTTGCGTCATTTTGTTTCCAGAGAGGGGTTTATTTCATCCAGTCTTCCAGGGTTTTAAATATTTGTCAAGCTTTTTTTTAACCCCCCCATCAAGATAACTTAACAATTGCTACATAGATTGCCAGGATATCTTAACATTCTCTAGACAGTCTGTCTGAGCATAGATTAGTATTAGTAATTTCAAGTACTTGAGCTTGGTGTGTACGAAAAAAACACTGTATGGTTTACCGGATCTTCCCCGTTTGTTTAGTGGGTACTCAAAGTTTTCTCGTAAATGATCGGATACTCGTTGAGTTGTGTAGCCTAAACCGTGTAGTTCTAGTATTTTAAGGTCTATTTTAGGTAAAAAGGTAGCGTTTTGGCTTAAAAAGCTTGCAATGTTATAGTAATTTTCAGTAAAAAAATTGTATTTAGCCCTTAAAACACTAGTAGGTCTCTTTAGTATACCGCTATACTCATCAAAAAATCGGTCTCTATTCTTTCCAGAGCGTTCGATATCGTCAAAGCCGGAGTCTTCTAGTATTTTATACCATTCTTTTTGTAGCTCTCTAAATTTGGGCGTTTTTAACTTTTTATTACTCATAACTAATTGTACCTTTATTATATTAAAAAGTCTTGTAGGTTTTGTCTTATCGTGTTATACTCTTATTAACCAATCCATAGGGGGGACAAAATGAAGAAAAAAAATCTAGATGCTTTTGTTATTTTTTCAGTATTCCAGTCTAAGTTATCTAAAAGTGAGAACCTTGAGAATCATAAAAAAGCCGTAAACCATCTTAAAGCGTTTGGTTTTAAGTTTAAAGTAGTTGAAGGTGTTTATAAGAATGAATCAGAGTTGTCTATTTTAGTACCTGTTATTAATGAGGTGTTCGACCTTGCAACCGTTGAGCAATTGGCGCACATTTACAATCAGCAATCAATATTATTTGTTGATTCAGAGAGAAATGCAGAGTTAAAGTTTATGGTTCAACCTTTTGACGCTTCATTAAATAAACTACCTAAAAGTGAGAAGTTAGGTAAGTTTATCTCAACCACTAAAGGTATTGCAACTCAATGTAATTCTTATACTAAAGATGGTAATAATTACTACATTTGCGACCTTAGAGGGGTTGCATAGTCTGACACTTTGTGTTAATATGTTTATAAGGGGACTTTGATGGAAACAACTAAATTAGAGTTAGACAATGTAATTCAGCTTATACCTAATAATAATGACAATACTAGTTGGGTCTATTCAGAGTTTCCTTATAAACACCTTTTGCCAGTTTTGGAGGTTGCATGATGAAAAACTTTTGGACCTATAAGGTCATAAAGCCGGTAGTATCGGGTGACAAAATTAAGAGAGATAAAAGAATTAAGTTAATTAATAAAGCTTTCGGGGGAAAAGATGGCACACGCAACAATAAAGGGACAAAGAAAAGGTCTTGAGGTTTTGAATGATGATGGTAAAGAGTATCATAAACTTTATGACACTGTTATAGTTGAGCATAAAGGTGATAAGGTCACGCTTAATACAGGTGGTTGGAAAACTAATCATACTAAGAATTGTATGAATGATTTCTTAAAGCGTTTTGGCTTTGGAGTTTTTCAAAAAGACTTTAAGTGGTATGTTAAAGGTCCAAATGAAACTTTTAGTTTTGATGAGGATAAGGTCAGTTTTACATTAGGTGTTTTATGATTAAGTTACTTAAAGATATTTTATTGATGGTGGTGTTAATCACAGCTATGACAAAAATAGGTAAGACCCAGGAACTCCAATCAGATGACGGTGGTGTCGAGCTTGATAATGGTTGTTATTCACTTATATTAACACTTGATAAACCCGATGGGTCTAAGATAATAAAAACTATTATAGATTGTAGAGGTGGGAGACCTAT
>Ga0098036_1000946_pt1 | contig 11531 bp, 9 predicted proteins | sample 4_EtaG_FD_77064 | JGI IMG/M metagenome (GOLD analysis project Ga0098036, IMG submission 77064) | Marine viral communities from the Subarctic Pacific Ocean - 4_ETSP_OMZ_AT15127 metaG | ecosystem: Environmental > Aquatic > Marine > Oceanic | place: Pacific Ocean | collected 2015-01-07 | reverse complement strand
TCAAACATGCTAGGATCAAATTGAACAACTTCTCCTGCTTCTTTTTTCTTTACAGCGTTTGCCATATTTACTCCTTATTTTTTCTTGGTTATTTTAGTCTTCTGTCCGATAAACAAACTAAACGTATTGTCTGGGACAGATTTTCCTTCTTCATGCCACTTTCTAATAGTGGCTTTCAGTGTCGAAGGATGCACTGAAACTTTTACTTCAGGAATTAAGCCCATGTTTTTTATCTCTTCTTCAAGATGTTTAGCCATGTTGCCTTCTCCCTTACCGAAACTTATACCGACTTGGTTTTTAATTATATCACCTAAGCCATTGTCCTCTAACCATTCATAACAAGCTTTAGATTTCTCAGCATCTTTGGGTATGGATACATAAATATCCTCTACCACATCTACTTTAGAACCATCCATCATAGTAGTTGATGTCATTCCTAATTCTTGCATCTTACCTGGTATAATCTCACCAGATAATTTTCTGTGTTTTTCTTTTAAATCTTTTAAATATGCATCTGCGTCTTCTATCTCAGACTCCATCTGCAATTGTTTACGTAATAATTCTGCTACTGATTCAAGACCTGTTTGATCTATATTAGCAACATCTTCTTCAAAGTTTATCTTGCTCATCTATTTCGCCTTTCTCATTCAAGTTAATAGCTACGGGATAATAACGTTGTTGTTTCTTATCCCATTTCAAAATGTTAAATTTACCTCTGTTCATTTCAGCGGCAATACAACAACAAATACCCATAGCAGCAGGATCACCCATCATTAAGAGATAATCATTATCATCAAAATCTCTTAGTTTTCTTTTTAAAGTACGTATCGCAGGTTGTGGACTAAACATAATTTGTCTGCCACTTTCAAATAAAACAACAATGTCACCATAATCAGCCGCTCCTAATACATTTATGTAAGGATTTTCCTGCACTAAAAATACAGTAGGCTTACCTGGTTCTTTTGCTTTACTGAAGTTGCTCATACTTTCTAAGTTCTCCTTTACACTTGTATTTTCTTTTTACAACTATTATATTGCAATTTTAGAAAGTTATTATGGATTATAGATTTAAAACAAAACCTTTTCAACATCAATTAGATGCATTGAAAAATAGTTGGAACAAGCAAGTTTGGGCCTTATTCATGGAGATGGGTACAGGGAAAACTAAAGTTTGCATTGATAATATTGCTATTTTGTATGACAAAGGCAAGATAAACGCTGCTTTGATAGTTGTGCCTAATGGTATCAAACGTAACTGGCGTAACGAGTTAGGCATACATTTATCCGATCACATCAATTACCGTGTTGGTGTATGGTCAGCATCGCCAAAGAAAAAAGAAAAAGAAGAGCTTGATCAATTGTCCGTGAGCGTTGATGACTTAACCGTTCTCATCATGAACGTTGAGGCGTTGTCCACGGTTCGTGGTCGTGACTTCGCGAAAAGTTTTCTTACCAGAAATAATTGTTTAATGTGTGTGGACGAGTCTACGACAATAAAAAATCACTCTGCTGCACGAACAAAGAACATATTAAAGTTAGCAGAGCTGGCAAAATACAGACGTATCATGACAGGTTCACCTGTTACCAAGTCACCCCTTGATTTGTTTTCACAGGTACAGTTCCTTGATCCGTGGTTGTTGGACCAACAATCGTATTACAGTTTTCGTGCACGGTACGCCGTGATTGTTCAGCGTAGTGTTGGCACTCATTCTTTTCAACACATTGTGCGTTATCAACGATTAGATGAACTACAAGATAAACTACAAAACTTTTCAACGCGTGTACTTAAAAGTGATTGTCTAGATTTACCTGAAAAGGTTTATACCAAGAGGTCAGTGTCAATGACACCCGAACAATTGAAAGCGTATGTAGAGATGAAGAAAGCAGCAATAACATTCTTTGAAGACAACGTAATGACAGCTGCCTCAGTTTTGACACAAATGATACGACTGCATCAAATTACTTGTGGTCATGTCAAGACTGATGACGGCGAAGTAAAACCTATAAAAAACAATAGGATAAAAGAATTATTAGAAGTTTTAGAAGAAACAGATGGTAAAGTAATTATCTGGGCTGTATATCGCTACGATATACAAGAAATAGAAAGAACATTAGGAGAGAAATATGGCAAAGAAACTGTGGCAACTTATTATGGCGATACCAAAGATAGTATACGTCAGTCTATTGTGGACCGCTTTATGGATCCTGGAGACAGTTTACGTTTTTTTGTGGGAAACCCCAAGACAGGAGGCTATGGTCTTACTCTTACTTCTAGTCACACTGTTGTGTATTACTCTAACGATTACTCATTAGAAGTACGGTTACAATCAGAAGACCGAGCGCATAGAATAGGACAAACATCAAAGGTGACATACGTAGATTTAATGGCAGATCATACTATAGATGAGAAGATTGTAAAAGCATTAAATGCTAAAATAGATTTGGCTAGTCAAGTTATGGGTGAAGACCCAAAGAAAATATTATTTAGCTAGTGCCTGTTCAAGTAATATCTCAAGTCGTATTACTCGTTCTTTTATTTCTGGTATGTCTTGTAATATTATTGCTTCTAATTGGACTGATTTTGACTCAAGCGCTTGCACACGTTGTGATAACATTCCGTAGGTCGTACCAGCAGCGACGAGTATCAAACCGAACCAAATAATATTTTTTAAACTATTTTCCATTTATCGATTCATCATCATTTGTGTAGGAAACCCTTGCGGATATATGGTTGTAGGGTTTTTATTAACAAAGTCTTGCATATCAAATACACTCATCAATCCTTGACCTGAACCTTGAACACTGCCAACTCTTGTTGGATCAACGCCAGGTGGTAAGTTTGCAAGTATGCCTGTGTTTAAATCTATTTGTCTTCTTATAGCCTCTATCCCCTCTTGCGTTGCAAGTTGATCTGCAGTAGGAGCAGGAACAAAGCCAGTATCCATTGGCGCGCCTGAGCTTCGATATATGTCAGGATAAAATGCTTGAAGATTTTGAGTTCGATAGTCATCTAAAGGAATTCTGCCAAGTAAGTTACCTATTGCACCTTCTTTAGCATAAGGATCATAGGTGGTAGGCGCTCCAAAATCCATTTGTGGACTTCTTTGAGATAAAGCCATTATTCCTCTATTGTCTAATCCTGGTTGTCTTTGTGAAGCTCCTAACATTTCATTGTATAGTTGATCTTGTCCTTCAGGTACATTTCGTAAAGACTGCGCTGCAGTAGTTGTGTCCACACCTAAATCTGCTAATGTTCTAGGAGTATCTTTAATAGTATCCTCGTATCTTTTTGCGGCCATACCTTTTAAAGGAAAAGGAAGAAATGATCCTTTTTCCATTACTCTTGATATTCCTTGGCTTATGGGCGCAAATTTATTTAAACCCATTCTCATGTCTTTACCTTGATATGGTGAGAAACCTTGTGGACGATTTGTGCCACCTATATTCTGTCCAGGTTTTAAAATTCCTTTTGACATGTTATAGAAATTAGAACCTTTTGCTCCAGTAACACCTCTCATTATTTGATCAAATCGTGCTCTACCTTCAGCTCCTCCTCTTACAAGATTTCCTTGATTAGCGGCAAAACCACCCTGTAAATTAGCAAGACCTCGAGCTGATTCTCTAATTCTATCATTAGCCCTGCGCATTGCACCTTTTGATTGTTTCTTGTTGATGTCACCAGCTCCCAATTGAGCCATTGTTCTTCGTTGTAATGATTGAGCTCCAGCTAGTTGGCTTTGTAGTCTTTCCGTTTCGCTTTTACCTGATCCAGCGCTTCCTGATCCAGCAGGACCGAACGAAGTTGCTGTTCCACGACCTGTTGTTCTTCTATTTTGGCCGCCAGTTGTTCTAGCTAAATAAGCACCTCTTCTATCACTGCCGCCGCCTCCAGATGTTTTTCTTTTAGATCCTCCAGAGCTTCTTTTACGTCTAGTTCTTTGTCTAAGTTTTGATGCCATTTTTATCTCCTACCCGCTAGTATAGCTGCATCTGTGTCGCCTCGCAAGAGCGCAGCTTGTTGATCTTGATTTAAATTACTATTTCTTCCAACAGTAACATCTGATTCGTACTCTAAAGGTCCTCTTGGTCTCGAGAATACTTTTTGCACATCTTCTAAATAAGGATTTTGGTTTGGTGCCATTGCTCTACTTTCAATCATTTGATCAATAGCTGGGTCATCAAAGCCAAATACTTGTCCTGGTGAAACGTCTATCATACCATCAGACATCATAATTGGCGTTTGGTTATCGTAACCAAAGCCCGCTGCATCTACTGATTGATACCCTAACAAGTCACCTTGTCTATCGTATTTAGGTCTAGTCATTTTTGCAGTACCCATGTTCGGTGAGCCGTTGGTCGCGAGTATCGTGTAATCTAACAATTCAATATCAGAAAGTTGATCTAACCCTTCTCCAATACCACCTGCATTTGCTTTAGACACTAAGTTATTAAAGTAATTAATAGTTCGAAGGTCATCATTCATTGCTGATTTTCCTGGTTGTCTAGTAACCATTGGTGCGCCACCTTCTAATTGAACACCCTCTAATGGTGTTAAAGCACCCTCGTTATCAAAGATAGTATAATAAGAATCTGTCATTCTAATCATGTTTATTAATTGTGATCGAGCCAAAGCATTTTTAGTTCTGTCATTCATTATTTGTCCTGCAATTTTTAATTTTGCTGGGCTTGCTAATATTTTTGAAAATTTATTTGTTGTTAAGATTAAACCTGCTGTAGCAATCGGGCTTGATACAATACCACCTGCTACAAAAGCATTTGCTAATGATTTAACACCACCTAAAACACCACGTCTTTTAACGAAGTCAGATACATCACTAATATCAAAACTATCAACAAGAGAGGCTATTTCTAAAGTTTCTTGTAAATCTTTATATGCTTTGTTTCCATTGTGACCCATTGAATTAAACATTTCAACAACAGCTTCTCTAGTTGTTGCATTATCAACATCGCCACCTGGAATCATACCTAATTGTTTCTTTAAGTTTTCAACATTCATGATTGGAACAAACTCACTATTATGCGTTGTTCCAGACACATTCGATATAGTAGATGCTTGACCAGGAACTTTTGTTTGTACTCCCATTCTAGGTGTTACACCTTTAATTGCTTTCCAAGGTGTTTCTACAACCTCAGTGTTTTGACCAACAATTTTATTTAAATAAGTAGAAACAAGATTTGCAAAATTGTCTTTACCAAGTTGTTGTCTCATTTCTGAAATTGCCATTGGTGACATGACAGTGTCTGATGTCATTATTCTATTAAACACTTGATCTGGCATTAAGCTTCCTGGTTTAAAAGGAGCACCTGGTGCAAACACATTAGTGTTTACATTTTGTGATGCTTTACCAAGAGCTCGTTGTCCAGCACCAAAGCCAAATAATTCAATGTTGTTCATATAAAACTCATTAGCGTCACGTAACGCTCTAATAGAGCTGTTTGCTATAATTTCATTAGGACCTGACATCTTTTTCCAATTTTTAAAATCATTCAAGCCGTGTTCTAATTGATCTTTTAAATATGTTAATGTGCCTTGTGGGTCTAATCCAGTTGTTCCAACTGCATCGCCACCTTTACTACCAAAACCTCTAATAGCACCGTTGATTTGTGCTTGTAGTTGTCTAAATTGTTTTAAAGTGATGTGTTCAGGCATTGATCCGAGAACAGAAAGTATTTTCATTCCAGCTGTTGGATCTCCAATTTTTAAAGCTGCAAACAATTGACTGGTGCTATTAATCCATTCACCTGTGCCAGGCACTGAACCACTAAGTCGTATTTCACCGCCCTCTAAAGTTTTTTGTAAAGTTTCTGACCATTTTTTTAAATTAGATGTCGGTATAAAAGCTTCATCAATCTTTGATGCTTGATTAAAGAAACTGTTATACATAATAGCGTTGGTCGCTCTAAACTTAGAAACGTTTTTAGAGAACGCATCATATGCTTGTTGTCCTGCAAATTGTAATCCGCGTAGTGTTGTAACACCTGGAGCTAATGTGCCCATGATGTCTTGTATTCTTTTATTGACTGCAATTCTTGCTAGTGACTGTCCTGTTCTAATCGGTCCACCTGCACCAGGGAAAATACCAATTACTTTTGCATATCCTTTTACCCAGTCTGCTTCACTGGCTGCAATTCTACTTATTGGAATATCTTGACGTGCTGCTTTCTCAATCGCCTCTTGAGATACGTTGCTTCTAAATCCAAACGGATAATCTATTGCATATTTTTTTATACCTCTTGCAATCGGTCCAAGCCCAGCAGCGCCCATGCCAATTAACATTTCTAATTCAGCATCGCGTAGTGCACCTTTTTGCATTTCGCTTATGCTATCAGCATCAATACCTTGAGTATATGCATACAGCTGGTTTAACATGTTGTACGCACTATCAGCAGCGTAAGATACAGGCCCTGTAACAGCACCTGTTGTAGCCATTACTTTTGTATTACCCCATTTACCTTTTCCCATGTTATCTAAAAAATGCCAAAACTTTGGAAGTAAATTAAATTTTCCTGGGTTTCTTAATTTAGTGTTTCTATTTTTTTCAATTTGAGAAATTAACCATGAATCTATTGCAGTGATTGCACCCAATCGTGTCATTGTTTTTGGATCTTCAGGCACAAGAGAGCCCCATAGTTTACCCATGTCGTTACCAAAATCATCCAGTGAGTAAGGAGTGCCACCTGGTAACATTACGCTACCCCAACCATCATTAAATTTAAATTCTTTTTGCTTTGCTTTATAAGATTCAACAGCCGCGTCAAAGCCAATTGGATCAGAACGTTGTTGCGTTGCTAGCTCTTTTGCTTGTTGTAATTTTTTTGCCATCATAACAGCATCTGATGGTACGTATCGCACCATGTAATCAATTAAAGCTGGTGGTAGCGCTGTAAAGTCATCACCAAATTGGTTCATTGCTGCTTCATTTATATAGGTGCTGTATAGCTGTACTTCTTTTTTGTTCCTTGGAAAGTATTCACTTCCATACATATTACCATCATCTCCCATAGCTTGATCAGGAATATCTACTATAATTGGTTCTGGTAAACCGTATTCAGATAAATTTATTTCAATTCTTTTATTTGCCATTACTATCCTGCTGGTTTTATTACTGGGTTAACGTCTGGTGCCGATCCTTGCTCAGGTAGTTTGTAATCTTTAAAAGATACAAAACCCTCTAATATTTCATCTATTTGCTCTTCACTAAATCCTAAATCAGTAAGCTCATTTTTGTTTTGATATACTAATGGTAATGCTTTACCACTTCTTATTCTTTGTAGAATAAACTTACGAATAAGTTTTTGATCTTTTTCATTACCTGTTCCGTACAGCATAATGCTCGTACCGATTTGACTTTTTGCAGCATCTTTTAGTTCGCTAATTACAAAATCTAATTTAGTAATAACGCCTTTAGATGATTCACCGTAAAGGTTTAAGGTAGCTGCTGCTCTCTCAATATCGTCTTTGTTTAATCGGCCTGATGCTTTACGTGCTCTCGCTAAAGCGTAAATGATTGCAGTTGATGCTGCTTCGTTGAGTGGTAGATCTTTTTGATATTGTAATAATCCAAATAAATCGTCAGCGTCTTGACCACCTAGAGTTACACCATTACCAAGATTAATTTCTTTTTCACCGTTGTCTCTAGCTGTTTGAAGCTTTTCAATATCATTCTGCATAATCTCATATGCAATATTTGTTGCATCTCGTAGTGCTTGTGCACTTGCATCATCAAATATTTGAACGTTTTGACCATTAATATTTACAACAGCACCTTTGCCGTCTGCTGTAATTAAATCTGTTGGTAGCAATAACATGTCCGATTTAGGTAAGAAGTTAGCATTAAAAGTTCCGTCTTCTACGCCTTTATTTAATCTTGCTTTTACATCATCACTGAAGAAACCAGTTCTAAAGTCTTTTACAATTTGTAATTTGTCTTGAATCCAACTTAAAAAACCCCCTGTAAATCCAGCAAATTCAGGGTTTAGTGTAAGACTTTTTTGAACGTTAAGAGCCATGTCCACAACTCTGTCGTAGTTATCAATCTCGTTTTTAAGATCTATAAACTTATTAGCACTTGTTATTTTATCACCTTTTTGTTTACTGTCAGATGTAACATCTGTTGTTGTTGGGTTTGAATATTCAAGAGCTTTGTAGTTAACCATTACTGGATAACCGTCCTTATCAACAGCAGTAGGGTGAGGTACAAATATTTTGTTATCTTGTATAACACCTGCTATTGGACCGATTAATTCACCATCAGGTCCTTCAAAAACAAAGTCATCTACTTCCGTTTTGTATCGTTCCTTCATTACTTCTTTAATAACATCTTGTCTTTGCTCGTTGTATTCGTTCATGTTTTTCGCTGTTTCAGTTGCTAAATCAACATCTTGTTCATATATTTTCGTTGCTAAAGACAATTCGTTTTGTGTGTTCTGTAAGAAAATATTTGATGCTAATTGTAGTCTTGCAGCTTCTTCTTCTTTTTGTGCATTAAATATAGCCGCTCTTTTTTCTTTAGCGTCTTTTCTTTTTGCCGCTTGTATGGATGCTAAGTCTGATGTTAATTCTTTACCAGCGTTTGCAATAACAGCGCCAATCTGACCACCTTGTGTTGGTTGCATTAAGTTTAACCCTAGTTTGGCAAGGGACATTCTTTTTTCAAACTTATAATCTTCTTTTGGAAAAAGTTTATCAAACTCTTCAAGAGGAGTTTGCGGTGCATACTTATCTAAAAATTCATTTAATTCTTCATCATCAATTTGACCAATGCTCTCTAGGTCTGGTTTAGAACCCGCATCCATAAAATCGGTTGCTGTGTAATCTGTTTTGTAACTCTCGGTTAAAGCAAGCAAACTTTTTGCTAGTTCAGGAGATGTTACCATTGTTTGCTCAATTGGAATACCTCCAATGTATTCTGATGTCGATTCTGTCTCTACTGCTGCGTCTTGTACTGGAGAAGTGTAAGAATATATTTCTTCATCCTCTGTCATTCCAGGAGCAATATTTGTTCCACCAAAGGAATCAAACTCGTATAGATCTTGTAAGTCTATAATTCCATTTGCCATTTTATTGGCCTCCTGTTAATCCACCGTAAGCTTGTAGCCCTGTAATTCCTGCTCCTATAGCACCAAGTAAAGGATTAGTGTACGGCGCTTGTTGTTGCACGATAGATGATTGAATACTAGGTGTACGAGAGAGAACATCGGATAAGAAACCAAGTCTTTGAAATGGCTCTTTTCCTCTCTCTGTAGCTTGTCTAAATGTTTCATCATCCAACGTTTGTTCTCTTTGTCTTCTAATTTGACCAATGTTTAATAATTGACCAACACCCTGTTGTCCCAATCCAAAAGTTTGAGCTCCTAAATTCGCTTGTTGTCCGCCTAGTTGTGCTTGCGCTGATCCAAGAGCACCAAATTGTCCTGCCGCACCCATCTCTCTTTGACGAGCTTGTTCAAAAGTATTTAATGCCTGTCCTTGCGCTTGTTGAAAATTCTGTGCTAAGTCTTGAAATATTCTTTGTGAAGCAACATCCGCTAATCCTTTTTGTAGTTCAGCCTCTGCTACACCAAACCTAGAGCCACCAAAAGCACCTGCTTGTTGCGCTTGAGTTGCTAAATTAGATTGTTGTTTTGCAAATTGTTGATTCATCTGCTTTAAAGCAGCGTCGGTAACATTCTTTTGGTACTCATTCATAAACCCTGCAGTGTTTGCAGTAGAAGGGTCAAATTGTTGTTGGGCCGCGATTAGTGATGGGATACCCTGCCCAATCGTTCCCATTCCTGTTTGTGTATATTGATCAGCTTTGTCTATAAATGGTTGAAAAGCTGCTTGTCCTGTTTGTTGTCCAGTTGTTGGATCCACGCCCATTTGACCAGCGGCTTGTTGAAAAGCAGTTTTTTCAAATAAATCTAAATCTGCAATATCTCTAGCTGGTGTAGCTGTAGGTGTATCCGCTTTTTTAAAAGAAGATTCTAGTAACCTTCTTCTATAATCCTCTAGAAAAGGAGCTTCTCTTTGTCCTGTATATGTAATTTGTGGTTCAGCCATTATGCTCTTGGTCCTTTCGAAGACTCAGGGTCTAATTCATTCATCATATTATACATTGCTCGTGGTCCGCCTGCATTCTTTACAGCTTTCGCTGTAAATACAAACTCACCATTACTTAATTTTGCTGGTATCAAATCTTCTTTAGGACCACCTGGTCCTCTAATCATTCCTTGTTTTCTAGGATATGCTTCACCACCAGCTTTCATTGTTAATCCGATAATACCGCCCTGCGCTAAAGTCTGTGCTCTATTCAAACTTGGTTGATTTTCAGGTTCATTGCCGTAGTTATAAAATACTCCGTCTGCATTCACTGCATCATAGTATTTACCATCAGTGGGATTGTACATTGTTTTTTTCACTAGAACGTCTGTATTACCACCCGTTCCGTATTGTGAACCGTATTTTTTATCTACAGGAGATAATGGATTGGTATCTACTGGTTGAGGTTTGTCTGCTTTATACGCGAAGTAAGAACCTATCGCTGGTATTAAAGTTGATGCTATACCACCCATAGCTGTTCCTTCTCCTTTAGGTCCAATAAGTGAGCCACCTATTTTACCTAGTATATTTCCGCCACCTTGAAGAAGACCTCTAATTCCTGAGCCACCTATGCCTGGTTTATCTGGACCTGCTGCTTTTGTTGCGTAATTACCTATAACATTTGAAAGTAAACTACCGATGCCTCCTCCGCCAGCAGCTCCTCCGCTTAGCATACCGAGACCAGTCATTCCTAAAGCCGCTATACCTGCAATAGGTGCAGCTTTTTTGACGACATCTCTTACTTTTCTAAAAAATTTTTTAAACATGTACTCCTTAGCAATTCATGATATTGTTATAAAAGGCAAGGAGGCTGACCTTGAATAAATAAGCCTATTTAATTCTATATTTATAGGCAAATATTTGCTATATGACAATAGATATTTATGAATAGAAAGGAATAGCATGTCAACTAAAGTAGATTTTCACGCTGTAAGACCTTTTGGTCCTACTATATTACAGGGTAAACTGCCTGATAGTATGATTAAAGTGTTAGATGATAGAGCGTCAGAGTTATTTAATGATGAAAAATTAGCTAAAGAATATGATCACTCATCCAATTTAGCAGGTAATGTTAAACAAGAGGTTAGATACCCTATGGAGGATTTAGAAAGTAAAAAATTTAAACCTATAATAGATGCTATCGGTCAAATTGTAAAACAATACATATCCATACCTCCAGCTAGTGATACCATATCACCTGCATTCGTAGGTTCAATGGTTATCGAATCAATGTGGGCCGTGAGCCAATGGTCAGGAGACTTTAATCCTCTTCATATTCATCAAGGAGAGTTGTCAGGTGTTGTTTATTTACGCGTGCCTCCAAGTTTACCAGAAGAGTACGCAAGAGAAGATCATTATCCTTGTGTAGGAGATATAATTTGGCATTGTGGTCAAGCTGCAACTTTTAGTGGTCATAAACATCAAGCTA
>Ga0098036_1000944_pt1 | contig 11545 bp, 24 predicted proteins | sample 4_EtaG_FD_77064 | JGI IMG/M metagenome (GOLD analysis project Ga0098036, IMG submission 77064) | Marine viral communities from the Subarctic Pacific Ocean - 4_ETSP_OMZ_AT15127 metaG | ecosystem: Environmental > Aquatic > Marine > Oceanic | place: Pacific Ocean | collected 2015-01-07 | reverse complement strand
GTTGAAGTTAAGGCAGAAGGAGAATTACCGAGAGACGAAACTAAACAATGTTGGTTATGTGAATCTAAAGGTGAACGAACTTTACAGAACCAAGCTGAAGTTGATACATTTATTTATGAAACCTATTATAAGAAGTAATGAAGTATATCGTATTACTGATTCTTCTATTTGATGGAGAATTAATAACCGAACGAATCTCCTATCCGATGTCGCTGAGATGCTTCGACGCGGGCCAAGCCCACATTGAAACAATTGCTAGCTACAAAGAACTAGGTCTAACGGGTGAGGCCAAGGATCAAGGATGGTATCTTCATGACGGAAGAGGCACGGTCCAGGGATTCTATTGTAATTAATAGGTTATAGATTCTTTACAGTAATACTTCATGGCAATTTTATGTTTATTCACATAAGCATAGCCTAATTTGGTCATTACGGCTAAAGACTCTTGATGGGCACGACGGGAGCACTCATACCAGCTATCAAATAAGACAGGGTATTCCATAGGGGCCATACATTCCTGACCATTCAAAAATGAACACACCCAGAGTACTAAAATATATTTCATAAGCCTATTGACAGGTATTATATTATGGGATATATCACATATATATGAAACCAACAGAAAGAGGTATAACACATGACAGACATTAGTCGATATAAAAATGTTTCGTTAACAAAAGAAACTTATCAGAACTTAGATAAGATTAGAAAAGTCATCACTCCACACATTGTTCAAAGTCGTAGTGGAACTATTAACATTCTAGTTAATAAGGAGTTACAAAAGCTTAATGGCAAATCAAAAAGGGAAACATAGGATTTGCCCACGCTGTAGAGGAAATGGATACTTTAAAGTACCCAATAAATCAGTTGAACAAATTGGTCAATCCATTACAGTACAGTGTCCTATGTGTAACTCAGAAGGAGAAATAGATGATGAGGGTGATGATATTATTATTACTTCTGACGGCATTAACACACTGCAGTGAGTTTGCTTTATTAGCAAGTGGAAGCAGTGTAGCTATCAGTCAGAATGTTTACGCCAAGGCTTATAGTGGCATAGATGTTTTAACAATTATAAGTACAGATAAAGATATAAAAACTCATGTATATGAGAATATCAGGAAGGATATTCAGTGACACTTGTTTATGACAAGAATGGTAGACCTTACGAAGATCTACAAAAAGAAATTGATAAGTTAAAAGAAAAACATATAAAAGAAATTGAACACGTAAAAAAGGAAGCCGATGTATTAATGATGAAGAAGATCATTAAATACGAAGAGCAAATCTCTAGGTTAAAAGATGACATAGATCGATTAGCTGAGGAGAATAATAATATAAAAATTATAAAAGAAAGTAATAAATGAGAATAATGTCACCAACTGAGAGAGCCTACGTGGCTGCCATCATAGATGGAGAAGGATATATTGAATTTAAACAACGCGAAAGAACCCGTCATGATCGACCAGGAAAACCAGTTCATACTGTTTGGAACATTCGTTTAGAAGTTCCTCAAGTGGACGGGAGACTGATTGATTATTTAATGGCGACTACTGGTGAAGGCGTCAGGGATATGAAAACTTATCCTAATAATGATAAATGGCAAGACCAGCACCGATGGCGCGTGGGATATCGAGGAGTTTACCGAATCCTTAAGCAGGTGGAAAAGTATTTAATTGTAAAAAAGGAAAAAGCAGAACTTGTTGTTAATCACTATGACAAAATTTTTTCTAAAAAAGTTTTTGGAAAAGGAGGGTTCGGAGTTAAATGAATAAAGAAGATAAACTATACCATGAGATATTAGGACATGTTTTAAAACTACTCAGTCGACATGAATCGATTGATATGATAGCAAGTTGTCTAATGATTATTGCTCAACGTCTTTACAGGACTCACTTGAGTGAAAAAGATTATAAAACAATTATGAAAGTTGCAACCGAAGTAGAGGTACAACCTTATGATATTAGAAAAGGAACATTACACTAATGTATAGACCTTTACGACGTGGATTATTTATTGAAAAGTCTAGTATTGATGGACTAGGACTTTACACAAATGTAAAACTTACCAAGGGTACTAACCTTGGAATGTCTCATCTTGAATTAGGCAAACTTATTTTAAGAACTCCAACGGGTGGATTTATTAATCATTCGGATAAACCGAATTGTGTTAAAATTAAGTCTGTGACTCGACAGCGGGTAAATCCCTTATATGACCATGACTTCACGAAATGGGATCTAGTTACTATTAAAGATATTGATGCTGGAGAAGAACTCACAGTTAAATATACCTTTTACACACTTAAACTAAATCCACAGGAAACATGGATAGAAGGTTATAACAAATGGAAAACTAACAAATGACAGCTTTAAGCACATCCTTAGCATTACCCTTATTGCGAATAGACTCTCCCTATAAGGAATCAGTAACAGGTTTTAAAATATTAATATTGCTAGCTGTTCGTAGATGCATGAAAGAACAGTACTGGAAATGAATTCTACTAAAGAAAAAAAATTAATTAAAAAATACTCTGACCAATGGCGTAAAGATAATGGGTATGTAGATTTCTTAGAACACGCGGAAAAAGAAAAGAAAGAATTAAACGAATCTTATAAAGAATCAGTGAGACAAACTAAAGAAAGAAAAGCAAAAGAACATAATATGGGAAATGTTAATTTTTTAAAAGAAGGTAAATTTATTCTATGTAGTAAGTGTTTGGATAATACACCACACGTACCCGCATGGGGTATTTGTCAACGCTGTGGTACACAGTATAGTAAGGATCTATAATGAATAATATATTTATATTTATATTTACTTTTCTAGGTTTAATGACTCTATTAGCTATTTATATGCTGGTGGTGGTTCTATGAAGTGGAATAAAAAATTTATATACCCTAAGTCAATAAGATCCATGATCGATGGGCAACGTCACTATGATATTGAACACACAAAGTTACCGAGTGTTACGACTATTATTAGCGCAACCCAGTCGGAGGAGAAGAAAAAATCCTTAGCTGATTGGAAGGCAAGACTCGGGGCCCAGGCAGCCGATAGAGTGAGAGATATTGCCGCGTTAAGAGGGACGGCCATGCACACGTATCTTGATGCTTATATTCAGGGAACAGGGCACAAGGACCTGACGAGCGTGGGCCAGGAAGCTGAGCCGATGGCGAAGAAGATTATTAATGACGGTTTAATTGACTTAGATGAGATATGGGGCACTGAAGTTACCCTATATTACCCAGAATTGTACGCTGGTGCGACTGATGTGGTGGGAATTTATAACGGACGCGAAAGTATAATAGACTTTAAGCAAACCAACAAGCCAAAACGTAGGGAGTGGATAGATGATTATTTTGTCCAGTTGGGGGCATACGCAATGGCCCATAACTATGTGTACCAAACAAAGATCCAGTCTGGAATCATTCTAATGTGTTCTAAAGATGGATTCTTTCAGAAATTTGAAGTGTTTGACCAAGAGTTTGTGAAGTTTCAACATGAGTTCTTGCGTAGAACAGACCAATATTACAAAAATGTACCAAAACACAAAGAGGGTCAAGATACAAAAAATGATGAAAAAGTATAGTAAATTAGCCATTAATTGCAATTGTACCCTATGTATACCCTTTTTCCTATAAAATAAAAAAAATTTTTTTTATTTTTTTTAAAAGTGGTTACAATTGGTACAAAAGCTAGAATTGTTGTATACCAACAGTTATTCGCTCAAATTTGTATCTTTTACTTGGATACAATTGGATACAAAAGATACAATTATGCAAAAAAGCAAGCAATACCAACAACTTAAGGGACGCGCGCACATGATTCACTCTTTCTTATTTTCAATTTATAGTAGGGGGAGTATACAGTAGTTATGAAAAGGAAAAAGTCGAAATATAAACACATAGTTATTAATAAGAAAAAATATTATTTCTATAAGATAACTTGGTTAGACATTACAGGTGATGCAGGGCATGCAAGCGCTGATGAGTTTGATAAGTTTGAGTGTGCTAAGATGATTACATTTGCTTATCTGTATAAGAGAACCAAGAAGTTTATATGGACCTTTAGTAGTTTTGATACGAAAGATGAAGTGTTCTCAGATAGAAATATTATGCCTATGGGGTGTGTATTGAAATTAGAAAAGAGAGATGTATAATAGTTAAAAGGAGAAAAATATGCCAATTAAGAAAAAGAAGAAGAAAATAATTAAGAAGAAAAAGAAAAAAACTAAGAAGAAAAAGAAAAAATAGTTAGTCTTTAGCTAAAAGTTTTTTAGCTTGTATCACTTTCTCGTTCTTCTGTTTGATTGTTTTCATTCTTTCATACAGTTGATCGAGATTGAGGTCATCAATCTTACCATGTCTTACGATCTTTTGATCGATATAGTATCCAGCCACCTTACCTCTAGCGATTTCAGTAGTAGCTGCAGCTGCTAGATTCCTATTGTCTTTCTTACCCCTGTCTCTAATTTTACCTAGTTCTTCTAAGTGTCCTTCAAAGCTTATGCCATATTTTTCTCTTACTTCATCTCTAAGATTACTAATGTAGGCGCAAACAAGTGGGTATTTATTTGGGTTGGTCATCTTAGACCCTTCGTTAGCAGCATCAGAATAGCCTGCTAGTCTAGCTGCCTCTGTTTTAGTGATAGGATTCCCCTCGACTCCATAAACTATAAGTTGGGAGAACTTCATCTGCATTGGTGTTAGTTGCTTCTTAGGTCCTGGCATAATCTTGCATAATATAATAGTTATTGTATATATACAATACTAATGATAAACGGAAGACACTTCAGACAAGCTTTAGATAAGTTTTTTATGAGCCCTGTTAGCGGTAACGCAAGGGTGCAGATTCAGCTTCCTGATGGCCAGATGATGGACATTAAGGAAATTAATTTGTTAGAAAATAGATTATTGGGAGACAGCGAGACACACAGATTAGTCATCGTAGCCGAACCAGAAAGAGCTAGAATGAATAAAATTATTGGAAAAATTTAACTCTCTCTAGGGGTAGTTAGACCACCTATGTTAGAGCGACAACTTTGGAGAAAACTCAAAAATGAGTCTAAAAGAATTACGTGGACAAGGCTTGAAAATTGGGCTTTATTCGGTACTCCTGATCTTTTGGGTTACTCTCCTAACGGCAACTTTTTCACTCTTGAATTAAAAGTAACCACCCCTAAAAAACCCTATTTGGTGCGCTGTTCCCCGCACCAAATATCTTTTCACCTTAAGCATCCCAGAAATTCCTATATCCTGGTTGCTTGTTCCCTGGAGCTTGGGCACTTTAGACTTTATTCGGGGTCCGAGATTCTTCAGCTTGTGGACTTAGGTCTTAAGCTTGAGCCCTTATGTTTAGGTTTGCGTCCTTCCGTGGCCCTGCTTGAGGGCTTGTGAGCTGAGCGCTTGAGCGCTCCCCGGTACTTGGGCTTGAGACCTTCGGAATAAAATTCCGCGAGCCATGCCTGTGTTATGATTGGTCTTCTCATTCTAGTGGAGTCCGTACGCGATGTTGGCTGTGTCCCGGTCCCAGCATGCCCTGCAATCCAGACACTGGTTGTCCTGTTCAGCGGCCGGGCAGCTCTTAGCCTTCGTCACCACAGTACTGGTCCAGGGCCAGAAGCCCGGTGCCTGTTTATCTATTTTATGTCCTGACAATCTAATAATTAAATTTTTTGGTATACTGTCAAAATTTAATGGCAAAAATTTGGCTTCACGTGTTGGCAGCCAGTGCCGGGTCCCTGGCGTAAGCTTGCACACTTCGAAAATATTTTTTAAATGCTCTACACCCTGTAGATCTCCAGAGTCATGCCACCTGAACCATGGCGTGTTATCAATTAGTACTACCATTGCTTCAATCCATTTAGGATGTGTCAGGCCCTCCAGACGGCGCGCAAGCGCTGCTTTAACGTTTTTAAATCTATACCGGCCCTTCAGTGCATAGCATCCAGCGCACACTGAGCCCGGGATCTTCACCAGCTTAGCACCTGTAATGCATGCTTGAGCTGGCAGGTTAAATGCGGGTCCTGGCATCTTCGATGGCTTCGACAGCCCGCCGGTTATTTCTCTTGCTTCTTTTTTTAACATATAAATCCTATAATATCCTATTGCTTGGGACCTGTCAAGCTTGAAGGCTTGGACCCTGGTTCTTTATTGGGAGGGCCCACCCGCTTGGACGCTTGCAGGTTAAACAGGGCCGCGGCGTCTTTTTTTTTGATTAATGTATTCCTGAGAGAATGTAAAAACTTCTCACACTTGCGCACGTACGCCGGGCTCAGGTCCCGGCGGTCGTGTATAAAGTAATTAAATAAATTATTGTGTTTGGATCTAATCTTCATCTTCATCCGGTGTTGCGAATGCATAGAAGACGTGATCCTTTTCAACGCGGTCCCGGATCCAATTGACTGGACACTGGTCCAGCCAATCGTGAAACTCTTCAGACATTGGGCTAGCAGGGCCGGGCATCAGTCCAGCACCACCATGTATTGTTTAACAAAATATTTTTTGAACCAGTCCAGACCAGCCCGGACCGTGTCCCAGTCTTCAAAGCGCTCTGCGCCAATGATGGTATCATACACAGCCGCGGCGTAGCCGGGCATCGTGCACTCTTCACCACTGAAGCGATTCTTAATCTTAACTTCTTTTTCTGGGTAGACATGACAATCAAATGGGACGTTCACCTGTGCACCGTACCAATTAATTTTTTTCTTTTTTGGTTTTTCAAACTTCATGATTTCTCCTTTGTTAATCCCAGTATATCCCAGGTCCCTGCAGCTGTCAACAGGTATTTTAAAATAATTCTTGTAACAATTTGTGATTTGACTTATCTCAGAAAATCCTATATACTTGGCCGGTGGTTGGGGATGGCGGTTAATATATATAGGGCGGGCCCACCCTAAAGGGAGGGCCCACCCGCTTGAGCGCTTGTTGATTGGTTTATATTTATTTTTTATTTTTCCTGATCCCAGGCCTATCTCACTGAGGCCCAGCGGCAATTGTTTACCGGTGCACCAGGGCCTACCACTTATAAGGTGGGAGATAGACCAGGGATCAGTTGTTGTGCTACGCTGGCGGACCACTCATTCTAGCTTTGTGGCCATCGCGTCCGTCAATTGCAACCAGAGTTATAGAGGGTTTATATTTTCCCCCGGCAAACAACACCTGATCCCAGGACACTCAAGCAATATTTGGTTTAATGCCTGCAGGGCTCCCAGAGCGTCCAGGGATCAGTTTGGTATTGCATGAAGACGGTAACAAGTTACGGTGTGACATACAACCCAAAGTGATCACCCCCTTTATAGTTTTTAGAAGCGATAAAGGGATAATGAAGCTTCTCAATCCCACTATATCCTATAATAAAAAGAATGTCAATAGCTAAAAAATTTTTTTTACGCTTGGGGGCTTGGAGTCTTTAGGGAGGGCCCACCCAAAAAAAAGAAAAAAAAGAAAAAAATTTATTTGACAAGAAATTAAAATTACTATAATATCCTAGAATAAAGAAAGAGGTAAATTATGAGTAGAATAAGACTAAATCAAGAGTACAGAAATAAAATCGCAAATCGTATGCGAGTACATCTTGAACAAGAAAACACGCAAGAGAAAGAAAAGTTTTTCCAAGAAAGAGAAACTTTCAAAGGAGTGCAAGACAAAGTTTGGGAGTTAGCCAAACTATGTGTATCAAGACAATATCCTGAAAAAGATGTCCAAATGGCACACTATCTTCAAGACAAATATCCAAATGTAAATACTATTGCGAAAGATAGTTGTTTTCATTTTGGCTACATGGCAAAGAAAGAGGGAAAGGAAGAAGATACATCTAGGTCATGGAGTAGAGAGCATGACGAACAAGATGACAAGTATGTCTCAAAACATTTTGACTTTCGTTTAAATGGCGACCTAGACGGAAATGATAGACAAGATGAAATTGAGGGATATAAACCACAATCAAGAGATTTTGGTTATGCTTATTTTAGAGATGAGTTAAAAGCACAAAGTCAATGTAATCCTGACATAACTATTGAACAAGAGGGAAAACAATCAAATCCTCATTGGACAAAGTACCAAGACGCAAATGACAAGTATCTTGGAACTAATAGTGGTAGAGATAATCTAACATCATACGCAGATAAATGGGATAAGGAATATGAGTTAGATTTAATAGGTCGTGAGTATTGTCGTGATAGACAAATAAATGTTTCAAGAGAAGAATTTAAAACTTTTGAAATGTGGCAACAAAAAAAGGGTATGTTGGTTATGTCTCATTACAAATGGATTAAATCTGTTTTAGACCAAATGAATAAGGTAATAAAACCTTGCTTGAAAGGTTGGCGATATCTTGATGAGGCAATAGATTTTGCAACTAAAGCTGGATTAACTATTTCCGAAGATGAGGTCATAAGAACTAACTCAACTGGACTAGCTTTGTATAATCCTGATAATGCAGTACAGATGTTAAATAGTATGAAGAACAAGACAGTAAGTAGAGCAGATAAAATAAAGGCAAGACTAGAGTATGAAAAGAAAATGGGAATAGATGTTGAACAACATTTAAACCCACAATCACAAGTTGTGAATTAATCTTATTGACAAGTGGGATATTATAGTATAATATCCCATTATGTTTAACTTAATAAGAAAGAAGAAACAAATGCCAAATAAAAAAGTATGGTTAGTAATTGAAAAAAATAACTATGGGGAAAACAACAATAGTTATTCAATTTCAAAAACTGCTGACACAATAGAAAAAGCTATGACTTTTAAAGTCTATCTTGAAAAACTGAATGACAGAAAATCAACAACTTACTTCCTAGCAAGTGATATTGATACTGTTATGAATAGTGTAGCTTATCATCATAATAAAGCAGTTGAAAATGGAACTTATGATGACAAAGTTGAAGTTGTTAAATCCGAAGAAAAGAAACTAGAAGAAGAAATGCCATTTTAAATGATTAAGGATTTAATACTTATAATTTTAGGTGCTGGAATTTCCAGCACCTATTTTTGTTGGCAAATACATAAAGATAAAAAAGAAATTAAAAAACAAGAAAGATTAAATGAAATCAAAACAAATTACAGAACTTGAAGAACAATCAAAGACATTCCTTAAAATTATTGACCGACTTGAACAAAGAATTGCAACACTTGAAAAGGTATTGGAAAGCCATGCCAAATGCATTGGTGCAATTAGAAAGATTTGTGATGAGTGATTTAAAATATTGTCAAAGTCCAAGATGTCATACTTATCACACCAAAGACAGATTAAAAGGTTTTAAAGGAAATAAATCTTATCAAACTAGAAGAAGAAGTCATATGTATTATGGCAAAGGAAATTTTTGCTCAATGAACTGTTATAATGATTGGGCAAATGTGTTTATAGATAGAGCAGTTGATTACTTTGGAAGAATAACCGAGCCATTAAAATTAACAGAAGAAAACGCATGGCATAAATCGTTTGAGTGGGATAATGATTATGAAAACAGAACTTTTGTTTTTCGTAATTCAATCACGCAAGAAACAAGACCGATAACCGAACAACAATATGATGATGACAATTATAATATAAACATTTGACAAAGGTATAAATATCCTATATAATCCCATTATGTTTAACTTAAAAAAGAAAGAAGAAAATATGACAGATACGAAAGTAAATGACGCAATCTTTTATATTAGATATTATGCTTTAAAGCATGGAGAACTAATAGAAAGAAAAGGTCAATTAGACGGAGTAGCTAAAGGAGAATACATTTGTAAAAAAGGATATAAATGTTTTAACTATCTTGATGTTTGGGCAACCGAGAAATATGGCAGTCCACAATATAGAACTGCGTCTATGAGTTGGGAAATGTCCAGCTTACCAAGTCGCATAAACTAATTACAGAATAACTTCTACCATATGGAAGTTAAACAGAACGAGGCGAGAAATCGCCTCGTTTTAATCCCATATATTGTGTCAATATAATAATCCCACATAATCCCAGACTAATTGTCGCAGTTGCATAACTATCACAGTTGCATAATTGCAACAGGGCGGGCCCACCCACATCGCCATGCGGGGCGGGCCCACCCGAACTACTGTTGCAGAATTACCACACCCCCACACCCCCACCCCCCTCCCGACTCCCGGGCTCGGGAGGGGGGTGGGATCTTTAATAGAGGTACCAGCTTCAGGGCCGGGCCCACCACATCGGGAGGGCCCACCCCCTTAAACAAGAAAATAGGGGTCCCAAGTTTACCCTTTATTGTCTAATTCAGACATTCATGGTATGACTTTTATAAATAGGGTCCCATAAATGACAGATGACATAAATTTTATAAAAAAATTACCAGTAGACGAACAAAAAGCATACTTAAAGGCGTATTTAAAAGCAGATCAGTTAGAGACACAAAACAGGGTCAAAGGGGATTTTATGGAATTTATAAAATATATTTGGCCCCAATTCATTAGTGGTGAACATCATAAAATTATTGCGAAAAAATTTAACGATGTGGCCAGTGGTAAAATTAAGAGACTCATTGTGAACATGCCACCTAGGCATACAAAATCAGAATTTGCATCTAACTACCTACCGGCTTGGATGATTGGAAAGAATCCAGATTTAAAAATAATTCAAGCTACCCACACAGCGGAACTAGCTATACGATTCGGTCGTAAAGCTAAGCATGTTATTGATTCTCCAGAATATCAAGAAATTTTTGATACAACATTACAAGAAGATTCAAAAGCTGCAGGAAGATGGGAAACCTCACAAGGTGGTGAGTACTTTGCAGTTGGGGTTGGAGGCGCCATGACAGGAAGAGGTGCTGACTTGTTAATTATTGATGATCCACACAAAGAAAAAGATTTATCAAGTAAGGAATCTTTTGATAAAGCATATGAATGGTACACAGCTGGACCTAGACAAAGACTTCAGCCCGGAGGCCGGATCATTTTAGTTATGACACGTTGGTCTACAAGAGATCTAACGGGTACATTACTCAAGGCTCAGGGAGAAGTAAAAAGTGATCAATGGGAAGTTGTAGAATTTCCAGCTATCCTACCTAATAATAAACCTGTTTGGCCGGAATATTGGAATTTAGAAGAATTAGAAGGAGTTAAAGCTTCTATTAGTGTTGGTAAATGGAATGCTCAATACATGCAAACACCAACAGCTGAAGAAGGAGCTCTTATTAAGCGAGGCTGGTGGAGAAATTGGGAAAGTGATAAGCCACCTAAACTAAGTTTCATTATTCAAAGCTATGACACCGCTTTTATGAAGAAAGAAACGGCTGACTTTTCAGCTATTACTACTTGGGGAGTCTTTGAAAAAGAAGGAACTGGTCAAAATGCAATTTTACTTGATGCATTTAAAGGTCGGTACGAATTTCCAGAATTAAGACGTTTAGCTCACGAAGAATATCTACATCATCGTCCTGATATTGTTTTGATCGAGGCTAAGGCATCAGGGATCCCTCTAACCTACGAACTTAGAAATATAGGAATCCCAGTTATTAACTTTACGCCGTCAAAAGGAAATGATAAACATGTTAGAGTGAATTCCATATCC
>Ga0098036_1000940_pt1 | contig 11578 bp, 30 predicted proteins | sample 4_EtaG_FD_77064 | JGI IMG/M metagenome (GOLD analysis project Ga0098036, IMG submission 77064) | Marine viral communities from the Subarctic Pacific Ocean - 4_ETSP_OMZ_AT15127 metaG | ecosystem: Environmental > Aquatic > Marine > Oceanic | place: Pacific Ocean | collected 2015-01-07 | reverse complement strand
GTTGAGTGAGTGACCTAACGTGTCACGACCATGTGCGATAATATATATATAAGGAGTTAAGGAAATGATGAACAACAGAAAAAAAGCAATAGCAATGCACAACGCGAGCAAGAAACGCTTTGCAGATATATTCACCGGATGCCTAGCACACGGCACATTGAAGCAAACACAGAAGAAAATAAAAACCTTTAAATTGCCAAAAAATAAATAATCAACCGGCACGAGTGACCAACCGTGTCACACCAATAGACGATAATATATATATAAGAGTTAAACGAAAGGAAAGATTATGAGTAAACGAAACTATTACAGATTCAACCAAGACCCTTGGAATGATGAAATTTACAAACCTGTTAAAAAGGAGAACGCTATGGTTAACGAACCTAGCAATGAAGAGTTGGAACAAGTGGAAGAGGTTTCCGCTGAAGATTGGAACGCGGCTTGTGATCATTGGGACATGCTGCACGACTTGCACGGTCTCGAAGGTTTTTAGAAATAATACTTGCAAATCAATAATGCTATGGTAAAATATTAGTATAAGACGAAAGGAAATAAAATGGCTTATACAGCATACGAAATCAGACGAACGAAAGAAACCCCAACCGGCACGCGCCACCTAGTGCGATGCAACCGACTAGGCAAATACGCTATCTGTAGTTGGGTAGGTTCAACCGGCTCATCAATGGGTACTGTTGAATGTCAGGGTGAATATGACTATGTCATAAAGAAGTGGAAACAGCTTGTCGGAATGGAAAGTTTCGATGCATTACGTAAATTAGCAGTAGGAGAGTGATTATGATAGTTGCAAATCAGAGAGCCAAAGACGGCTTAGAGGTTTTTGACATAGATGGAGTTCAAGCGTTCGAGATGAAAAACGACACGCTGAAAATGTGTGCCGATGAAGATGGCTCGCTATGGAATTCTGTTCGTGGTCTTGATGTTTTAGATGCAGACGGAAGATGTGTTTTCAGTTTGTCATGGTCTGAAACTGGTGTGTGCGGTTCGCTACACGATGAAGAGTTTACAGTAGAAATAAGAGAGGAATTCTAATGACTGAGTATTTTGAATATCTAACTGATTTACGAGATGGTGGTTCCATGAATATGATGTGGGGGCCAACTATGTTGCAAAGCAGATTTGACCTGAGCGTCAAAGAGTCGCGTGAAGTATTTAGCAAGTGGTGCAAATCACTGAAAGGAAATTGAGAATGAGTGAATTGAGAATAATTAAAGAGCGGCGTTTCTATGACGAACACGGAACCAAAAAGTTTGCGCTACTTGAGGAAGGGCAGACAGTAAAGATTGACAGCCATCCGCGTTCGGGTAGCGGCCCGTTGCTTTGCAGGGTGGTTAATCCATCAGAAGCATCTAAGGATTTTGGCGTGCGTGATGGTATGCTGGTTGAAGTTGATTGGGAAGATTTGGGGCTTGAATTATGATTCCACAATGGAAAATGAACGGTAAAGATATGCGATTCAATGGAGAGACTGAAATCGGAATCGTAGAAGTGCGCGACCTGTTTGATGATCTAGTTGTCACGTTATGGGTTGACCAAGAGGAAAGCGGAAACATAACCGTCAAGAGCTTAGGCGGTGTCGGCAATGGTCGTTATGATGTGCAGGTGGTAGCTAGGAAGAAGCCGGTTGAAGAGGGCGAGGAATGGAAGTCTTAGCCAAGCCAGCCGGCTCAACGCGCCACGGGGAAAATCAAAAAAGCCCCGGCGTTTTTTCTCTTACCCCCCAACCGGCGGGGTTTCTAAAAATAATCTGGTATTTCTGGGGATTGTCTAAAGGTTTGGGGTTGTGCGTGCCGATAATATATAATAGAATGGAAAGGAGAACATATGACATTCTTATTATTATTGATTGGTGCTTGCTTGGTTGGTTTTCTTGGGGCAGAAGTTTTACAATAAAATTCTGTTTTTCCTCTTGACAATCGGCCTAACTTATGGTATAATGTAGTTATCACAAAGGAGATAATTATGTGGTTCAAATTCAGACAAAACAATTCTTTTGGTCACTTCGTTGGGACTCCGTTGGTATTCATCAACGCCCCTAACGCTGCACAGGCCAATGACATCGCACAGCAAAATGGTATCTACTTCAACGGTGTAGCCGATGGGATTGATTGCGATTGTTGCGGTGACCGTTGGTTTCGTGTATGCGATGACGACGCACAGGCACAACCTTCATCATATGGTTATGGTGGTGGCGTTACTGTCTACAGTCACGGTGACAAATATATCGACTACTGTGGCGATACCCACGCCGTCAAAGTAATCCAACAAAATCACCAAAATTAATTTGACATACGTTTATTGTATGGTACAATATTAGTATAACAACCTCATACTAGAAAGATGATTATGAAACCTGTAACTGAAATGATGAAAGACTTGGAAGCCGCCACGATGGAAGCCCTTTGGATTCCTAACGACCTGTTACCTGAGCGTTACCACGACGACCGTGAAGGTGGTCGCACGCTTGACCGTATTCAGGAAGTCTACGAGCGTGAAGTAGAACCAAACTTAGAATACCAACGTATTCAAGCCGAGAAAGCGAAACGTGTCGCTAAGTACGCCGCAGAGTATGCGGAAAGAGGCGAGTTTGATTACGACGTAGATCCTGACATGCAGTACAAAAATGAGCAATCATTCTGCAACGGGTTGATTCGTGGCGGCATCCTTGACGCAGCGGACTTTATGGAGTAGAATGTTAGAATTACTAATTGCACTTTTAATATTGTGGATGATGAATGATGAAACAGATTAAGATCAAAATCAAAGCCAAAGACATCAAGGTGTCAACGGGACACCAAGAACATGTAACTGGGACAGGCACATGGGACACACGCCCCAAACGCCAACGCACTAGACAGGCACAGCGTGCCACTTGGAGGAAAGAATGGTAAGGAAGTTTGAAGAGTGTTTATTTTGGGCTGGTGCAACGTGCATCGCATCATTTGGTTGTTGGATTATTTGGGTTACCCGATAGGAGATTTGATATGAGTTTACCACATATCCAAGAGGACACGCTCTTGGCAGTCATCGAGAAAGCGATGCAAACCGAACCAACGCACTACTGCGGAACGTTCTTAAAGAAGAATCCCGAAACAGCGGAGAATCTATCTTCCTTCGCTGTCGAGCTAGCTCGTAGCTGGTTTGGAGCAGAGGACGAAGGCGATATTCTCGCTCAAAGCACTTTGCTGTCGTCCGTCATGTTTATGACTTACGAGATGGTCAAGGCTGAAGTCGAGGCTAAGGATCTGGAGGACTTGATAGGATGAGAATGAGACGCATCCACGCGATTCAAATCGCTCAAGAAATGCAGAGGCTGAAGAAGGCAAAGCCGCAAGGGGTCAAACCCAAGCGGCGGAGCCTGCTGGCTTTCCTACTCAGGCGGTAACCCCGCCGGTAGGGGGTGGGCAAAAAAAAGGCGGGGGCATTTTTCTATTGAGACACGATCTCAACAAGGAAAAAAGATATAACTTTATCAGAAAAATAGTAAAGTTGTGCTTGCAATATAGCCGATATATATTATAATGGGGATATAACAAACAAACACTTTTTAGGAAAATCACATGCACGTTGAAATCTTCTTTGAAACCGCTGAACAAGCCGCCGCCTTCAATGACTTCCCTGTTGTTGCCCTCGATGGTGACAGGGTTGTCGTCCATGTGGACTGGCATCCATCACACTTGGGCGGACTGACGACCGAACTCATGGATATGGTCGGCGTTGTCGATTGTGATTCTTGCGATTTTTTCTAAAGTTTTCGCTTGACAATGACGATATTAATAGTATAATCAAGGTATAACAAACAACCACTTTTGAAAGGCTTTTGACTATGTTCTCTAAATTTGACACTAACCCACAATCTGACGAACTGACCACCGCTGATCTGTACGACGCACAGGGCGAGTGGGAGTCCGAACAGTACGAGGGTGAACCTGTAATGGAATTACCCAATGACCTGTTCATGGTCTTCGATGATCCCGACTATTGGGGTTAAGAACAGTATAAGACAGCAGCCCAGTCAAAGCCTTCATAGCCCTTGTGAGTCCGGTGAACCTCATCGCGATTGAAATAGCGGCATAGGGACAGCATCGGTAAGACGATGTAGGGTACAGGTGGTATGGCTTCCCACCCTGCTTGTCTTACCCCATCGACGCCAGTCAATAGATAACAAATCAGCCAGTAGAAAACAGTCGGCAAAAAACTCAGAAAAATATTAAAGTTTCACTTGACAAACAGCCGATATATATTATAATGAGAGAGTAAACAACACTAACCCCATTAGGAGAATCATCATGAAGATTCAAAAAACAGAGAAGCTATCTGTAGAGTACGGTAGCGAAGTTTATCTAAACACTTACGTTTCCAGTTGGTCAGGCAACGTAGAACTAAAGTTCAATGACTATGAGACTGACAGTTCAGAGCATCACTTAGTTCTGACACTGCCACTTAACAAAGCTCGTGCATTGGTCAAAGAGCTAAGTACTGACTTGGACAACTATGACAAGGAACAGGCTGCCAAAGCCGTAGAAGAACAGGAGGTTACAGATGAGTAACACACCAAAGCCGTTAGTGGTAGTCGGCACAAAACTACCTAAAGGTCAGGGTACAGTAGTATCCATCTCAAACGGCGGCGTAGTCGTAGAGAACAAAGGTAAGGAGTCAACGGTTGACTTCAAACAAGTAGAGCAACTATTTTCAAAGGAGTAAGCATATGTTTACTAATTCACTTCTCTCGCTACGCAAGGGCGACAAAATTTCTTGCAAATACCCTAAGCACGGACGACGCAACATTCTGAAGCGTCATGAAGGTACGGTAGAAAAAATTGGCAGCGGAGCCAATGGACTGTACGCAACCGTGCGGGCTGAAACTGGACAAGTCCGTAGTCTAAGCTATGCTAAGATTATTGACCCAGTAGTCAGCTAAGTACATCTCCTGATGTGATGGTTGTTTGGTGAAGGGTGGCCAGTCTGCAATTCTGCAACGTAAGTTAAGGAGCCGCAGCTGGTCGCCCGATCACCGGATAACACCCCCTACAGAGGGGTGGGCAAAAAAACGCCGGGGCTTTTTTGAGATTCAGTCTCAATAAGAAAATAATCCGTGATTTATTAAAGTTTTCGTTTGACTTTGGTCGATAATATAGTATACTAGTAGTATGTCACACACAAGGAGAATCACATGATTGACCAGAACCGTAGAGTCTACGTCTATTTTAATCTTCATAAGAAAATATGGAGTGTCCGGCAGTCGGGCGAACCTGTAGAGCATCACAAAAATATTTGTTTGCGTGACGTTCGTTACCTAGTCCAACCGGCAGGACGCAAGCGGGTATTGAAAACGGGCGTTAAAAATGTTCACGCAGGGCTATCCGGTTATATGGTTGGCAGCGTACCCGTTCCCGCAATTAGTTTTGACATTACATACAACCCGTTTAAGTATAAAACGTTTGTTGATGTTGAGGATAGAGAGCCGCAATATTGGTCTGAGTATGCCTATCTATCGTGTGGCAAAGACTGGAAGAATGTAGAAGCGATATTTAGTAGCGAATATTTTCATAAAAACCCAGTAATCCTTCAAGATTCTGCTTGACAATGTCGATAATTATAGTATAATGGAAGAGTAAACAACACACACACTAAAGGACACACTATGTTAAAATTCTCAAAAGCCAACGCCAAAACGCAAGCACTCGCCAACGATCCTGAACTCGCAGATTATCTAACTGACAAGCGTAAAATTTATTCGCTTGACCTGCTCAGTGGCTACTCATGCCCATACGCTGAAAAGTGTTTGTCTAAGGCAGTCGTGCAGGACAACGGTAAGCGTAAAATCCGTGACGGCAAGCACACAGAATTCCGCTGTTTCTCAGCGTCGCAAGAGGTGCAGTATACCAACGTATACAATTCACGCAAGCACAATTTTGATCTGTTGCGTAATTCAGATTACGATGAGATGGTTGAACTGATTCATGGCTCACTACCTAAAGATGCAGGTATTGTACGCATCCACGTTGCAGGCGACTTCTTCAGCAGAGACTACATGCACGCATGGTATATAGTCGCACTTAGGAATCCTAGAACATTATTCTATGCTTATACTAAGTCTCTACGATTTTGGGTAGGTGACCTTACTGAAAATCCCGAACTATGGAATTTCGTTTTGACCGCCTCATACGGTGGACGTGACGACCATATGATTGACGAGTTCAACCTACGTTCAGCGAAAGTCGTATTTAGCGAAGCGGAAGCGGCAGAGCTAGGCTTAGAGATTGACCACGACGACAGCCACGCGGCAAAGCCAACATTACGAGATGATAGTTTCGCACTACTGATACACGGCACGCAACCGGCAGGTAGTGACGCATCGACAGCACTAAAACAACTAAAGGGTAAAGGTTCATACTCACGCAAGAAGCAAAAGGAGACTGACATGTTAGCTACGTAGGAGAAATATATGCTTGAATTAATTGTTGCATTTCTAATTTTAGGTTTACTTGGTAATGATACCACAGGAGAATGATATGTTGAAAATTGGTAGTAAGGTTCGCTTCACCTACTTGAAAGAAGCACAAAAGGGAATAGTCAATGGAATCCTTACAGCAGACTATGCCGCCAAAGCGGAAAACTATAAAGGTAAGGTTGTTGATGTTCGTTCTCTTAAACAGAATCCCGTTTCAAAGCAGACGTTGCGATATGGCAACATCAAAGGCGACAGGTCAGAAAATCTGGTCTATGTCGAGCTGAAGAACGGGGACACCAAAGCGTTCTATGATGGACGCATGGTAAACCTTAAGGTTAGGAAATACGCCTAGCCGATAGCGGCAAAGGGGGTTAGGTCGAATGGCCGTTACCCCCTAGCCGCCTTTTCTATTTATGTCTCAGCACTACCCCGCCGGTTGGGGGGTGGGCAAAAAAAGGGCGGGGGGTTTTTTGAGATTCAGTCTCAATAAGAAAAATAATTTGGAATTCTTTAAAGTTTTCGTTTGACAACGCCGATATATATAGTATACTGATAGTATGAAGGAGAATGATATGGTTAAAATCACGCACAACTACCTATGCCGCCATTGTCGCAATACGTTTGACATTACATTCGATACTGACGACTTAGATAGATGGTTCAAAACTTGCGACCGTGACCACATTGATTACCTGACAGATAATGAGATTGAGCTTATACAGTTCAACAGGTGTCAGCCGTGTCACGATAAAAAGTTCGGATTTACATAAAAATAACTTGACAACCAGTTATACTATGGTATAATATTAGTATATCACAACACTACTTTTTTTAGGGGTTCACATTATGAACATTTCTTATTCTGACATTGCCGCAACTGTTCGTGAGGCATTCAACTTTGAAGTTATTAAGCTACCGCTATCCGGTGCTGATAACCACTACACGCCGTGGTACGGTCTATTCCGTGATGACGACGGCAAATACGTTGGCAGTAGTTCCATTACTGAACGCTACGTCCCGCATACTACGGATGACGTTTGTGCATTGGTGGAAGCCGCTGCGAATGTTTTTGAGGGTGACGTAGACCTTCAATGCCATTTCAAAGATGGCCATTATGTGTCAATCGCACCTAGCAATGATTATCGCCATTCCGTTTATGGGACGGACGATAACATTTTCGCACGGATGGTAATATCATTCGGATTCGATAAAGAATCATGTGTTGCTAGTTTTGGCGGTTGGCGTGATGCTTGTGATAATCTTATGTTGCCTCGCTTGGTTGAGGGTACTAGGGTTTCTATCCGTCACACCCGTTCCCTACGTTCCAAGATGGATGATCTAATCGCCACCTTTGGACGTTTGGAACAGGGATGGGAAAACCTCACAGCTATGGCTGATGAGATGCAATCTCGTGAAGTTCGATTGAACGAATTTCTTGACACTGTTTATGGTACGCCTGATCCTGATGCTCAGGGTCGCTCTGTCACGATTCATAAGAATCGCACAGAATCCATTATGAGACGTGTGATGCGTGAACGATGGCGAACTGGCCGACCTGCTCTTGCTTCTGATTTCCGTGTGTCTGCTTGGGAAGCGTATAACGCTGTTCAAGGCCATGCACAGCACGATGCTACTCGACGGGCTAGACGTGGCGACACGATAGCAAAGTTCGACCGCATACTGCTTGCAAGCAACGACAAAGCGGTGTTGGATGCTGAGAAGCTGGCCATGTCCGCCTAGTTTACCTAGTGTTGTGCCGGTGGCGTCACTTCTCCCAGTGGCGTCGCCGGTTTTTCACTTCCCCCACCATACGGGGGGTTGACAGAAAAATGCCCCCGCACTTTTTGTGCCAATGCAAATAAACCCACCTACAACATATTGTATGTACTTAATTTTTATCTAAATATCTATTGCGTATATGTCGATATATGTTATAATGTCTATATGTACACTAACTATATATGGACATGATTATTTATACTGGATAGTAGGCTTATTGATATTGAGTCTCAGTATCATTATCTTATTGAGATTCAGTCTCATTAGTGATGGGGCTGTCTCGTCTTATCTACGCCAGTTAAAGTGATATGTATACAGTCAGCGGTTTTGGGGCGAAGTGTCGCGCCTGATTCTATCGAGTTAAAGTTATATGTATACAGCCAGCGGTTTTGTCGTTCCCGAGCCTATAAGGTCAAGTGATATAGTTATAGCCAGCGGATTTTTGTGTTTTTTATTAAAGATTTTAGTTGACATATGTCGATGATATGTTATGATATGGTGTGGAAGGAGTTTGTATTGGCTTAACCGTCCACGTCAAGTGATTTATATATAGCCAGCGAAAATAAGGATCTTATAAGAATGAAAGAAAATAGTTTAATTACGGCGGGCAATGTTATTACTACTGTACTATTAACTGTAGCGAGTGATCGTTTATATATAGACGAGTCTCCGTTATTTTATGTAGTAGGGGCTTGTAATGTATTTCTATTAATTGGTGTATTAACAAGGATTGTAAAATAATATGGGTAAAGGTCAGAAAAAATGTCCAGAATGTGGTGTCATTAATGGGGCGCGCGCATATCAATGTAAAGAATGTGATTATGCATTTCCAAATAAACATGGACGTATACGTTATAGTAAGAGGCCGGTACGAGATTGGCGCGATTTGAAACGAGGAGATTGCGTTCGTGTCGTTGGCGGTTCTGGTAGCTACTACGAGAGTCCAGAGACAGGTGAGCGTACATATATGTCATCCAAAGGAAAATATAAGGTAGATAGTGTTACTAGCAATGGTATAGTTGCATATGGTATTGGAAAGAATAACACTGGATGTCAATTTATATATATGGGTGTACATAAACAATCTAATTTAGTAGATAATATGTATAATTCTCCACATAAACTTGTGCGCATAAATAATCCGCGCCGCTAATTAGATCAAATTGTTAATTTATGTATGTTTTTTATAAAGAATAGCTTGCATAATGGCCGAAATATAATATAGTATATATACAAAGGAGTACAAATGGATTATAATACAGACTTAGATAAACGAACACTTGTGGATATAATGACAGAGGTGTATGATGATATTAATAATGACGAACTATGGGACGCATACATAAGCATATCTGACGCTGTTAGATACGGATCGCCGCGCGAGGTGGAAACATTTGCGGAGATGACGACTATGGATATGGACGAACAGTTGCGCTGGAGACAGATTATGGCAGAGAGAGGTATTGAATTAACACCTAGACAAGTAGAACATTATATATCTCTTGTTGAACTTATACTTGGTATCTAACTCATATATTTTTGGGTATTTTTGGGGGCGTGTGTGTTATTATGCGCTTATTGCAGGCCAGCTAGGTTGAAAACTAAAATATTACTATCCGTATATCTCTGTATATCTCTATTGTGGTATATGTATATATTATATATGTATACTGTATATGTAGTGTTTAGTAGATATGGTTAATCGTGTCTAACTTCCCTTTGCTTGTGTATTATATAGGTAAGGAATTAAATCGTAATTGGGCGCAAAACCCACAGATCAATATTAAAATAGGAATTAAATGGGAATAAAATGAAAATTGGAATCATTTCTGGATATTTTAATCCGATACATACGGGACACTTAGATTATATAGAAGCCGCCAAGCAAAAGTGCGGTGTTTTATATGTTATTGTCAATAATGACGCTCAGGTAAATGTCAAAGGAAGCGTGGCGTTTATGAACGAGGGCGATAGAGTGAGAATAGTCAAAGCCCTTCAAGCTGTGAACTACGCCTTTGTGTCAGTTGATGAAGACGCTAGTGTTGTTAAAAGTATAGAACAAATATATAAATGCAATCAAGACGATCCTTTTATTGATTCATTTGTATTTATGAACGGCGGAGATAGGGTTGCGGGAAATACACCTGAAGAAGAATATTGTCGTGAAATAGGAATAGAGACTCTATATAATATTGGCGGTGGTAAAACACAGTCGTCTAGTACACTTATACAAAAAAGTAAAATAAGAGGTGTGTAATGAATAACGAAGAAAGGCAAGAGCTTGATAAAGTTATATTCAACTTGGAACAGCAAGGAGTTACACCAAATAATTATGAGGAAGTTGTAGGTCTGGGCGATATGGTTGAATCCACGCTGAAGAGACTTGGCATAACAGAAGAAAGGTTTAAGTCTTGGTTCAACCTGAGAGAGTGTAATTGCTCCAAGAGGAAAAAATGGTTAAACAATGTACTCTCATGGAGAAAAAAGAAATGAACATGGAACGTGCTAAATATATATTTGTATGTGGGTTAATAGTTCTGTTAGCTTGGCAAAACAGTAAATTACAAGATAGAGTCAACATGATGGAGTCAATGAACGCAGATTTATATAGACAAATAAATCAAAACTCTTTAATACTTGAAGATGTAATGAGCCAAGTACCTCCAGAGGTAGAGAGAATATCAAGAAAAGTGGCGAGAGAAGAAGGCATAAAGCTGTTCAAACAATTCAGCGAAAACTTAAACAAACAACCAGAGCAGGGAAGATGACAATGGAACAATTATCTGACTTTAATATTGATGCTTGCGAGTATTGTGGTGAGTTTCACCGTGTTGCATGGTATGACGCAGACGATGGCGGCGACTGTCTGCTATGCGACAAGTGTCTTGAAATGTACGAATTTGAAGAAGTCACATAAAAATCTAAAGTATTCTCTTGACTTTGACGATACTCATGTTATCATTGGGTAAAAACTATTGAGGAGAAAGCACATGAACATATTTTATCTATCAGAGTGTCCAGTAGAATCCGCACAGGCGCAGTGTGACAAGCATGTCGTCAAGATGATACTTGAGTCAGCACAGATGCTTTGTACTGCTCACCATGCGTGTCCAAGCGATGCACAGCGTCCTGAGAAGTTCTACAAGCAGGCACATCTTAACCACCCGTCCACTATCTGGGTTCGCACAACCACAGATAACTACGAGTGGATGATCTTACACGGCCTTGCGCTTTGTGAGGAGTATACCCATCGTTATGGCAAAGTACATGCCAGTCAAGCACTAATCGAGTGGTGTGCAGACAATGTACCAGCTATACCATCAGGAT
>Ga0098036_1000936_pt1 | contig 11612 bp, 23 predicted proteins | sample 4_EtaG_FD_77064 | JGI IMG/M metagenome (GOLD analysis project Ga0098036, IMG submission 77064) | Marine viral communities from the Subarctic Pacific Ocean - 4_ETSP_OMZ_AT15127 metaG | ecosystem: Environmental > Aquatic > Marine > Oceanic | place: Pacific Ocean | collected 2015-01-07 | reverse complement strand
TTTTTTTTAAATAATTTTTCGATTTCTTCAGTAGTCATATAATCCATATCCCAATGGGTTGACTTAGCACCTTTAGAATGAGAACCTAATCTGATTCTTTTTTTCATTGGTCTCACAGTCTTATTGCCTTTTTGATGTGGTGGATCATACGGGCAATTTTGACAACTCAATCCACAACAATAACCACGAGCTAACAACTTTTCTCTTGACATTGTGGTGTTCATTATATCATCTTCTTTACAGTATGAACTGGTACCGTATATAATCTTGATGTTTCTAAATCTTTAACCCTATACATTGTTGGGAAGTGTGATATCTCAATCAAGATAACTATACTATCTTTTGGTAAATCACCATTAACTTCGTGATGGTCTTTTATAACCGTAAACTTATCACCTGTCTTAGCGCCCCAATGTTCAGTAGATACTTTATTAAATCGTTTTTTCATTCGGTTTCTTCTCACATATCCAACCAGTCATAATATACTTGTCATCACTTATTGGAATATTTCCTCTATGTACAAACGGAAAGTGTGTAGGAAAATAAACAAGTGTTCCTTTAACTGGTTTAATTTTATTGTTTAAATACAAAAATTCAGTTTCACCACCCTCTTCAACATCATTCAAATAAAACATATAAACATATTCTCTGTTATGAAATGGGTACTCATAATTCTTATCAATATGCCAAGCTGGATAGCCCCCAACTCCCGTATCATATTTTTGAATCTGTAATATATTATAATTTGTTCTTGGCCAGATATTAAAAATTTCTGTCAAACTAAAATTCTCACTATCAAACATATTACCATATTTAATAAAATGTTTTTTAATTATAGAATTTAGTTCTTTAATTACATCAGGATCTCCATGATGTTCATATAAAACATCGGTACTTATTTTAATATCGATTCCCTTCTTATCATCTTTTCTATCGATAGGAATACCTAATCCTCGATTACACATTTTAATATGATGATTTATCAAATGATTACACATATCATCTGATATTGCGTTGGGTATAGTATAAACTAAATCTTTAAGGTTTACTTTCATATTATTAAATATTGTAAAGTTTTTTTCTTTGACTTCTCGTCATGAGTTGTAATCTGTTTATTTTGTCCATCAGATTAGATTTCATATTTAAGGAAATTTTATCTTCAAATAATAACTTACGAATATGATTGTGAGTACGCTCATAACCATATTTAGAATAGTGTTCTAACACTTCTTCATTTATCTCATTTGTAGAAATATGTTTGATTGTACATACATCCTTTACAACCTTACGTTTGGGTTTAGGATTATATAGATTGTGCCAGTATCGTTCTAACCACCTATCCCACGATTGGTCTGAATATATACCTTTAGCCTGACGAGTTGAACCAGTACTACGTCTATCAAGTTTTTTTAAGTTGTTAGATGCAGTCTTACTTACAGGTTGTACATAACCACCCGTCTTGTGTGGATAAACTGTATGAGCTGAGTAAGCCTCTACCTCACTACAATCTAAACATTCAGTATAACCTAATTGGTAACGTTGTTCACTTATGATATTTTCACACTTCTTACACTCCACTAAAAATCACCATCAGCTACTTGGAATGTAGTAAGTCCTAGAGACCTCCAAAGTTGTACAACTCTATCTCTATCATCAACCACAAGAAAGACATCATTGATATCTACGTGTTCATCTAACATATCTTTTTTCAATACCCAATCTGGTGTGAAGTGGTCAGTTTCAGAATCTCTCATAACTAATTTATGAAATGGGATATTGTGATTAGTCAACCAAGAACGTGTAGAACGTTCGGTCTTATTAGACCTACCTGAAAAGATAACGATGTTGAATCCTTGTTCAGCAAACAACTGAGCCATCTTAACTACAGGTGGGTTAGGTTTATCTAACTTAATATTAGATGGGTTAAAGAATTTACCCCAATCTAATTTACCATTAGGTTTAGTTGAAACTTCTCGTCTCTTATCAATTATAGCGAGAGTTCCGTCAAGGTCGAATATTATTGTGTTTTTCATATTGTAAACTTACAAAAAAATATAATAAAAGTCAAGCTTTTTTTTATTTTTTTTATATATATTATTGGTATATGTACCCTTTAGGGGGAAAGTTATATATAGTCATAATTAAATGTTTCAAAATCGTCTTGGAAAATATCCTTAATAACCTTTTTAGTATCTTCATTATAATAAGATGACCATTCATTATGTTTTGATACATTGAATCTTGGTAACTCATATGGTTCAATACCTATCTCTTGACAAATTAATTTCCAATCATTTTCTAAATATTCAACATTACCAATGTAATCTAATTCCTCATCAAGATACCAAGTTTGATTCTTTTTCATATTACTATCTAAACCCTTGTATATCCAATCCTCGAAAGATAATGTATTTGCCTTAGCAGGAAATCTATATTGGGATGATTTATGAAAGTGATAATAACTAACCATTCTATCATATGGATTTCTAACTATAGCAAATTTAAAGAATGTATTCCATACCTCTTCCCCACAATACTTTCTAATCTTACTACAAGGATCATGTGGGTATTGTTTATTAACTACCCTTTGATCATAACCTTCAGTTCTGAATGAACCACGAATACTTGTTCCAGCATTCTTTGGAATATGAATGAATATGAATTTGTGTTTGTGATTTATAAACATTTAATTACCTTATCTATTGCGTTAAATACCATTGGTGGATCTATTTCTTTTGAACACTCAAAGTGTCTATCAGTTCCTTTATGTTCAGGACACATTTCCCAATCCTCTCTTAAATTTAAAACATAATCAACATGCCAACAACCTGTACATACTTTGTCATTATGTACGTGAACACACTTATCTTGAAACTCATACCAGGGTTTAGTGAATCCGTGAATCATAACAACCCACTTATTAAGTGCCCAACTTAACCAACTTAATCCACTACCTAATCCTATAAAGAACTCTGAATGTTTTATATTACTCATCGTCACATCTAAAGGATTATCGTGAGCCAATTCAGCATTATCAGGTGGTTCATTTACCCATTTAGGTTTTTCTGGTTCACCTGGTTTGTGTTGTATCCACTCACCTCTATTATTACTATATTGTAAATCTATTGCTAATGCCTTGTAACCTTTATGATTTAAATACTTAACCACATATTCCCAACCTCTTGGATAATTCCAATACTTCATCTGAGGCCCGTTAGAATGTACTCCAATGGCAACATACTTTTCTTTCATGGGTCTACCGTGATCTTTAAAAGATAGTCTTGGTTTTAATTCATCCTTACCTTCTCGAAACTCCATACCCAATACATCACTAATACTTTTTTGCATAGGTTGATGTTGTCTTCCATCCCAACCTATCCCTACTTTAAATGTCTGTATGTTATCTGCATCAAATGGTAATCTGAAACATATTTGTTTTTCATCAAAGTGGTCTATATATTTCTCTTCACTAAGAAATTCAATCTCAGGATAAACTGGTTTAAAGTATTGAATCATTTCTTGTTTAGGTAGATATACTTTTACTCTACATTGATTTTCTATTCTGAATTGTTCTACGTATGGGAAAAATGCTAAAGTATCACCAAGAGCCTTGCCATGAAATATTATATAAACGGACTTATCTTTTATAGGGTGAAACTCCTTTTTAGGTTTTCTCACGTAAACACCTTGCAAATCAGTCTTCATTTTTCTCCATATCCCATAACGTCCATAGCCTTTAGTATTCCCTCAATGACTTCTGGTACTGTATTGGGTGTGAGTGATATTCCCTTTTTAGTTGGATACCAATTACCATCTGATTTATCTTGGTAATAAATTCTCATGTCTATAAACTTGTATCCTTCATATTCTTTCTCACTAATACGAATGACTTCTCTACTATTCTTTTTTACTTGTGCTATTATATTTTCCATAATACTACTCCACGTATCTTCCACTTTGTGATTTGTTCCAAAGTCTTTCATATAAATAAAAATAAATTATACCTAATACATTCATAATGATGGCATTATAAAGTGGTATATCAGTAAGTCCTAATGATAATATCATCCACGTGTTACTGAATGCTATCACTCTCCATCCAATAGATTTTCTTAATGAACGTCTACGAGTTTCTCTAAACATTAATTCAAATGAACCTTTTCACTTTCATCTCCATCATGGACTCTGAACGTAAGTATCACTTTTTCATCTTCCCAAACCTCATAGTCTTCTAACTTACAACTTTCAGTTGATAAGTATTTTACAACTGAATCTTGTTCTTCTTGTGATTTACAAATGACATAAATCAAATCACCATTAGTTCTGACCATAACCTTATTATCAGATTGATTATAAACTGTATTATCTTTCCAACTCATCAATAACCCTTTCTTTAAATTTTACTATACCATCTGCCAAATTACTTTCCCAATCTTTTCCAGAAGACTCGTTAGCTCCATCAGTAATATATTTAAAAGATATAAAATCCACATTACGTTTCCAACATACTTTTGCTAATGCGTAAGCTTCCATATCAATTACATAATCAGTATACGGTGAGTTTCTATTATTTACAAATGAATCACCACTTGCACACCACTCGTTTCTACCAATAGGATTAAACTCTACGTGACAGAAATCTAACGCAATTGGCACTAATGGTTCAAAAGGTGTTTGATGTATCATAAATCCAAGACCCGTAACATCCATATCTCGTTGTATGAATTTAGTACAATCTATTAATTCTCCAATTGGAAGTTTACCACTACCAGCTGTTCCATAGTTAATCACCAAGTCATATGGAATATGAGAACCATATTTTCCAAAGTGAGTTGTTAATGCGTAAGTTGCATTTACTTTACCAACACCTGTATATAAAACATCGTAGTCCTCAAGTTGTCCTTGAGTTTCTTGTTCGAGTGCACAAACTATAAGTGGTTTCTTATCCAACTCACGTGCCTTTGTCTCCACCTCTTGAAACCCAAGTTTTTGTCCTCTCCATCCTATTTTATTCATCGTTCTCCCAACTCTTTATATTGTACAGCTGAATGAACTTTGTGGCCATCTATTGTGAAATCCTCTTCATGTAAATATTGTAAATCAATGAATACAGCAATACCGAGAACATTATATCCTGCTAGTTTCAGTACATCATATGAAGCCTTTAATGTTCCACCTGTAGCCAAAACATCATCTACCAATACAACTGATTTCCTTTCACCAGCTGGTTTTACTTCAAGTGTATCAGTGCCATATTCTAAACTATATTCCTTACCGATTACTGGTGGGGGAAGTTTCCCTTTTTTTCTAATCATCAACACACCACCACCATTAACACCACTTAAACCTGCAGCAAATATAAATCCCCTACTCTCAACACCTGCCCATAATTCGTTATTGTGTCCTTGTAGCATATTCAATAAAGCCAATCTAAACATATGTGGTATTGCAATTACTGGAGATATGTCTTTATAATTAATCCCATCTTTAGGAAAGTCAGGTACATCAGCTATATTATCTTTGAAAAAATGGCTAGATTCTTTAATCATTTCTATTTATCCTCTTCATTTAAAAATTTTCTTATTTGATAAAACGTAAATCCAAGTATAAGAACGGCCAATATATAATCAATCATTTCTTTATCATTCCTTCTTCAACTGATTTTAATAAATCCATAATCAATGGATACTCATGATACTCTTTTAGTTTCTCTATTAGGTTTGCAAAATATTCCATAGGCATAGTATCTAAATCATATTCCTCTATGATATTTGCCTGCTCGATAAACGTATTAATTGTATCTTGTAAATCTTGTGGTAGGTTTTCATCAGCTTTCTTATTTATCGGCATCACTCACCTATCACATTTGTTACCTGTATTAAGATTATTGATAACGCCAATAAAAGACAGATTGCAGTTTTTAGTGTAGGGATTTCTTTCAGAAATAAATACGACATCAATCCAAAGACTAATGTACCTAATCCAAATCCAATCATACGAATATTCCAAGTGAATCCAAAATGTTCATAACTTAATTTTGATGCATGAAAAAATGCATAACCTACTGGTATACCAAAGATAGACATCCATTCTCCCGAACTCCAAAACCAATGACCTTTAAATTTTTCGATGAATTGTGCATTCAACTGCCACCAAGCCATTATATTACTTATAACCAATATGACCATAGCCATTACTAATTTACTCAATTAATATTCTTCCCCATAGAGTGAGTACTTCTTAATAGTAGGTGGTTTTTCTTTACCATCCTCTACATGAACTTCACCCTTTTGTGCATCAACATAAAAATCAGTCATCTGAGTTTCCATAAAGATTGCATTTAGTAATTCAGTAAGTGATGCATATATCTGGTCATCACCATCTACCATTGCCCACCTATCACCAGGTGGTACTCTATTTGCTTTTAGTTCTTTCATTTAATAACTCCTTAGTTCCTAACTGGTCTGTTAGTTGAAAATGTTTATTCAATACTTCTAACTTATCTTCATAACCTGATAATAACTCAAGTTCATTTTCAATAGTAGATACTATATCTGAGTGTTCACCAATACCAACTGTTTGGTTCAGATACACTTCAACGTTGGCCTTATGTTTAGCTATCCCACCCTTGAGATACTCAGTTATAGCTTTAAGTAATCTATCTCTCATTTTTTTTCTTCTCCTATAAACTTATGTGTTTTATATTTTAAGGGTTTTTTCTTTCCCTTTAGATGGACTTCTGAATTAGTTTTTATTCTATGACACTTTTTACATAATGTCTGTAAGTTATCTAAACTATAATAACTCCAATCTAAATCTTCTTCCTTTACATGCTTCTGTTCCACTAAAGGTCTTATGTGGTCAACATCCCATTTACGAGAAACTTTACCACAATGATTACAAACATTCTTATCTCTTTTTCTAACGTGAGCTCTCTGTTCACGTGAATGATAAATTAACATATACTCTGTAGCACAATCTTTATGCCAACTCTTTCTTTCATTAATAGTACCATCTTCCTTTACAATCATGTTACCACACCACCTACATTGTCCTTTTACTTCCGTATAATAACTATCTGGTTTAGGTGGTAATCTAAAGTTACCATCCCACTTCTCTTTCTTTTTACCAAAGGTTCGTTTATGTCTTTTAGTATATCTACTTAACGGCATCTATCATTTAAATCTTGTAATGCTTTGGGTACGTTTAATTGTATATAGTGTTGTATTACAAATGCCTCTACCACATGGGTAAAGAACCAAAAGAATACAAGTAAAGGTATGAATACTTTCATATCCAAACCTAAATAACCTACACCCAACCAAGTTAAAAACATCATACCGAATGTTTTAGTTATGAAACTAATACCAGTAAATCCTAAACTCATAACACTACCACGTTGTGTTACCACAAAGATACCAAGAACTAAGTGCATCAAGTTTAGAAATATAGGTGATAATATACCTAATAAAATATATTCAATCATACTTCCCTCTATTTAAATGGTGGGCCACACGCCCAACCTACTAATGAATATCTCATACCCTTTGTTACGGGTTTTACTCTATGTAATTGATAAGATGGAAAAACAATAACTGAACCTGTACCTTTCATTGGTGGTGTTAATGTATTTGTTTTTAATCCATGACCTACCTTATCTAAACCTTTCATCTTTTCATTTGCAAATTTAAATTGAAACTCACCACCCTCATAATCATCATTTAATAAAATCGTTATACTTAATTTTCTAATCAATCCATTCAATAAATCATCTTTAGGTCTATCATACTTACCAAAGTTGTCACTTGGGCCGTCTGAATGCCATCCATAGAATCCCTCAGTTTCATATCTGGTTAATTGTAGATTCTCCATTGATTCTATATCATACTCCCAACCAGCCTGTTCATTGGCAGATTTAATAAAACTATAAGCTAATTCAAATACCCACTTATCACTAAAAAATATAACTTGACTATTACGAGTATTTATATCGTGTCCAATATCTCTATCAAAATCTCTTGACCTTTCTATTCGGTCAGTATGTACTTTAGCATCTACCCATTTATCAGGATATAAATTAATTATTTTATCACACTCTTCTTTTGGTATTACACTATCCCAATACCAAAAACTATTTGAATTGACCATTTGAATTTCCTTATCAAATTCTTGAGCCAGAGATAGGATTCGAACCTACGACCTAGTGATTACAAATCACTTGCTCTACCAACTGAGCTACTCTGGCGTTTGTGGAGCTGACTGGACTCGAACCAGCGACCTCCTCCGTGCAAGGGAGGCGTTCTCCCAACTGAACTACAGCCCCATACTTCGTGTCAACCACGACACAAGTCTTTAAACAGAATATACTACATTTTATACATATGTGTCAAGCACTTTTTTTGTAGCCCGTAGGAGAATCGAACTCCTGTTGCAGGAATGAAAATCCTGAGTCCTAACCACTAGACGAACGGGCCATCAACATAGTCGCTGCTTAAGACTTTGGTGCTGGTGAGAAGATTTTTCTTCCACCCTTTACCACACGTTCAAAGAAACTAACTTCTTTGACTTGACGTGGTTTTCTTTTTGTTCTTACCTTTATAGGTTTTCTTTTTGTTCTTACCATAATAACCTTTTCTCCTTTATAACTTTTTAAATGGTAGTGTAGTTAATCTAAACATACCTAATAACATTTCTTTCATAATAAATAAACATAATAAAACTAACAATGCTGTTAGTGGGACGACAGACAATATTGTTAATAATGGTAATAGTAATATCGATACTAATAATCTAAACGTGTCAAATATACGTTCTACTTCTTTCTTCAAAAGATGTTCCCTTTCGTTACGTACATATTCTTTATCTATAAGTTCTTTTGTGTTAACTTGTTGTAAAATTTCTTTTAATAATTGTTTCTGTTCTTTGTATGTTCTCTTCATGATATCTGTCTAATGTTTGCGGACATATCTTAATAGCCATCTCCAATATAACACTACTAATATTGCCAATAACACTTCTAATATTTCTTCGCTCATACATTACATTAATCAATGAGACTAACATAACACTCAATAATAAATATACACTAAACAAACTAAACTACTGCTCTTCCTTTCATTTTTTCCCAATCCCTATTCTTTCTATATTTGTCATTTACCCAATTGATTGTCTCTAATACAATTGGATCTAAATCGAGATTTTGTGCGAATGTAATTAATGCATTTAAATCTTTTGGTAAACAATGTCCACCAAATCCTAAATCACCATCAGGACCTGGTACACTTAAATGTGTTTTACCTAATCTCTCATCAAGTGTAGCGTACTCTACAACCTTATCATAATCAATATCTATCTTCTGACATATTTGATATATCTCATTTGCAAAAGATACCTTTGTAGCCAAATAACTATTAGTCATATACTTCACCATCTCTGCCGTTTTCGAACCCGTCTTAATAATATGTGCTGTTGGAAATACCTTACTATAAATCTGTCTTAATTTATTAGTTCCTTTACGAACACCACCTAATATGATTCTATCTTGATTTTTAAAATCCTCTACAAAGTTAGCCTCGGTAAGAAACTCTGGATTAAATATAACATTTACACCATCATACTTTTTATCTAACATATCTGTAGTTCCTGGTGGAACTGTAGATTTGATAACTACTATCTGTAAACCATTTGCATATGTATTTATTTCTTTTATAACACTCTCAACTATATCTGTATGACAACTACCATCTTCATTCATTGGTGTTGGAACACATACAAATATCACTTCACATCCCCAAACTAATTGTTTTAAATCACACGTAGTTTTAGACTCATCATATTTATCATAAGTTTCTAATTCATAATATGGTTCAAACCCAACCTTGATTGCAGTTCCCACATAACCTTGTCCTACTATTCCTATTTTCATGAATAAACCTTTACGTTATATTTTTTACTAAATTCTATACCATCAAGATAGTTGTTTACTATGGGTTGACCTTTGATATTCAGACTCGTATTCAGTACCATAGGACAACCTGTTTGTTTATAAAATTTATTTATCAAGTTATAGAAATTAGGGTTATCGTCTTTACTTACTGTTTGTACTCTTGATGTTCCATCTACGTGACATATAGCTGGATACTTCTCTGGATACTTACACTTGGCAACGAACTGCATATACTGAGACTTCTTGACGGGCATATCGAATATCTCGTGTGCATGTTCCTCAAGTACTGCTGGAGCAAATGGTCTAAACTCTTGTCGTTTCTTTATTTTATTTACCTTATCTTTTATATCATCACCACGAGGGTCTGCCAGTAAACTACGATTACCTAAGGCTCTTGGCCCATATTCAGCTCTACCACTTGCTACACCAACGATATTTCCATTGAGTAGTTCTTTACTCACCTGAGTAACAGGATACTTACCTTTTATATTATAACCTAAAAACGTATCTTTCCAATTCACGTGTCTACCGTGTAAATACGCTGCACATCCAAGTGATGAACCAGCATCGCCGGGATTCGGTATAATCCATAATGAGGGATAGTAGTCACGGGCTATAATACTATTGGCCACACAATTCAAAGCAACACCACCACCATAACACATATTCTTTGTTTCGGGTACTAAATGTTGAGCTAAATCAAATACCTTTTTAATCTCATCCTCACATATAGATTGTACGTTAGCCGCTATATTAAACTTCCACTCATCAGAGCCGTCATCTTTATAATAATCAGGATTCCAATCTAAACAACCACGATGTAAATTACCACTTAGTTTAATGGGTAGTGGATTATCTGGTCGTTTAAAGAAGTCATTATAGATGTTCTGTTTTAATTCTTTATCTATGGTGCCCCAACCAGCCATACCCATTAAGATGTATTCATCCTCTTGGGGCTTTAGCCCCAACCTTTGAGTCATAGCACTATACCACAATCCTAAAGAGTTTGGATACTTTACACTATAACGTTTCTCAAAAGAATTTCCCTTCACATACCATATCGTACACGTCTCCCATTCACCAATAGCATCTATCACGACTATAGCACTCTCGTCATACGGAGAGGTAAAATAAGAAGCACAAGCATGAGATGTGTGGTGTTGTACGTAATGGATATCTTTTACGTTCCATTGAAATTGTTTAATATGGGTTTTGGGTAACGTACTGAATATCTCTTTATATTGACCAGCGTATAGTTGTCGTGATTTCTTTAAATAAGGTCTTTCGAAAAATACCACTTTATCAATATCACCATACTGAGAACAATCCACGAACATCTTATGGTTTAGTAAAGAATCGTTCTTAATATTAGAGTAACGTTCTGAGTGAGCACTGAATAATATCTCATCATTACTATGGTCGAGTAACGTGATACTGGCATCATGATTGAGTGCACTAATTCCTAATATCTTCATTTAGTATCGTGGTGGTTGTGATAATCTTTATGTAGTGAGACGTTGAATTGGTAAATAACGAATAACGATATCATCCAATAAAGTGTGTTTAATAAGAATGAATTCATATAATCTGGCCTTATGATGTAATAGTGATGTGTTATAACGATAATAAATATAAATTAAATAATGTTAAATACAAAGTTTTTTTA
>Ga0098036_1000933_pt1 | contig 11641 bp, 5 predicted proteins | sample 4_EtaG_FD_77064 | JGI IMG/M metagenome (GOLD analysis project Ga0098036, IMG submission 77064) | Marine viral communities from the Subarctic Pacific Ocean - 4_ETSP_OMZ_AT15127 metaG | ecosystem: Environmental > Aquatic > Marine > Oceanic | place: Pacific Ocean | collected 2015-01-07 | reverse complement strand
GAAACGTTTTTGAATATAGTTTCACCATTGAGAATAAATTGATATCTTTTCATACTGTTTCGTTAGTTACCCGTTAAAATGTTTTATGCAAATTCGTCTTCGTCTTTTGCTGTATCTTGCTCTGTGTTTGTACTATAAACATTACCTTTGTAAGTAAATGTTTTGCCAGGACCAAATCTTTTCCTAGCAGAGGCCAAAGCCTCTTGTAGTGTTAATTTAAAATCAAAGTTTTGCGCAACCTCTGGTTTTAAATTATCATTAAAGTTTTGTTCCGCCATATTAGTGTAGTACTCACTAACGTACTCAGTTAGCATTTTAGGATTACTATATATACTCCTAACTATAACTTCGGCATCAGCCATATTTATAGGTGTATTAGGTGTTGGATCCAAAGACTCTAGCTTACCCTTATCTTTTCTAGCGCTAGCAATGCCAAGATCTTCATACGATGTCGTCATTATAGCTTCAGCTAAATCTTCTACAAATACTCTTCCAAATGGATTTGTATTCTGAGCCAACGATCTTAAGTTACCTTTAGCAACTATCTGTTGCTTCATGTTATTATAGTTCTTCTTATAGTTGAACTCATTGTTTTCACCTAGTTGAATATTTTCAGCTTTTATAGCGTTATCAGCAACTATAGCTCTTATAGCATTAAAGCTAGTTTTATCAACACCAGCTTCTTTAACCATACTTTCTACTTGGCTAAAGCTCATGAAGTTACCGTTTGCCTTAGATTTAGGCTCCTCAGTTTCCCCTTGATCTTGACCATCTTGCATCTCATTAGCTTTCATAGGAGACTTCATAGTCATAGGACTACCACCAAACTCATCTTCATTATCTTGTTCCCAAACAGGATGTGCAGATCTCTTTTGAGTTTGAGTGTCTATATCTAGTTTTCTTTTTTGTTGTGTTTTTTCATCTTGCTCTTTCCAATATTTTTCTGAAGCGTCAACAAAGCTTTGGTAACCTTCTTTAGTATTAGGGTATTTATTACCAAACTTATCTTCTTTAAATTTACCATCTGAAGATAATTCAAATCTACCGTCATCCCAAGCGTTTGTATAGCTAGCTAACTTAGCATTATCGTTTTCATCAAACTTAACATACTCTCTTAGCTCTTCGCGCTCAGCAGCATAACACTCTCTACCAGCTGGCATGTTATATCCAGCGTTACCGTTCTCATCGTAAACAACCTCCATCTCACCTTTTACTATTTTAGCTACAGCGTTAGCGTTGCATCCACCTAAATCTTTACTTGGATTCTCTATAGGTACATTAGCTATTTTATCGTTTAATTCTTTCTCTTGTTTTATAGCATCAGCCTCTTTGTTTAGATCTTTCTCAGCTTTCATTCTACCTCTTTTGTTTAAATAAACGTATTTAAACCTCTGTCTTCTTAGTTTCTTTTCGTATTTCTTATATTCTTCATCTGTCATCTCGCCAGTCTTAGCTAGTTCAGCTTTCATCGCTGAATTAAAATGTCTATTTCTAGCTTGTATAACTGTATTAACGCCCTCTGATAAATTATCAGCTAAATCTATAGAGGTCGCTACAGTTGCTAACTTGCCTGATGCTCCTGCTCGTGCTACTTGACCAGCACCTTGTACTAACATTCTATCTGCCATATTATATATATTTTAATTATTCGGGAACATAATTTCCAGTAGCCGGATCATAAACATATCCTGCTGGTGCATCGTCGTTTGGGTTTCCTGTTGAAGGAAGAACGTTACTTTGTTCACCTGTGCCTTTTGGTATAGATGTATTACCTAAACCTTGTGCATCTGCATCTCCAAAACCGGGTATAGCACCAGCTAGGTTTTGTATACCACTTGATATAGCACCCATTTTAGCAGCTTGAGCTGCTGCCGCTTCGTCTGCGTAAGCTGCTGTTTGCTGTTGTGCCATGCCTAAAAGTGTAGATGTTTTATCTTTTTCAGCTGCTCGTTTAGTATATTCACCTTGTATTTCTAAACCTTGTATTCTTTGTGCTTCTTGTCTTGCTGCCATTTGATTGCTAGCCTCTTGTCGACCTATATCGACTGATGCCTGTTGTGATGCTAATTGCCCTTGTTGTGATAACTGTTGTGCTAACGCTGCTACACCACCACCACCTGCAGCACCACGTAAGCTATCTAATATGTTAGATTGACTTTGTTGAAACTGTTGTTTTTGAAACTGAGCTTGTTGTTGGTTAACAGTTAAATCCTCCATGGTGTTCTCCATATTTAAAAAAGGATTACTAGTATCTAGATTTGCATAAACATTTTGAAGTCTATTCATCTCTTCTCTAGCTTCAGCTTCTTTTGCTTCAGCAGCTCTTTGTTGTTTACCAGCTTGTATAGCTCCAAAGATACTAGTACCAGCAGATACGGCTGCACCTATAACTGGTAGTATTTTTAAAGGACTATTTTTTTCTTCTGCCATAATTGTTATTTTACTATTATATAGTTACATTTTTTGCTAATTATTTACTACTTTCTTCTATTTCACAGGCTGTAGCATATAGTTCAGCTTTATTTGTAGAGTTGTTTCTAAAAGTAGCTGTAGCATAGTAGCCTAGCATCGATCCCATTTCAACTAAATTATTCTTTTGAAAGAATATAAACGAGCTAGTTGTTATAGTGTCGGTATTAATACCTTGCTCTTCGATGTTTAAAACAGTTGTTGATGTTGTTTCTGTTATAGTGTTTATAACACCGATTAATTGCATAGCGCTACTAACGTTAAATCCACCAAAAGTATTTGTTGGATAATTCACAAAGTAAGCTGTGTCGCCAACTTTGCAGGACATGTTGATAGGTGTTGTAAATGTTAAATTTATTGTTGCCATATTATGATACTATATTATCTAAACTAACTGTTATTACTGAGTCGTCTATACCAACTTTATCTATTAAAATTAATATATATAATTTATACTCTGTTGTTCCTGTTCCAGTTGCTCTTATACTACTAACACCAAATTCAACGTTACCACTAGTTAACGCCACATCGCTAGGCACTGGATGATTACTTGCTTGTGTAAATGTTTTACCTGTCAATGTATATATTAATGATATTTGTTTATTTTTACCATCATGCTCAAATCCATAGTATTGATTGTTAGCTGCACCTGATCCACCACCGTTTATAGCAGCACCAGTAACAGCTGTGCCTATAACCTTAATTACAGAGCCAGTGTATTGATTAAATGTTTGAGTTGGAAAAGTAGATGCTATACTAGAATCTTTTGTTCCTGATGTTTCTAAGTTGATCTTATAAGTTGTAGACCTTTTAAAAGCGACAGGTCTATTGTCCGCTGCTATTATAGATTTAGACAATTCACATTCATTAGCATTATCACCATCTGGATTTAAAGTTAAAACTTTTATAGTTTCTCCATCTGCAAAAAATTTATTGTTAGCGTCTGTTAAGAAAATCTCATCTCCAACTTGCACGTCTGTTAAGCTATCAAATATAACCTTAGTCGCACCACTTGCCGCCATACTACCGTTAACTTTAGTTACACGTATTGTAGGTAAAGAAGGAAACCTTTGCTTATAAAAATAATGACCCTTTTTATTTAACTTTTGAGATAAAGATTGTTTAACACCAACGGGTAAAACAAATGTTGAATTAGTGTTTGTTAGTATAGAGTTGTCGCTACTATCTAGAACACTTAATTCAAAAGGAGTGCTTGGTGATCCGTATATTTTTATAAGTCTTTCTTCACCTTCTTTATTAATTGTTGAGCTACCAAGGTATAATCTTTTTATAGTATTAGTTGAGGGTGTGGTAACTCTAGCAACAGAGTAGTTTAAATCAACATTAACATCATCTCTTGATTTTATAGCTCTTGATGAATTACAAACTATATTAAACTTATTTAATGTTGGAGTTTTTTCTATAAATAAATTTAAATTACTATTATTACCAGAAGATACACTAACAGATGGTGGGTTTGATATTTTAAAGTTAGTGCTAGGTGTTATAGTAAATGTAGCTATTGCAACGTTTTTATTATAAGGTATTATACTAGATGTAGTATTAGTTGTTAACTCATTAACTTTACCAATGTTTGTTCTACTAGTTGAAACTGTAGTTGTATTATTTATTACTATATTACTATCACTATCTATAGTTTTACTACCAAAACTTAGTTGCTTTGAATTTGTTTTTAATTTTTGCGGTACAGCTAGCCCCGTAAAAGATAAACTTGAGTTGTGAGTTTTAGCTGCAATTTTTAATTTTAAATTTGTAGTAGTCTGTAACATAATTTATACTTCTGTTGGATATAGATTTAAAAATATTTTATTGTTTTTAATTAAACCCGCTAAATCATCAGCTATCGGTGATGAGGATTGCCAAAAAGGAATTTCTAAGTTTGATTGAAAAGGTATTTTTACTTTAATTGTTTTCATATCTATACTACCATCGGGTTTTATAACTTGAGTTATTTCAGCATTAGCAATATCTAAATAACTATTATTTTGAGTAACAACTCCACTGGTATTTGTTTCTGAAACAAGTAGTGTGTAATTTTCAGGCACGATAACACTACACGACATGAGCCAGTTATTAACATCTAACGCGCTCGTTAAAGGATCATTATCTGATCCAGCAGCGCTTGTTGATATAATTTTCCAAATATCAGCTGTTTCGGCTATAAGCTCGTAATCAGGGTTGTTACCAACTGATATATACCACTGTAGATGGGTTGGTAAAACTCCATCTCCGGGTGTTAAAAAAGGATAATCTGTAGGATTTAAATATGGAATACTACCCACACCACCTTCTGAAGACCACGCTGCAATTCTATACCCTTCATTTCTTTGTAGATCATGAGCAACAGGATTTGACTCAGCATTAGGACCAATTGTTCCTTGTGTTAAAGTAATGTTGGCACTAGCATTGAGAACCGTTCCACCAGATTCAGTAGCTCTAGGTGGAATTACACATAAAATTGATCCGCACTCTGTGGTTACATTATTAGTATTGTTAACATCAAACCATCCGCTCCAAGTGTTTCCATCTTCAAATGTAGCTGAACCACTATATTGATTATAAGTTGTTGGTTGAAAACTAGCTAAAGGAGAATCTTGTTGTGGGTCTGGTGAACCAACAAAGTATCCTGGATTATTATTTAACCATAAAAAATTAGGATCATACACAGGTGGGTTTGGGTAAGCATAAAGATCGTCTTCGTCATTAAAACAATTCCTGTTTTGAAGCCAGTAAATACTACTCGCGTAGGCAGCATCATCAAAATATTTAGCTACAAAAATATCGCAGTTTTCATAATTAGAGTTAATTATTAATTCAAAAAATTGGAGACCTATGCTATTATTAGTTGGGGTCCAAACCTCTTCTTCTTGACAAGGGGCTGCCGTACATCCAAAATCTAAATTTATATAAACATCATTACTAGGCATAGTAAAACCAGGATCTAGTTGAACCATAACTATAATCTCGTTGTTGCAATTAGTATCACCATCTGTTAAAGTATCATATATTCTTACTTGATTTAAAGTACCTTGGTACTGAGATATAGCTGCACCTGTGCTAACAGATCCCATCTGCCAACTACGTATAGAGGTTTCTAGTGGAGATAATGCACCAATATTAGTAGGAGAAATACTATTTAAAAAAACCATGTTTGAATTTATACGGTAATTAGGTAGTGGAGATATTTTTAAAAAATATGAATATACGGTTTGAGCTTGAGAAGAAGTGTAACCCGTACCACTAGGTAGGTTTTGAGCCTCTAGTGTTCCCCCGTTAACGCTATCTCCAGCAAACTCTTCTGCTGAATATGATGTTATAGTACAATTTTGTAATGAACTTGACATAATTAATTATATTAACCAGAGTAACCGGGGCTATTAGAACCCTGACCAGCTGGATCGTTACTAGTATCGTTTTGAATAGTAAAAGTAAAAGTAGAAGGTGCTACTTCTGGTAGTTCAACCGCCGTAGGATTACCTATACCTTGAACAGTAAACTCATTAGTATCTAAATTTTCCTGCGAACTCTGTATACCTTGTATTCTATTAAACCATTTATTTTCTTTATCTATAAACTCAATAACTCTACCTTCTTGTAGATCAGTATTTAAAGTGTCAACCCACCAGCCATTTTTGCCTATTAAGTTGTAGTAGTCATAATCATCTAGATTTTGTATAACTCTAGATTGTGAACCTTCATAGTTCATAGCTTTAAAAGATTTTACCTGACCAGGAGCATCGTTAAATACAACTTCTAATTTAGACTCACTAAAAGAGTTTAGAGAAGTTGCCCCATAGAATAAATTCCTTCCCACGTTTGTTGAGTAGTGTTTCCATATTGTACCATCTTTAACCGTTAGGTATTGACCAGAAATAGATAAACCTTCATCTGGTTTAAACGATTTAAAACTAACCCAACCTTTAGAAGTTTCGTTAAAAGAAATTGTTGGGCCATTAGCTGGTGATGGTGTAAACGTTAAGTTATATTCACCATTAACAGTATCAAAGTTACCAAGAAGTTTAGTTTTATTTTTTAAATTTTTTCTAAACCAAGTTTTCATACCAACACTTGATATAGGAGTTAAACCATCTCTTGATAATCTAAGAACAGCTCCTCTTTGTGTGTCGGTAAAATACATTCTGTATTGATCAACAGCTAAAGATTCTGGATTATTAGATATACCATAGTCACCTAAAAATGTAGATACTTGTCCTAACACTCTATCAGTTGCTGTTAATTGTGGATTACCATCTGCATTAAATACAGCTTCTTTATTTGCTAAAATTCTTAATATTCTATCTTCACAAAAAGCAATAACATCTGTATCTCTACTTTTTAATCTTTGTATAGAACCATAAGCTGGGTTTAAATCTTTAATTATTTTTTCACCCATGTTAAATTCATTTAAATCATTAACACCAGATGTTGTATTATATAAACCTGAATATATTAAGCTACTTGTTTTGTTCTCTTGACCAAAGTCATCTATTGTTGCAGATACTCTAACACCATTATCTATTTGAGGCGCGTTAAAGTCATCACGTATTCTATCTGATTCTACTCCATTACCAAATGAATAACAATTGTGCCAACCAAGTTGAACAGCATATTGATAAACATCTTTTTTAATTTGGTAGTAACCTGTTTGAAAATGTAAGGTTACATCAAATGAAGTGCCGGCTACAGCGTTAGGATCGGCCTCATCGAAACCAGTTATCCACCTAACATCTGTTAATTGATTGTTACCACCAAATGAACCAAAGGGTGGAAAATGTTTTAAGAATATATTACCAGGAACATCGTCTCCAACTACACTAGCACCGTGGCCACCTATACCATCACTTACAGCAAAAGCAGCTACATCATTAAACGCAGAACCATCTTGATTTGTTATAGATATTGTTCCTTGTGGTAAATCATCTGTAACACCACCATCAAAAGTTATAGTGACATCTACAGTCGGACCCGCTACGTATGTTACATTATCACCAGATGGAGCTTTATAATATTTTTCAACCTCACTTTTTGTAATTAAACCACTACTATGTTCAAAGCTAATATGATCGCCAATACCTATTCCACTCTTATGCACGCCAACAACATCGTCACTAATATTAGTTGATATTACTTTTATTATAGATTCATTTTGTGTATACTCTGCTCCACCAACTTTAATATCTTTAAAAATATTTCCATCTAAATCAGTAGTTAAGCTGTTTATTTGATTACCACCTTCAATGTCAAAGTATTGACTAAATACTCTAGATTTTAATGGTGCATAAGCTAATGTGTTGCCTTGCTCTAGTTTCATAGGTAATGCATGCGTAGCTTCGTAATATATGTCAAGTTCTTCACCTTCTTTAGGTTCTGTTTCCCAAACACCTCTATCTGTTTCAGCCTCAATCACATCTCCACCGCTAATAAGAGCTCTTTGTAGTATACTAAATCTTATAGCTCCAGCTGTTCCATCGTGTTTAGCCCAACCTCTAGGATCAAACTCGTCTAAATTAGTTATACCTTCATTTAGTATTTCCCCTGTTACTTCATCTACTTTTCTAAACTCAAATCTTATAGAGTGTCTATTACAACCTTTTTGACTACCTTTACACTCTCTACATATAGCTTGATCTAAGAAATTACCATCATTACCACCTGGATCACCAGCTATATTATTTTTCCTACATCCAACTTTTATTTTAATTGGTTCAGCTGGATAAGAAGAGTTAATAGAACCAGGAACGTAAAAATCTAGTTGAGAGCCCGTTAAATAAGAAGCTCCACTTTCTTTTAATATACTCCAGCAATCTATAGTATTGTTATTCTCATCCACACAATTAGCATTTTCACCGCCCCATCTTAAATCTGTCACCGGATCATAACCATCATCATCATCTCCACCTAATGCAAACGTAGAACTATCATAAGCTGTTGAACTTGGATTTGATATATCTGGACCAAAAGGATTGTTATTGTTTGTAACAGGTTGTGTAGTAGATATTACCTTGTCTTTAAATTGATTATCATCATTATCTACTTCATCACCATCAAACTCGCGGCCAAAGTTTTTTATTTCGTTTGAATATTGTATTGGTAAACTAACACTTCCATCGGGACTAGATTCAACAATCACGTATGTATGTGGTTTACCTCCTGGACCAGATCCATCATCTAAAAACCTAAAATAAGTTCCAGGTGTTGTAAAGTAATTGTAAACAGTTAAAGCCCCACCAACACCATTTAACTCAGATACGTCTGTCGCAAATGTACCTTCTGCTCCCCAACTATCTTGAGATCCGTCTTCGCCTTTAGTTTGACTGAATACCATTCTACACATACCAACCGCTGTTGGATCTGCACTTGTGTCTAGTGCTGTTGGCTTGTAATTAAATATATACGGCGGAGTAGAATATTCAGTGTCATCATTTGATAACGTTGTTAGTCCGTATCCAGCTGGTGGAGTAGATGCGTTTCCTCTAATACCCATCTCTGTTGTGTTACCAGGATTTGTACCAAACTCTTGTAAACGATATTTAGTAGCTCTAGCTCCATCTAAAAAAACTCTATTTCTAATATTAATACCTAGCCCAGCTATATTAGCATATGATGTGCCTAAAGTAGATTGATGCCAATTTAAAAAATTCTTCCAATAACGTTTTGTTGTTCTACCATAGTTAACGACTTTATTAGCGTTATTACTTCCAAAATTATTACTGTCAAATTCTGCTGTTATGCCTACATCTTCTAAAACATCATTTATTTGACAACCTAAAGCAAAAAAATTAGCTTGAATAGGATCGTTGCTTAAACCTTGAGGTGCTGGATTTTCTGAAAACTCACCCCAACCCCACCAGGTGTAAGGTGATCCTGACGTGTCTGTTACGTTTGCTGAACCAGTTGATTCTGCATCTAAATCTATATATACACCATTGTTTGAAGGGTAATTATCACTACCACTACCCACATAAGAGTATGGACCAGACTCAGCTGGACTATAAGTTTGTGAATCAACATAGCTTATAGCCACTTGATCTATTTCGGTAAAACCAATAGATGATGCTGTTATTTTTTCTACATATTTCTCTATTGGTTCGTCTTTTTCTATTAACACAAAAAATCTACCATCAAACTCTGGTTTGTTTTCCACTACTTCTTCTTTAAACTCTAAGAAATAATTTAAATCGTTAGAAGAAGGATCTGCTTCAAGTAAATTTAGTGCGTAACCAGCTAACGTGAAACGTTCTCTCATATTAGCACTTTCACCAAATGATTTATTAAATCTAATTGTAGCGACGTTGTCCGTTAAACCTACTGTACCTCTACTAAAGTTTGTTACTTTTTTAAAATCTCCACTTACTAGTTTGTTAACAGTAACACCTGTTGAAGTATTAAGAGTTCTACCAACAACTCTAGCTAGTAGTTGACCTCTTTTATTAGGACCGTATGTATCCAAAAAGTTTTGATATTCATCTGGTCCAACACCAATAGCTTTTCCCCTATCAGGATCTATAAGTAAAGTTGGATCAGCAGTGTTTACAACAGCCCCACCACCATCATGGGTAAAATCTGATCCTATCCGCACTTCACCCATAAACCTATGGTCTATCTTTATAAAATCAGGGGCTTCATTTTCTATAGCTATTATTTTATATCTAGCATCTTCTAATACTGGTATGTTTTCTCCATGAGCTTTTTTTAATTCTAAGTAGGTTTCAATATCTACTTTGTTTCTATCTGCTGATGGAAAAGATAACCATATGTTTTCTTGTTCTTCAGCATAATACCATCTATCCATTACCATGCTATAGTATTCGTTAGAAGTTTCTTTAACGTAATACTTAACGTAATCCATCCACTCCATAGTATCAGGTGTACTAGCTGGTAAACCTAGTTTGTTCCAGTCTTGTTGAACTAGTAGTTTATTAGACATTGCAGCTAGTTGCTTTTTAACTCTTACATCGTCTGTTTCAACTATATAGTTGGTTGTTGTTGGATCAGAATCTAAATCAATTAATCTATTTGATACGATAACAGGTGTTTCTCTACCGTACTTATCACCAAAAACCATACCAACTTTATAATCTCTAATAGTTTTTACAGATCTTTTAGGTTGACCATTTACAGGTTCACTTACAACATTTTGGGTTAAACCAACAGGATATGTTAGATCAAAACCCTGCACGTAATTACCGTACACTACTCTACTACCAGTTATTTCTTGAGCTTTAGCATGCCTAGGCACATTGTCAAAAGCTCTAAGTATTTGATTTGAAGGTATAGCTCTATGTATAGTTTCTGATTTAATAGTTAAGCTACCAGTTTCTATACTTAATTGAGTTGTGTTATTATTATCAACAGTTGTATCGTTTGGAGTAAATAACTCCCACTCGTTATCTCTAACCTTCTTAATACTCTTTATACTGTACACTGTTGGATTATCAGTTGATTTATATAGTACTTCAACTTCTACAATATCTAAAGCTCTATCAGTATAATAAGGTATAAAATCTTTTATAGTTAATTCTCTTATAGTATTTATCATACCTAAGTTATGGCCTTTCTTTACGTCATAATCAAAAAGACCTGGATCAAAAGCTAATTCAGAAAATGGAGAGAACGCAGAGTACTCGCCATCTTCGTATTTATATCTATAACCAAACCTAGCAAACTTTAATTCAAACTTTGGTTTCTCTAAACTAGTAACTTCAAAAGACCAAGAGGTCATATCATTTTCAATTATCAAACTAGGTTCAGTTAAAACTTTAACTCTTATTTTATTAGTTACAAAATCAACAGGTACAGATGTTGTCGATGCTTCATCTAAGTATGTTAAAAACTCAACTTTAAAATCAACTGCATCAAATCCTACTTCAACTTCTTCTTGAGTTACTGTTAACACATCTCCTTGAATTAAAGGTATTTGACTAAGCTCAGGTGATGATATACCTATGTTCACTGCTGTACCAAAACTGTCATAAGATAAACCTATTTGTAATTCATCACCTACTATTGGTTGAGCTCCACCTGATATCCAAGGAACTAAACCAGATGTGTTTAAATATTCGTTTACTGTAAACTTTAGCTCAGCTACATCACGAGCGTTAACGTGTATAGTTGGCGCTGTTTTAGGCGCTGGTCTAAGAACAGTAACATG
>Ga0098036_1000932_pt1 | contig 11644 bp, 10 predicted proteins | sample 4_EtaG_FD_77064 | JGI IMG/M metagenome (GOLD analysis project Ga0098036, IMG submission 77064) | Marine viral communities from the Subarctic Pacific Ocean - 4_ETSP_OMZ_AT15127 metaG | ecosystem: Environmental > Aquatic > Marine > Oceanic | place: Pacific Ocean | collected 2015-01-07 | reverse complement strand
TCTGTCTTCTGTTCTTTAACAGTTTCTAGCATTAGGTCCCTCGCCAAGTCAACAATGACTTCATGGGTAAAATCATCTAGTTCAGAGTCTACCTGACCTCCTGGGTCAGCTCTGTTTACTTCGATGTCTACCGGGTTTTTGAGATATCTCATTCTATACGAGGTAACGGCAAAACTGCCGTCGGTTAAAACTTCATGTCGCTTAGGACCATTGTCAGCGTTGAAATACATTCTGAACACTGATGCCCCTAAGTTGTCAGCAACTGGTCTCTTGTACGGGTTGCCTTTAAACTTGCTGTATTCGTCATGAGATACTACTCGAACTCCTGCTTCTGCATTTCCAGTGCAATCAGGTCGACTAATCTCTACAAGTTCATATATAGTGAACATAAAGTCATCTGGTAAGTCAAAGAACGTTCCGTTAGGTAACACTCCTACTTGTGAACCAGAAACAGTCAAGGCCCCAGAGTCTTGTATTAAGGCACTGAGTCCTTGACCTCTTGCTTCTGTTTCTTCAAATCCAGTTTGATGGGAATTACTCTTATAGTTGTAAAACCTTTTTGTGTACTGAATTTGTGCTGACGAAAGGATAGACGAAAGCTCTACATCTGTGTACCCAGGGGAACCAAATGCATTTGCCCTATCTAATAGGAACTCTAGCTTGTCTGCCATTTCGTTAGCTGTCATTATTCTACTTCTCTAAGTTGATCAATCATTGCTTGAACTCTGAGTCTAGTCTCTTGGTTTTCCTCACGGTTAAACCAGTGAATAGCATCAGATAATGTACCTAGTTCTACGCCTGAATCAAGCGAGTAGATATTTCTTTTCTGTTCTACATTACCTGCTCTACGTGCATCAGCAATAAATAGCTTATCATCATAAAGCGGATCATCTAGAATCTGAACAAAAGTTCCTCTATCATCTTCCATTAACTTACCTACACTAGCTTTTAATTGCTTAGTGCTTGAAGCATCAGAAGGTGATTTACCTGCTACTCGTAAGAAGTCTCTCATAGCAGCATCAGACTTACATACTGAGTCAAACAGTGAGTATGCTTTTGCTTCTAGTTCTAGACGTTCTAGTGTTTCATCTCTCATCTCATCTACGTTAGTAAATACATACTCGTAACTAGCTCTACGAACTGTACGGTATGCTTGAGGAGACTCTGCGAACTTAGCCTGGTTAGCAGATAGAATCTTGTACTTTAACATGTCCATAGGATTCTTAAGATCTAAACGCAAACGTGCATCTCTGATCTGTACTCTTGCTCTAGAATCAGATCTCCAAAAGTTTGTATCCTTTGGTAGATATGGATTTAGAGAAGTACCTACAATCTTTTCAAAGTACTCTTGTTCTGTTAATTCTTCTGGCTTGCCCTCATCATCCATAAAATCTGGACAAAGAGATTTAGTTACAGAATCCATAACAACTGTTACTCCTCCGCCTTTGGCAGCTGAGTTTAAAGGAAGCTCAAATGATTTAACTACTTTCTTGAACAAGAATGGATCATTCTCCTTCTCTCTATAGTTAGATACAATTCCTTTCCATTTCTGCCCTGCCTCTACAGGCTTGACATCAATGATCTTATCTTTTAAATAAGGGTGATTAAACGACATTTTACTCTATTCTTTTGTTTAACAAATTATTTTTTCTTCTTACGCATAACCTTTGCACCATAAGCTGCAGGAACTGCTTTCATACCTGCTTTCTTAAGGATACCTTTAGCCATACGTACTGCTCCGGGATTAGGCTTGTTAGTTCCGCCCATGCCCATTGCCTTAGTAATGTCAGCTTTGGTAGCTTTTTTCATAGTGCCTCCTGCTGCCATTTTATACAGGCCGCCCCCTGGCATCTTTTTCTTTTTATTCATCATGAGTGATAAAGGTTAAAAGGAGGGGGATTTTGCGCCCCCCTCCGATTAGTAAATTAATTACGATACGTTAAGTTGGAAGTCAAGAACCTTCGTCGGGTCTTGCATTACAAGTCCTCCAAACTTAGCTGAGTGTACTTCGTAACCGTCGATTGGTGAAGATACCATCTTAGGAGATGTCTTACCCTTACCGCCAGCAGTGAATGGATCACGTAAACCAGCAATGTAAGCATAGATATCATCACGGCCTCTTGGACGTACTCTGTAAACCTCTGCAGATTCACCGAAGCCCATAACGATCATTCTGTGTGACTCAGCAATACCAGCTCCTTCTGGGTGACGCTTAGGGAAGTAAACATCATCGTCCATAAAGTCTGCAATCTCAACAGTTAGCTTGATACCGTTGTAGTAGTTGTACTCTACGAACTGGTATCCGAAGCTCATTGGGTTGATTGCTCCAGTATTGTTAGCTGCACCCGCTCCGTATGCACCGTTACCTGTAGTTACGTTGCTGTAGATAGAATCGCCGTTAGCCTTAGCTTGGATCTGCTTGTGGATTTCAATAGCACCTCTCTCACCAGTAATAATATGTAGGTGACGGTCGCCACGTCCAATCTTACCGATAGACATGTCAAGTGCAACTTCCATCAAGTAGTCAAGATCGAAAGTATTGTATAGGTGACGGTTAGCTGGAGCAATCTGCTCGAAGAAACCAGAACCTGCACCAATCTCGAATCCGTTCAAGTCGTCAGTGTTTAAGTATCCTGAGTCAACTGTCCAGTTCTTCTTACCATATAAAGAAGCACGAGCCATCATTTCCTCTGCTTGGTACATAACTACAAGGTCAATGTAGTTAATCCATACAGACTCAGTCTGTCCTCTGTACATGAATGGGAACTCTAGTGGCTCATTCTGACCTTTCTCGATGCTTGATCCAGGAACCTTGTACTGCATTCTACACATAGAAAGACGGTTCTGCATCTTAAATGGAGAAGTAAAGTAAGGCTCTGCACCTTCGTAAGAAAGTGTACCTGGTACTAGGTCATAAAACTTAGAGAAACGATCTCCTACTGATACATCAGTACCAACAATGAATGAGATGTTAAGGTCGTCATTTAGAAGCTCTACTTCGTAAGCGTACTGAGATCCATCCTCATGTACTTCTTTTACTAAGAAGTGGTAGTCATCAGTTTCTCCTTTAAGAACGTTAGTTCTTTCGAACATTGGCTCAGAGAATACAAGACGGAATCTTTGACGATTTGCGCCGACTACTCCTGTAAGAGCTGACCCTGCCTCATCTTGGATAGCAACAAGAGGTACGTTCTTGTCCTCTTGACCTTTTAGCATCCACTGGTAGAAGCCATTTTCTAAATCTACTTCCATTTCTGGGAAGCGGTTAACGAAGTTTACCATAGAACCCTGTAGGTTCATTTGATAGATCTGCTGAATCGCCTTATCAAGAAGTTGAGGTCTCTGCTGGTACAACTCATAGAAGTGATTGTCAGCAATCAGACCTTTAAAGTCCTTGGGACGATAAAGTTGAGTGTTGAAAAGTTTTTGCATTTTACAAAAATTAGGTTATTTAAATTATTTATTTATTTATTCACCAAACGCATTTTCCCAGAACGAAAGGTTCAGCTTTGTACCAGCAGAACTTTTTTGACCCGGTATAGAGGTTTGTTGTTGTTCACGAATTAATTCATCCAGCTTACGCTTTACTTGCTTCTCTGTAAGTTTTACTATCTTACTCATGTCAGGCCTGAAGTTTCCTTCTTTGTCTGCATTGAAAAGACCAAGTACGTTGTAGAACTGAATTAATTTTTCAAATCCTTGGGGATTACTACTTTGTTTATGTCCCAACTCAGTAAACTGAGCTCCTGTTTCAGGATCTGTATAAGCTATATCTGTCATTGCTTTTTTCATAGCATTCTTATGACGAGTTGTTAGCTCAACACCTGGTAGGATTTCTTTCATGTCGTCCACAGAATTGATTAAGGTGTTAAAAGATTCTTCGTCTCTTTGGGCCATCCTCTGAGCACGTTCTTCTTTTTCTTTACGCTTTACTTCTACAAATTGTTTTGCTTGTGCTTTTAACTGAGGCAGCGCTGTATTCGCTTTCTCTTGTAGCTTAGCAAGAACAACTGCTTCATCAATGCTCTCTCTTATCTCTGCGTCGTTAAGACCTTTCATCTTAAGGTATCTGCCTAAAATATCTTTTTGGATATTCTCCTGCTGTAAAACTTCTGGAGTTACACGATCGAAGTAATCAATGTCTCTAGCAACTCTCATTGCTACAAGTTCATCATCGAATGCATCTTCTATTTCTAGGAACATTTTCTTTGCTCCTGAGAAATTCTGTACAAATCCAGTAACGTTTTCCTCAAGACGAGTATTAAGAGTCTTATCGAACAAAGCAGCAAGATCATCTGCTGTTTCAATTCTTACGCCATCTTCTAGTTCTAAGATACCTTTATCTGAAAGTTCTTTTACAAGGGCTGAATATATAGTATCAGCTTCTTCAGTGCTTATATTTTCTACAGTAGCTGTAGAAACTTCTGCGGTATCGTTAGACTCTTCGTTTCTAACTTTTTCAAGGAACGGTCTCTCATCTTCTAGACCTGACAGGTCTATGACTCCAGGAGGGGGAGCTGTTTCTTTTACGGGAGTCTCCTCTTTTGGAGTCTCTGTAGTTGTTTGTTCGGAGTTTTCAGTCGGTGTGTTCGGTGTTACCAATTGTACTCCTTCAAATGGATTTTTAGCCATAGCTCTTTTTATTCATTTACAAAATTAATATACTAATCACAAAATTTCTAATAGGTTTTCACAGATTTTCTCAAGGTCTATGGTTTTTCCTTATGAACTTTGTTTATTTTTTGCTAATTCTTCTTTTACACGGTTGTTTCTTTCCTTTTCATTCTGCTTTCTGTTCTCTAATTCTAATTTCTTTGCATCAAGAACACCTTTTTGTCTCGCTTTCTCAACTTCTAGTAAATCAGGTACCCCGTCTCTATCAGCATCTCCTCTCAAAGACATAGCCTGTGATCTCATCTCAGCTATACGCTCTTGAGATTCTCTATCTTTTTGTTTCTCTACAGCCTTAAACTCTCGTTCAGCCTGGCTATCTTGCATCTCCATCTGCTTCATTTGCTGAGCTGACTGCTGTGCTTGTTGCTGCATTTCTTTCTGCTGCTGTGCCATACGCTCTGATGAGTCCTTAAGTTTACGTGCAATATTCTGCGATGACCCAGAAGTATAAATAGATACTAGGTCAGCAATCTGAGCATTACCATTCTGTATAGCAGCCTGTGCTAGCTGACGTAAGTCATTAAACAGCTGAGTATCATTATTAGAATCAGATACGTGTACATCAAACTCTGTTTCTGAAAACTCGCTATACTGTTGTACAAACTGTTGGCCTAAATCATCAAGTAGGAAAGATCCACGCTGAGGATTATCTTTGTAGGCAACCTTACATGCTTCTAAATATTTATGTAGTACAAGTCTACGGAACTCAGAGTCAAGCTGGAACCAACGCTCTGTTACTTTAGCAAACTGACTTATCTCTGCTTGTACATTTCTTACAGCCGCACGAGTACCAATCTCTCCTTCTCTTGCTCCCTGTACTCCTGCGATCTTACCCATAGTAGCCTCGATGTTAGCAAGGTAGTTAGTTAACATCTGGATACCTGTAGTATTAGCACCCATAGAAACCTCTTGGGTAATAAATGTATTAAAAGAACCTGCGGCTTTACCCTGAGCAGGTCCCTTTAGTACTTCCTGAGTTGGGTCAAGGAACATCACCTTATCAATTTCCGTATACTGTAACCATTCTGCAGGGTCCCATCCAGAAGGTATCAAAGCAGTATTTACAGCAGTAGCTGTTCCTTTAAACGTAGCGATCTCAAGCTCTCGTTTCCAAAATCCTATATCATAAGCATAATCAAAAGGCTTAAGTAGATCCATACAAGATTGTACTTTATAACCATTTGTATTACAACTCATGCCAATAACAGGCGGTGTACCTGAAGATAAATTAGTCATTGACTTTGAGCTGTGTGCCACAGGTTCCATCTTAACATAAATGTCTTGACCTATCTTAGTGCCTCTAAGCCACTCGTTAATCCACATATATTTAACAGTCTCTCCGAGCTCTTCTTTTGGCTTGTAGAATTCATTTACATATGTAATCTGCTCGTCGCCAAGCTCGTCTATATATGTAAGTCTACCAATCTTACGACGTGACCTCCAGTATACAGTTACTTCTCTAATCTCTCCTTTCTCATTAAAGTCCCCTCCAAAAGCATACTTCTCAATAACATTAGGAGAAATAAGTTTAATATTATCATCAGCTGTTGATCCATTATCTGTACCAGTAATTTCTCCGGTATTAGATACTAGACTAGCTAAGTCTCCTCTATTAGATAAGAAATAATCTGACTGGTAGTCAGAAAGGTACTGGTCACGCTCTTCTAATTTCTTTACATCTTTATCTGTAAGATGATCCCAGTAGTCATCCATAATCTGTCCTATAGATCTATACTGGTAAATTACAATAATATCTCTTTCGTGTAAATACAACGAAGATCCTCCGCCCATAGTAAAGACATTACGAGGGTCTATACGTCTCATTACTGGTCTGCCTCCTAGGACATCACACTGAATAACCTGTTCTCCTGATACTAGAAGATCCTCAAAAGTTCTACGGAATAAAAACTCAAAGTTATTCTCTTTATACTCTCTTGTTAAAATAAGGTTAGCTGTCTTCTCTGCAAGATCCTGGTAGTCATAAGTCATAAACTGCTTAATCTTCTCTACTTCTTTTTGCACAGCCTTCTCGTCTGGCTTTTTAGCCAGTATAGCTAGTGTCTTCTCAAACAGCTTTTCTTTTAACTCTTCTTCCTTTCTAGTATTAGAGTCTTCATCCTTACCAGAGATGTATACCTTAAACTCTCTCTTTCTAGAAATGTAGTCTCCTAGTAGTAGATCAATTTTAGCATTACCTATACCAACGTGTTGGAACTTAGCCGGAAAGTTATCTAAATCTAATTGAGCTGGATTAATGTACTTTTCAAAGTTCCGTACATCTATGATGTTCGCTCTAAGGTTATAGTTCTCTGTTTTGTTTCCAAACTCTCCTCTATAATATTCGTTACTTCCTACAAGTCCTTCTGAGAAATCAATACATTTTTTGTACCATTTGTCATTTTTCTTTGTATCTGATACTTTCTGGTTAGGAAAGTTATAACCTGTATACTTAATATTCTCGTCTGTCCCTCCAGTATAGTTTTTTGCCATGATAATCTACTTAAGTTGCAAAATTAATCAAAAAATCTTTTTCTTGAGGAAGATACGCCTCTTTTTGTAAAGTATTTGTTTTCTAAGAAGGTCATTCTCTTCTCTGTGTGGTCTTTTTTTGCTTTATGCATAGTTTCATCGTACCAAAACAACATAATTAATGCAGAAACTCGGTCAAAGTTACCTTTTGGATTCCATCTAATCAATTCTTTTAGTAATGCTGGCGATAACACAGTAGTTAAAACTAAATTATCGTTATTAGGCGAAATAGGCCCCATTAACCAAGAGTTAATATAATCTAATCCTGTATCGTTAATTCTACCTGAGTTATAAATTCCTTTAGATGTATTACTTCCTACCTTATATGTATCAGAGTTTCTAAGTTGGTATGGAGTTTCTGCTAACAAGTATGTACAATTGTTCTGCACAAAATAATTAAACAAACCTATAAAGTTCTGCTCGTACATACCTGTAGCCTTATAATACATAAGTAAACGTCTACAAACTTCGTAGAAAAACTTTGGGTCATCTGTACGTCCCGTATATTCTGCCACGATAGTTCTAGTTAATCTATCAAAGACTATAATAGAAGGTAAAGAATCTGTAGTAGCTTTTGCTTTATCTACAACGTCAATACCCGCTATATATCTTCTAGAGTCTATTTCGTCTTCTTCATTCCTTTTAGGCTTTGCATATAGTTCTACTAAGCCTTGCTTTCTTTCAGTCCTGTCTAGAGGAAATGTACGTATAGGTAATTGATCCTGGACTGTCTCAAAGTATACCTCTTCTTTGTCATTAAACTTTAACCACCCCTTGTAAGCAGCATCTAGGAATCTTTTCTTCTTACCTCCTAGCACCTCTGATAGTTGATCTTTGAGTAACACAGTAGGAAATCTAGTACCCTCTGTTACAAGGAATGCTTCAGAAGGTAGAAGTGGATTATTAATAATATGTACCTGATATCTAGTAAGATCTTTACGCTTCTTATCTCTTGCAACATCCTCCTCCATCATAGCAGAGCTTTCGTCTGTAATAAGATTAGGCCCTTTCTTATGCTTGTTACGAGTCTGAATTACAGGCACAAAGTATCCTATCTTACCCCTAGACTCAAAAGTATCATCAAACGCTAAGCAGTTGTATTGGTCTGGATTACGAAATACATTCTCTGCAAATAATACAGATCCCCCTTGAGTATAACCACCTGTACCTAACATCCATAGCACCTGGCGCTTAAACATCTTCGATGCTTCTGCTCCTTCTAATGCACCAATAGTTTCTACAAGAATATCAAAGAAACCGATCTCATCTAGCATTACTAGGTTAGGACGACCTGCATTACCTGCTAGCGGATTATTTCTAAAAGTTCTATGGTATAGATATGAGCCGTCTACATTCTTAAGAAACGATCCTTCTTTCTTTGACCCTGACCATCCTTTATACAGCGGACTAGGGAATATAGAAGACTCGTACTCAAACTCACCAGGTAGATTACGCATACCAAACAAAATCTTATCTAGTAGTGGACCTGACCATTTAGAATCAATAGCTCCTATAACTGTATCTGATGTAAGCGGTCTTTTATTTTTCTTAGCTCGTAGATATTCATCATAGTCTATAGCACCTCCTGTTAGCCAGTTATGGGCCCCAATACCTGCGGATGCATATGACTTACCACCTCCACGGGCCTGTATAGATATAAGATTCTTAGCTGAGTTTTGGTATAAAGGCTTGCCTAAGTTTTTGTCATGGATAGTTCTTAGGTACGCTCGAGCAGGCATATACTTCTTTGTTAAATCTTCTTCTCGTATTACACCTAAAGAAATGTACTGAGTCAACATTCCCATCTCTTCAATAGACGCTCGGTCTGGTCCTAGAAATCTATTACAGGTTATTTCAGTATCATCTGTAAATCCCGAGAACCCTCGGCACTCTTCATAGATAAGAAACAACTCCCAGTCTATATCACGTAGCCAAGGCTTGCCAGGTTTCTGGGCAAGAGTCCTAGGATCTTCTACAAGAATATTATGGAAGTTTATATAATAATACAAAGGGCCGGGAATCCATTTACCAGATTCCCAATGCCCTTCAATTATTCTTCTCTTCTGGAGTTTCCAAAAATCTCGATACTCATAGCGGTCAGCTATAGGATGAAGATTAGGGATCTCAGGCAGAACAAAAGACGAATTATTTACTGTCGTCCAAAAGTTCATCTTCGAGTTCTGGTTCTTCTTCTTCTACTTCTGGAAATACTACTTTAATAATCTTACCTGTTTCAGTATGCATAAAATAGTTTCTAAACAAGAATCCATACTCTTCTCTAAACTTCTCTTCGTCAAAATCTACAAAGTCTTTAACTTCTACATTCTCTTCTAGCATCTTATCTACTACTAGTTGTAAAACCTGTATCATACCATTCTGGTAGTTTACAGCTTCTGTAGCTTTAAGGTTAAAGTCTTGCATTTCTTTTCCGATCGCGTTGATCTTCTGCAGGGTTACTTGGTGGCTTGCCGGCGCACTAGTTTTCTTCTTACTCATTTGTTTTAGATTTCACCGCTCTCTGATAATGAAAGCGAATTTATATTAGAATTTTCTTCGTTAGTTAGTTCGTCACAGATCTTCTGGTAATCTTTATAGATAGCATATGTATTTCTGTGCAGCTTATCAAGATCGCCCCCATTCTCTAAATCATACTCTTGATTCTTTAGGTAAGCAGATCTTTTCTTTATCATCTCGTCCCAGTCCGCTAGAGCCTTCTGTGCCTCTGTAAGCATTAACCCCCTGTAAGTCTCTAACATACTACTCTCTGAGTCTGACTCCCAGTCCCACGACTTAGGAAGTAAACCTTTTACATTCTCTAGCTTATTTGGATCATAGTACATTAGAGACTTCGGATGACATACAAGGTGCAAAGCCCACATAGTTTTAGAAGACGTTGTTTTTTTCTTTGTCTTATCTCCTTTATATGTAAGACCAAACTGAGCATGATGCTTCACTTCAGGAAACACCTCCCAGTAATTACGCTCTGTATCAAATATTTCTGTTCTTCTTGATAGCATTCTTTTTCTTTAGTGTTGCCATGGTCTGGCGAACTTTATGCATCCTAGCTTTCTTAGGAATAAACTTACCAAATAGACTAATGTGAATCGTCAGGGCTGTCTCCGGGTCGAACAGATTGTCCTCCCCCTTCTTGATCTCCGACATTTTTGATACTGTAAATTTTCCCATCATCGCTAGCAAACTGCTTACTCTCTCGGGACTCAGTTTGTACTTCTGGGATAGGATCTCTATCAACTGGCTCTGGCTCTTTTGGTAGTTCTGCATAATTTAACTTAAACTCTATAGACATATCATCATCTAAGTATATGTCAAGAACTGGCGATAGCTGTGAATCTTTCAACACAGGCTTACCTAAGTAGTTCTTTTGTTTTAACCTAGCAATAATATTATTAAGATGATTAGCTTTTAAATCTAGTTTCTCTCTAATCTTTCTTCTAATGTCAGTACTCATAATATACTCTGACCTCTCCGGCTGTGGGAGATTACGATACTTGTCATTGTAGTACATAATACTAGCTAATACTGAAAGTTCTTTGTTTGTAAGAGGACTAGCTTTTGTAGCTGAGCCGTCAACCTCGTATACCAAAAAATTTATGATCGCCAAAAATTGATCATAGATTCTATCTTTGTTAGTTGGGACCTGTAAAGGGTAAGATTTCATTGCTCTCTTGTGTTCTTTCAAGCACAAATATATAAAAATCTTTATTCACATAACAAATTGTGTGAAAATTTATCCCTAACTTTGTGTCGATGTTAGATATCCAATCTAAACATAATCCTACTTCATCAGAAAGTATGACCAAAGATAATAAGTCATCAGATATTATTCTGATCAACTCATCTTCCTGTGGCTTTACTACTGCTAACAACCTAAAAATTAATTTATGAAACGACTATTTTTCGATATAGAAACCAGTCCTTGTGTAGGATGGTTCTGGCGTCCTCACTGGAGGACTCGATTAAGTTACAATAATGTAATAGAACATGCAAAAATTATTTGTGTCTCGTATAAATGGCAAGAAGAGGAAGAAGTCCATACATTAGACTGGGGCAATAAAAAAGATGACAAGAAACTAATCAAGGAATTCGTTAAGATAATGAACACAGCTAACGAAATTGTAGGACATAACGGAGATCGCTTCGATATACCTTGGGTTAGAACAAGAGCACTTTACCACGGAGTCCATAACGTACCTAGATGGCAAACACTAGACACACTAAAGTCAGTCCGCTCTAATTTAAACTTACCTTCTAATAGACTAAATGATATCGGTCAGTATTTTGGTCTAGGAGAAAAAATAAAGGTAGACGGCGATCTATGGCAGAACATTGTATTTGGAGATGCTAGCCGTATGGAAGAGATGATTGACTACTGCGAGCAGGACGTACTCCTACTACAACAAGTGTATGAGAAGATCATAGG
>Ga0098036_1000931_pt1 | contig 11654 bp, 5 predicted proteins | sample 4_EtaG_FD_77064 | JGI IMG/M metagenome (GOLD analysis project Ga0098036, IMG submission 77064) | Marine viral communities from the Subarctic Pacific Ocean - 4_ETSP_OMZ_AT15127 metaG | ecosystem: Environmental > Aquatic > Marine > Oceanic | place: Pacific Ocean | collected 2015-01-07 | reverse complement strand
GGTACAGAACAAAGAACTGGAACTATAACTGTTAGAACTAGTGCTGATGACCCTGACCCTGTAAGAACTTCAACTAGTGGTAGTGGAACTGCCAAGTCTAGAAGTAAACACTTTGGTGATAAACAAGGTTATTAGTTTAAATAATCTGATAACTTTATAGGTTTTTTGTTGAGTCTTAGTGTACACTTCATTGTTTTACCAAACGTAATCTTTTTAGATTGTACTCTATGTGTACCTCTAACATCATCATCCTCTACATCTAAATCTATTAAAGTTCCTAAACCTATATCATAACATTTGTTTACAGTTATATCTATCTCATCTAATTCTTGTTGCTCTAAAAGTAATTGTTGTAATCCTAAATTTCTAGTTTCTACAACATCATCTAAATTATTAATAGTTGTAGCAACCTGACCTTTGGGTCTATTACTAAATTTTTCAACTCTACCATTCTGATAATATACAGTATTGGTAGGTTCACGTCTTTTATGTTTTAAATTTTCTAAACCATCACCAAATGAAAACGTGTAACTAGGGATATCAGTTATAGCTTTATCTTTAGTTATTACTATATTACTTTTTTCACCGTCTTCACGGACATCTATAAAAGAAGATAATGGTTTTTCAAAATCAGTCAAATCAAAAGAGTCTTTAATTTTTTCTTTTATAATTGTATAAGCATCTAAGTTTGAACCTCTTATACCATCCATTTTCACAACAGGATTAGTGTCCCTTAACATATCTAAACCTATTACTATATTATTATAATTTACTTCATCGGTGACTACTTCATAAATAAATTGTGCTAATGTTTTACCATCATAGTTTTTTTCATCCGTAGCATTTATCTTTAACCCTGATTTACCCGTAAGAATAGCTCTGACATCTAAAACTTTCAATGTAACTTTAGTTTCATCAGGTGTGAATTCTTTGACAAAACCTCTAAATATAGGTATACTGTCTTGACCAGATTCTTCCAAAAACAATTCTACTTTTTTGTTTAAAAATGAATCGTTTTGTAAATCTATGTTTTGAATTGTTACAATCATTTGATTTAAATTATTATTACCTGAAAAATTAATACTACCACTCGACGATGCTAGTATTTCTTTATCATCAATGAATAGTTTATGAAGAAACAAAGAATTTTCTTGCGTCATCTATATTACCACCTATTGATATTTTATCTGATAGTAAAGTTCCAGTAGAACTTAATTCTATTATATGAGATATTTGCATCTGAACAGCATATTTAGGAAATTGAGCACCGGGAGGGTGGTCTTCTGACATGCCTGTAATAACACCAAAGAATCTAGTTTTTTCACCACTTTTGTGTGCAACATCTAAAAACACAGGTGTAGCATTTTGTTGATATTGTTTAATCTTTTTTCTATTACCTTGATTATCAGTATCACCTAAATCTACACTACCAAATGTAATTCTACCACCATTAACACCCATCTTTCTTATTTCAGATTTACCAAATCTATCCTGTATAGTTTGGAACTTACCTTGTCTATTGAAAGATATAGACTGTGCGATAGCTATATCATTAAGACTTACATGATGTGGGTCAACAACTTTTATAAGTTGAGAATGTGAGTTAGAGTAAGGCCATATACCTGTAACGTTTACACCTGACGGTGATGCAGTTTGAGCATTGAGTCCTATAAGTAATCCATAAGCTGAAAAATCCCACTCAGTTATAGGGTCAACATTATCACTAGCATTGTTTTGATTTACTGGACCATCCCATGTACCGCTGTTTATATTAGCTGCAGTTCTTTTTACCCAGTCTTTAGGTTTTTTGAAAGTAACACTACCTGAAGCATTTAGACCTTTAGTATTATCGGTTATTTCTAATTCCACCCAACCACCTGCTGTTGAATACCACGCTGTCATTTCTAAACCATGTGCAGTACCATCTGTAATTGTATTACTAGTTCTAAAATAAACTCTGTCAAAAATATCAGTTTTTGCTATGAGTAAATAATTTTCAGGTCTATCGGAAGATGTGTTACTATCTCCTTCATTAACTGATGTATTACCCTGAAGTTTATTTGTACCAGCTTCTCCAATCATACTAGCGTTCGTTATAGCAGAAGCAGCTAGATTTTTCCAAGAACCATCTACTATACCATTAGTATTGCTATCAGCATTAGTATACATGATAAGAGCTTCAGAGGCCTCTGATTCAGGCACTCTCACATCTCCACTAGCCACTGTACTAGTGTAAGTTATATTACTACCATCGTCGGTAGCACCTCCTTGATAGTGTTCTATAGTAGAATATCTAGCATTTATTTCACCAGTAATACCTAAATCACTACTGTCATCAAGAACCTGAGCTCTAATAAGTCTAGCAAAATCAAAGAATCTACCATCACTATCTTTAGTATGGCCATGTGCAGCATTCGTGTAAGCTACGTTAAGCCTAGGATTTGTACTTCTACCAAAATTACCACTGGTTAAAATGTCAGACACTTGCCCTATAGAGCTGGTTGGTGAAGAATGAGCTTGATATGTTGTAGAGGTTATACTAGTTCTAGTTCCTCTATCTCCAATAACGTCATCATCAATAGCATACTCAGCTATACTTGAGTTTGACGCTCTTGTAAAACTTTCACTGGCATCTACGTTAGCACTGTATAATGGGTCGGTGATATCAACAATAGGGTTTCCGTTTGATAATATACATACACAACGGTCATCTAATACTGTAGATGTAGATTGTAAATTAGTGTTATTAGCAGCTAATACATTTATAAATATTCTATTAGTATCTGCTAGATTGTCAGCGTCTAATAATTCTGCTCTAAGTAATTTCAAAGCTTTGTTTGTTTTAGTAGGACCAGTACTTTTGTTACCGAAAGGTACAAACTTCGTAAATAAATCATCACTATCACCGGCATGACTGGAAGAATTAGCAGTCTGTATGTTACCAGCAGCTATAGTATACTCTCTTATATGTCTATCCTCAGTTTGAACTGTTAACTTAACAGAAGGTTGAGTTCCAGAACTCATATCAGAATACGCATATAGTAAAGGATAGCTACCAGAATCACTTGCTACTTCTATAGGTTTGTTATAAATACCTGCGAATATACGTTTACGGTCTGTTTTTAATATTGCTACAGGTGGTAAGTTGGAAGGTATAAATCTAGGAATTTCAGCACTATTAGCTTTAGCTAGACTAACTCTTGTGAATTCGTTTTGACCTTGCGCTATAGTTGTAACAGCAGGAGGGAAACTTAATAATTTTGTTAATCTTCCAGCGTCTATATTTGTATTAGCGTGATGTGTATAGAATTTAGATAAAAATCCATCTACACTTTTGACTCTTACTAGAGGGAAGAATATTTTATGTTGAGTGTAAACGTGGTCAACTACACAGAAAGTTTTAGGTGTTTTGAATTTTACTATTTGTAAATTAGCCTTTTCTTCAGAACTGTCTTCTCCATCATCCCAATCTATATGAAACTCAAGCACAGGTTCATTAGCTTCTATTCTATAATAGTATCTATTAAATATAAAATATGGTAGTGCATCATCACTATTATACACTGTGCCCTCTACATCATCAACAGTGTCATGGGTACCTGCAGAGCCTGTGTCTGCTACCATACCAGTTGTTCCACCAGCTAAGGCGTTTGCTTCTGTATTATATACTCTTATTACATTACTCATATTTAACTCGCATCTATATCAAAGGCTGCCTTTCTAAAGTTTATAACAGGAGAAGCAGCTACTTCTTCCGAGGTTGTCCCTCTAATGTTGTGATAATCTTTCACAAACAGTCTTGCACTATAACTCTTAGAAGAAGCATTAGTGCTTGCATTCAACTCTGACAATGGTTTAGTTAAGGTAAACTTACCTACTTTAGGATTAACTGGATATAGAACTTCATTGTAGAATACTACTTCTTCTATTTTACCATCAAAAGCTTTAGTTGTTCCAGCAGCAGTTTCATTACCAATGAACATAACACCGTCAGCAGTATGTAAATCAGTTCCTAAAATCCAACCTTTGATTGTATTATCTGTTGTGTCACCGTGTGAACTTACAACAACTCCACTAACATCCTCTAATTTACCATTTATGAATAATTTACAATTACCTTCTGTCAATAGTGAGTCAAAAGTAGCTATAATATTCATAGGTATACCTGCTTGAACTTTACTAGTGCTTATCAATTGTAAAGCAGAATTTGCATCTGAGTAAAATCTAGCAACTATTTGCTCATTTTGGTCTACAAACAATTCAAAACTATTCTTTTTAATTATATAGTCACCATTAGCATCTACGTCTGTGCCATCATGAACTATATGTGCAACCACACTGAATTCATCAGTTACGTCACCTATACCGTTGTCTGCAGCAGTAAAGGGGTCATCATTACCATTAGTAGCACCAAGAGTTACATTATCATTACTACCATCAAATTGTAAAGTATAACCAGCTAGACCTTCTATATTATAGTGTGGCTTTCTAACATCTGTACCTCCACCTGCAGATGTAGATATATTACCCACTTTATTAGCTATAGTTCCAGCATCAGCGCCGTCAACTCCCTCATCATTCATAGGTATATGCATTATTGCACCTTTATACTGGTTTGGTATACCCTTTTCATCGTCAATTAGTATGAAACCATACCAAGCATCTTCAGATTCACAAGACCATGTTAAATCTATATTATAGGCGTCTATATCATTAGGTTTTATTTGAAAATTAGTAATCTCAGGTTTTTCATCTTCTATTATTGCTAGTATGTAAGGTTTGTTAGTGCCTGCCTCACTGTCTACATTAATTTTAAAATTTTCAGAAGGTGTATCAGGACCCAAAGCTATAGGTATAGTGTCACCGAATTCAAGGTCTTGGATAGCACCGCTAATGTCGATTTCAACATAACTATCATCATCAGTGGTTCTGTTGATACCTTTATATCCTATATGTCCACCTTTACCAGTTTCATTATCTATATCACCAAAACCATAATCAGCGAAGACTATACTGTTACCATCACTCTTTTCGAAAAATTCTAATTGTCTTCTGTTAATATCTTTACCATCGTTAAATAAAGTTTCATTGTAAGTAGCACCAGCCGTCTGTGCACCTGTTACCATTATAGCACTCTCATAGCTTTTATCAGGTAATGGCACATGTGTAGTATTAGCTCCCCTTCCTCCATATATAGAAGTTCCAATATTATAAATCTCAAAAACAACCCAAAATCTTTCAGGACTTACCATGAATGTTTGTATGTTGCTTATGTCTACCCCGTGTGGTTTTTGAAATGTTATATTTTTACCATTATAATCAACTACTGTTAATGATGTAACTCTGTTGGCATCAGCTGCAGAAGCACCATATTGATATACAACGTATGTTTCGTCTTTAGGCATACGGAAAACATCAGGGTTATCAACCCTTATAGTGTACTGGTCTACAACACTGACAACTCTGGCTGAGGCATATATACATTCTCTTTTTGTCATAACTCTATTTCTATCATGTGAAGAATTACCTGTAGGTCCACCTTGACCATCAAAATTAAAAAGAACTAATCCTTTTTGTGTGAAATTTTCTACTGCAGAAGCATCTGTGCTTCCTAGACCTATTTCTAATGCAGTAGCACCGGTACCACCTACATCTCCTACCTCTAATCCTCTAGAAGTATCACTAGGTACTCCACTGTCTGTATCGAAAAAAGCTGTTTGGTTTTGTTTACCTAACGCTTCAGTGACAGTACTATACCCTGCCCTTATGTTTGTAGTCTCAGTATCGAGTGTAGCGCTTGCTGTTGGCCTAAAAATAGCAGCATCGGTTGAAAGATTACCAGAACTAAACCCATTTAATAACATATAACGTGTAGTTCCTCCTTCTACATCAGCTGCGTCGTTAAAACCGAAAGCTAAGTAACTTGGCATAAGTTGTTTTGCGAAACTTAAATCTGGATAAGAACCAGTCTGTCTACCTAAAGTAGATTGACCAAAACCAAAATTATTGTGATTAGTGTAAATAGATTTTGGACTTGGTATTTTTATTTGTCCTTTGTTTATATTACTAGAACATACAGTAGCATTTTCAATCTGTCCGTTGAAATTTTTAAATTTAATTGAATCTATATAAACAATAGATTCTGTATCTTGAGGTTCTTTGATTTGTTTTTCAAGACCTCCAGAACCTGAACGAGTGCCAGCTGAATTACCATCAGTTATATGAATTTGTACATTAGCACCGTGGTTTGCAGCAGCCGTACCCGCAGGACTTACATCATCAGTTCCTCTTACTATAGTATAACTAGGGTCACCCTGCGTTGTACTTCTATCTGTAATTAAAACTACTTCAGAACCTAATAAAACTTTGTTACCCGGAACTAAATTTAAGAATTCTCTACTTTTTATATCTATAGCTTTATTTACGTCAAGGTCTATAGCATCTGATTTATACAAAACTTTGTTGTCTGATTTGACAGGCATTTTTGTAGCAGTGCCATCACCCATATCACCATCTAGTTCTAAACCAGAAAGTTGTTTTTCACTCGCATCTGTAGTACTGTCCATATGATGATGTAAAGATGGAAAGTTAACTAACCAAGTTGTTAACCATTTTGGACTATCAATGTGGTCAAAGTCATCGCCACTAAAATTAGTAACTGTTTCTACTATTGGACCTTTTGATTGTGTACCATCAGGACTGAAATGTCCTATTTGTGCAGCAGTTTTACCTTCTTCTAAAGTTATTATACATTTTACCCATCCATCTAAACTCCAGTCAGCATCTGTATCATAATCGACACCGTTATTAGTGTTAACACCTTTGAGTATAATTTCGTTTAAAGTACCGTCTAACTCTGTGTTATGTGTAGCAGCACTACTTGCATTTTTATTAAGAGTGCCGTACATTGTTGTGCCCTCATGATTATAATAAGTTATACCAAAGAAATCTTTAGCGCTACCTACTCCAGTTCCAGTACCACCTTGATGTCTTTTTACAAAAGAAAATAAGTCATCTGTAGCCAAAGGTTTTTCTTCACTACATGTAATTGCGAAACATCTATTAAGTCTGGTTTGTTTAGCACTTGCTACTTCATGGTAATGTAAATCAGTACTATCAGCAGTATCATAAAGCCTACGTTGTAAAACAGGTGCCAGTTTTTCTATATTGAAATCTATTTCTATAGTTGGGGTTGCATTAACATCTGTACCTTGCCACATCTTAGCTAAAGTAGTCGGTGTAGGTATAGGGGTTGTCATGAATGTACACTGTCTATTTTCAGTATAAGCAAGTCCTCCCTTTTTATCATAAACGATGTTAGTTCTTTGTTTATCCATAGAAGGGTAATAACAGTGCATTTTAGCCGCGCTACCTTCAGAAAGTACATTATCTGTACTAAATGTAATATCGGCCCAAGCTACTTGTTTAACTTCTCCATTTTTATTTAAATCTAAAAAAGGTTGTTCTCTACCTACATATGTAAAAATACTATTACTTTCAGTAACTCTTTGTCCTATTGCATCTTGTGCACTATCGAAATTATCAGGTTGTAAAGGTACTGTTGTTGCATATTGTATTTTTTTCTGGACTCTTTCTTTATTATATACTTCAGTGTTTGGTCCATGCCACAACTTTTTAGTTTTTGTAGTTTTATATGCATTAGTACCTCTTTTTTCTATAAAATACACCTCACCAAGATTTGGGTCGTCAGTACCGTACCTATCAAAGTGTGAATCTTCTGAAACTCCATAATATTTATTTTCATAGTAACCATTAGCGTATTTAGTACCATAGTGATAACCATCTTCTTTAGTTAAATAAGGTTTAGATTGTATAACTGTAGATTTTGCTATCTTTCTAATATCAAGAGGTTGTTCAGTATCTGGGTCAAATGAATCGAAATTTTCTTCTATTGTAGAAATATCGTTCAAATAAAAAGAAAAGGCAGCTACATTAGCATCAGCAACCATTGTAGAATTACTAGCTCCACCTTCATTATCACCTAAAATGGAATTGTTTTTCCAAGCTTTTAGAGCTGGTGTAGAAGCATTATCTCCTACATCTATACTATTTACAAACAAAGCTAACTTTGCACCAACGAGTGAAGTATCACCAAATTCTGGAGATTCTGGTAAATCACCATCTAACAACATAAACTGATTGCGCCTTAAATCATTAACACTACCAACCTGTAAATCCATATTTTGCTTACCATTATCATACAAATCAGGATATAAACTATCTGGGTTTGCAGTTCTTGTAATCTCTTTTTTCTTGAAAAATTTAACCATTCTATATTCCTCCTATATCATTTTGCCTTCTTAATGCTTCTGGTAAAACTTCAGCTATACGCTCAGCAAAGTCATCTGCATCATTAGTTACTATGTCGCCCTGTATATTTAAAGTTATGCCTCCCCCACCTAACATATTTTTACTTTTAGAAACAATAGTTTCGCCGGGTTCTACCATAACTGGGTAATGTCTTCCACCAAGACTAGCTCTACCACCCATGTCGTACATTCTTAAACCTGTGTCTGCCATAGGAACTGCCGTTTCTGCTGGTAAATCTAAAGGTGGAGGTGTCATTGCCATTTTCATGATTTTACCAAATGCTGCCATAGTTAAAGCACCTGTTGCCATAGCTGCAACCAAACCGGGTCCACCCTTCAATGCTTCTACTCCTGTAGCTTTAGCAATGTTATAAGCCATCATAGCCCCAGCCGCCCCTAGAAGTATATATCCTAACGTTTTGTAAGCATCTGAAGTTTTATTGATTAACATAATACCTGCAAACATAGCAGCGTTAGAACCTAATTGAGCTGCGGTCATAGCAATAGTTGACATAGTGCTCATTTTCGTGGTGTTGCTTACTACTATAAGTTGTTTAGTTTTTATATCACTAGCTACAGCATGGGTAGTTTCTGCGTTCGCAGCAGCTAATGTAGCAAAAGTGTTAGCTATCGTATGTGCTTGAGTAATCGGTAAAACAGAATTCATAACTTTGAACATCATCAAAGCTTGTAAACCATTTTCACCTAATAAATTTATTCCCTTTATTACAAGACGAAGTGGTATCATCAAAGCATGTAACGTACCAGATAGTCCCTTACCTTCTCCGTTCATATTACTAAACATTATTAAAAGCTCTCTTATCATATCAGATAACTCTACAACAGCTTGTAATACTACATCTCTCATAGCAACACCCATCTCAGTTAAAGCAGCTGTACCATCTTCAGCTCTTACTACGAAGAAAGATTCGAACTCTGCAGCAATATTATGTAATTGGTCACCAAAGGTATTCATAGTACCATTAGCTCTACCTACCTCGTCCGAGAGCAAAAATGGAGCCATTAGAGCATTTTTAATAACTTGTATTTGATTAGCTAAAGATTTTTGCTGTATTTCTGCCATTCTAGTTGCAGAACCTGCAGAATTTTGTAAGTCATTGACTGCATTTTCAAATTCATCTGCATTTTGAACTAAGTGAACGAAAGCAGTTGCACCACGAACATTCAAATCTTCAAGTAAAGTTGTCATCAAATCGACATCAGATGCAGCTGGACCCATAGCATCACTAAACTCTTTAGCTATTTCGGTTAACATTTTAAAGTTACCCTCAGAATCCATAATTTCAACACCCATTTTACGGAAAGCAGCAGTGTTATCTTCTGCATGTTGAGCAAACTCAGCTAATGCTTGACGTAAACCACGTCCTGCAATACCTGCTTCTAAAGCACGGTTAGTTAAAACTTGTAAAGAACCAAGCAACTGGTCAATATTTTGTCCAGTAGCAGTAAAGAAAGGCATAGCGAACTTGACAGCACTTGCTAAATCTTGATATTCAATCAAAGACATGTTAATAGCATGAGCAAACTTATCTGTCAATGCAGCCGATTCACTCATCTCTAAGCCAAAACCAAAGATAGTCTGTGTGGTTAACTTAGCAATAGTATCGTGGTCACCTTGTACAGCCATAGATAGTTTTAATGTGTTTGCTAAAACTTCTTGCGAATCGCTTGCTGAAAGACCTGCCGATGCAAGTGTGTATAAACCTTCTGATGCTGTCCCTAAAGATATACCATACTGTGTACCAAAGTTAACTATCTCATCAGAAAGGCTGAATAAAACTTCATTTGTAGTTTGGAAAATAGATTGAGCGTTCATCAATTCTTTTTCGAACTCTTGGAAAGTTGATATAAGACTTTGTAGCCTAAACATAAAAGTCATTAATGCTATACCACTAGCCATGATTGCACCCATAAAGGCACCAGACATTTGCATAGTTATACTTGTTATTGCACCATTTATTCTACCTAACAATGCCATTTGTTCTTTGTATAATCTATTATTTTGCATTATACCTTTATTAGTCAACATTTGTGATTGTCTAATCAAAGCATTATTTTTTCTTTTTATGTTAGCATTCTTTTCTTCCTCAGCACTCAACATTTTATGAGAACCAATCATTTGGTTTAATATGATACCTGCAGCTTTTCTTTCTGCTGTACCCTTTTTCAATGATAATACTTCTTGCTGCTGTAACGCTATAAGTTTTTTTCTCATAGCTGCTTCATTCTGCATAAATGTAGCATTAGAAAACGTACCACCCATACGTGCTTTAGCACCTAAAGCTTTTGCACTTTTAGCAAACTTTTCGTTTGCCGTTTTCATTTTCTTTAATGTTTGGTCATATAATCTATATTCTTTTTCATATCTAGCTTTATCTGTTTTCATCAAACTTTTAGGTGGTTTCAAAGCTTGCATAGCTTGTTTAGCTTGATTTTTAACTTTTTCTGTTATTTGTTTTTTTGAATTTTCTAAAGCTTTATCAGCTGCTTTGTTTTCAGCTTGTAAACCTATAGTTAATTGTTTATGTTGAGCTAGTAAATTTTTATTAAGTTTGTTAGTTTTAGATGCTGCAGCCTTCTCCAAACTAGATAATCGAGCCATATACTTTGACTGCATCTTGTTTGCGGAGTTATCGTCGAACAACATTCGCATGTTTGCTCGAACTGTAATTGCGCTCATCACCATTTTTGTTTTTTCCTTATCTTAGTAAATCTTTTAATGATGTACTATTTTCTTTAGGTTTGCTTATTCCAGCTAACCTCTCATATTTTCGTTTCAAATTCCTACTTTTATTGTAATCAGACCTGACTTCAGGTTTATCCTTTGACATATGACCTATATCTTTAGGAGTATATCCATCATATGCATGCATTGTCCGATATACATTGTATGCGTATAGTAATCCGTCCAGTTCGTGCCTTGGTGTAGATTTTATATCTTCTAAAGACATACCCAACTCTTTCATCAGTGGTATGTATAACATCACCACATCTGGATGTTGGCCGAACTTTATAGCTCGTTTGGGTTATCAACACCTAGCATTTTATTTGTTACAATAAATTTAGCTGAAGAAGGTAGTTTTCCATACACATCTATAGATAAAACAGACGTATCAGGTTTTTTATCCTGTGCCTTTTTCATCATAGCTGCTATCCTTTCCTTAGCCAATTCTAAGTATTGTGTATTTTTTTCTTCTTCAGAAAGACTTTCATCTATAACCAATGCTTTTGGCTCTTCACTTTCTGTCAATTCACACCATGAAATCTTTATTAACTTTCCATGATATTCTACTTCTGCTTCTT
>Ga0098036_1000920_pt1 | contig 11754 bp, 4 predicted proteins | sample 4_EtaG_FD_77064 | JGI IMG/M metagenome (GOLD analysis project Ga0098036, IMG submission 77064) | Marine viral communities from the Subarctic Pacific Ocean - 4_ETSP_OMZ_AT15127 metaG | ecosystem: Environmental > Aquatic > Marine > Oceanic | place: Pacific Ocean | collected 2015-01-07 | reverse complement strand
GTTAAAGCTGTAAGCGTACCTAGTGATGTTACGTTACCTTGAGCTGCGGTAGAGAGAGTACCTGCTAATGCAGTAGCACTCAATGTTCCGCTTGATGGGTTATACGTTAAGTCACCATCTGACTCTAATCCAATATTTCCCCCATCAACATCCCCACCTGCCGTGAAGATTATTGCGTTTGTTTCATTCGTGTTTTCATTATCGGTAATCGTAACCGTTGTAGCAACTGTTGCAACATCGGCAGTACCTGTTACATCGCCCGTTATGTCCCCAACAAATGCGGTGGATGTAATACTGGTTGCTCCTGTGACAACGCCAGCATCAATGCTTATAGTACCGTCTAATAAGATTGCTGATCCAGAAGCGGGTTCAATGTTAATAGCAGCACCAGAGTCTAATGTAAGCACTCCTGCTGAATCAATATCTACCGTGCCGTCAGCAGTAATTTGTACATTAGCTGCAGCTGCAGCGGCATCTGTGGTTACAAGGCTAAATGCTCCGTTTGCTGCTACTGTCATAACAGCTGTATCACTGGATGATCCAGTCATCGTTATTACTTTACCATTTACTGCTACATCGTCTACAGTCAAAGCTGTTAAAGTGCCTAGGGAAGTAATATTAGTTTGAGCCGCCCCAGTTACAGTAGCTGCAGTTCCAGACGCATTACCTGTAACATTACCAGTAAGTGCCCCAGCGAATGCCGTAGCTGTTACTAGACCTGTTGATGGATTATAAGTTAATGTGCCGTCGGATTCTAAGCCTATATTTCCACCGTCAACATCTCCTCCAGCAGTAAATATTATAGCGTTATCTTCATCAGTGCTTTCGTTATCTGTAATGGTAACTGTAGTTGCGACCGTAGCCACGTCTGCCGTACCCGTTACGTTACCAGTTAACGCCCCTGAAAATGCTGTAGCGGTTAAAGTTCCGTTAGAAGGGTTATATGTGAGGTTTCCGTCAGATTCTAATCCTAAGTTACCTCCGTCTACGTCGCCTCCAGCCGTAAATATAACGGCATTGTTTTCATTTGTGGATTCATTATCAGTAATTGTTACGGTAGTTGCCACAGTTGCTACGTCTGCTGTGCCAGTTACATTACCAGTCAAAGGACCTGCAAAAGCATCGGCAGTTACTGTACCGTCAAAAAATGCATCTTTAAACTCTAATGAACTAGTTCCCAAATCTATTTGGTTATTTGTAACAGGGTAGAATGCACTTGCAGACAAAGTTAATCTAGCGGCATTATCAGCCTTAAAGTCTATTTCGTTAGCCGTACCAAAATCTATGGCAGTTTCTGCGTCCTCACCTAGAATTAAGTCCGTAGCGTAAATAGATGTTATGCCTGTTTGGGCGGCATCTACTGTAAAGGTTAAATCGAATGGGTCACCATCACTACCATGACTAGTGTCTGTCCAGTTAGTAGTAATGCCTGCACCTATAAATTTAACTTCTTCTGCGTTACTGATAGAAACTTCTGTTCCGTCATCATCTTCTAATATCCATGCTGACATTCCACCAGAAGCTGCTGCAGCCCATTTAACCCCAGTTGCTTCACTACTGTCAGCGGTTAAAACATAATCATTAGTGCCTATAGCTAACATAGAAGGATTTCCTGAACCATCACCAATTAATATATGTCCTTTGGTACTCATGTCCACGCTTGCAATAGCGGAAGTGCCGTTGCCTATAAGTACTCCGTTTGCAGTTAAAGAACTTGCACCAGTTCCTCCGTCAGCAACTGGGACATCAGTTCCACCTGCTCGGTAAACTGCATTACCTTCAATTGTTATATCTCCTGAACTAGCTCGTACTATAGTAGTATCACTTGCATGTCCTAATTCAATTCCAGTAAGTTGTGGACTGTCTCCAGTACCTACGCCTATAGATGTTCTTAGCGTAGCGCCTGATTCGGCTACAGGGTCGGTAGTACCATCCCCCACAATCATTTCACCGTCTGCAAGGACTGCCATTGCCGTTACAGCGCCTGTTCCAGAGCCGAGCAGTACACCGCCATCTGTTAGCGATGAAGCCCCTGTACCACCGTCTGCGACTGGTACGTCAGTTCCTCCGGCTCGGTAGACAGCGTTGCCCTCTATAGTAATGTCCCCACTACTTGCACGAACTATCGTAGTGTCGCTGGCGTGTCCAAGCTCTATTCCTGTAAGTTGTGGACTATCGCCAGTACCTATACCAATGGATGTTCTTAAAGTTGCCCCGCTTTCTGCAACTGGGTCTGTTGTTCCGTCACCAACTATCATTTCTCCATCGGCTAATACAGCCATTGCCGTAATAGCACCAGTACCTGAACCTAATAACACACCACCGTCTGTAAGAGTTGATACGCCTGTTCCACCATGTGCTACAGCTATATCGGTTGCTTCCCAAGTTCCAGTGGCAATTGTGCCAATACTTGTAATGTTAGTTTGGGCGGCTGTAGTTATAGTTCCTTCTAAACTATCTACAACTAAAGTTCCTAATGTAAATCCGCTTGTAGTGTTTACGGTAGTAGTTGGTGCTTCGTGGCTATTTCCAGTAGTTGCAAATAGCTTCCATTTATCAGAATCAGAAGCATCTCTAAAGAAACCTGCGTATTTAACACCACTGTCGGTATATTTTGCGTATAGCCCTAAGTCAACGGAGTCAGCACCGTTTCCATTTCCTAATAATATCAATGGGTCTTCTACTGAAAGGGTAGCGGTATTTACAGTTACGGTATCGCCATTAACAACTAAATCCCCTGCGATAGTTACATCGTCTGGTAAGCCTATAGTGACTGTCCCAGAGCTTTCCGCTACTGTGACCTCATTGCTTGTACCAGCGAATGTCATAGTGCTACCTAAAGTAATAGCCGTAGAACTACTTCCATCTGAAACTGTAACAGACCTAGCATCAACATATGCCTTAATTGATTGTTGTGTTGCAAATTTAGTGGCACTGTTACTACCCATAGCATCTTCATCTAAAGATAAAGCCGTAAAAACATAAGTGGGTATACGGGTAACAGCAGACTTTCTATTAGTTCCCCCGCCGCCATCATCTATAATAATTAGGTCAGCATCAGCAATGTTGGCTCCGATATCATCTAATCCGTCAATATCTAAGGTAGAAGCAGATTCACCACTACTACCTCCTAACTGTGATTTTCTTGTAAATAAATTTTTTCCGCTAACTGATAAGGGCATTGATTACCTCCCCCAGATAATTCCACGCACCCTTACATTAGTTGACGTGGCTCTGATTACCGATATTTTTGTTCCAATCCATACATCATTATCAAAATATCCTTCATCTGCTGGCACATACATTGAGCTAGTTGTTGCATCTGCATCAAACTCAATATACGCATCACCTGTTTCTACCACTAAACTAATTTTATTCGCCTCTTCCATATTTCCAGCTACTAGTACTACATCAGTTGCATTAGCATCTGTAGTTGTAACAGTAAAAGTTTTATGTTTACTATAATTTTGCAGGAGTTCAATTTCCTGTCTCCAAGGTCTAGTCGCCATTTTGTGCCCCCTTCTTAAACGCTAATAATGTAGGAGTCCCATTTCCTAAGAAATTTTTTCCTTTAAAGTAAGAACCGCTAGGTAGTTTAAATCCCTCTGCTCGTTCAATAGCGCCCATAGACATGTATCTAGGTTTCATTATTTCATCTATTAAAACAGCGTTCTTATCAACTAAGTATTCATTTTCATCCATAAGTTGAGCAATCTGCTCATTCATAGCTGTTATTACTTTACGCATTTTTTGTATTTCAGATTTATTCACCCTACCAATCTCCGTAGAATTTTGATAATCTGCTTCAACTGCCTCTGCCCATGTTCTTAACATCTTTCTAGTCTGTTCTAATTCTTCTTTTTCTTCTTGCAGCGTATTTGCTACACGTTGCCAATGGCTTAAATCCCGACTAAGTTCACTATTCTTCTTAGTCTCCTGTTTATATTTTACTTGAGTTGTCGAAAAAACTTTCTCAATTTCATCAAATTGTTGTTTAATATCTCCTAATTCGTTTTTATTATCAAGAGCTTGTTGAGTCGAAGTTTGTAAAGATTCTAATAGCTGAGTGTTTTCATTCGTTAAACCTTCAACTTGATTATTTAAAGTTTGTATATCATTAGATAACGATACATTAGATTTTTGTGCTAAATCTAATGTATTTACTTGAGCGCTATACTGACCTTTAAATGATTTTAATGACTCTTCAATAGATTCTTTTTCTTTTTTAATTGTTTCACCATGCTCTACATCCGCTTCTAAAAGTTTAATTTTTTCATTAAGCTTATCTTCCCTAAATTGAGAATCCCGTGTATGTTCCTTTAAAGTTTCAGTTTGAGAAAGCATTTGGGTATATTGATTTTCCATATCATGGAGTCGGTCTACTTCGCTAGTTAATAATTCTATTTGATTATTTAACTCTGTTTCTTTTGTTTCATTTACAAAAGAAATAGTTCTAGTAGTGCGAGAACGTGGCTTTGTAGGTTTAGCTAAAAAATCATTCAGCTTCATCTACACATTCCACAAACTTCTTTGCGTAAAATTTAAAGCCTAAAATTGCATCGGGAGCATTTTTAATCCATTCTTTTGGAGTTTCATAACGAGAAACGAATGTGCCATTTTTAAGCATTAAATTACCTTCAAGTAACATTTCAATATCGGAAGCGTGAGGCCCTTCTAAATGTTCTATAATTATAGAATCTCTAAGGTCGGACCAATAAACAGTTCCGCACCACACATCATGTGGAATAACCTCTTTCCAAAATTGTATGTAATAACGCATAGGAACATCGTGTTGAACGTCAACATTAGTTCGAGTAACTTCACTTGAATTATCGGTAGTATCGTTTTTAATAGTACCTACCTCTTCTACAATAGTTTTTGTTGCCTTAGACTTAGTAGTCGTAGGTTTTTTCTGTGCTGGCATAATAGCCTCCTCTATACTTTTACTTGTGCTTGGGTTTTTGTTTATGTCTGCGAATTAGGCTGTCTAATACTTTCCTAGTTGGTTTTTTACCTTTTATATCTTGCACTGATGGATGTTTAGATTCATGGGGGGTAGCTACACCCGAATCTGTAGGCGCTCTAAAACGTCTACCTGCTTCAGCACTACCTTCACCTCTCCCTCCGTGACCATCAGATGCAATCGAATGTTCGTGAATTCCTGCTCCTGTTCCCCTAAATCGTTTTCGTCCCTGTACTTCAACAACAGTATGTCCTACGTTTTCTGGTCGAGTCCATCGTTTTTTTACAGGGTCCCACATTAAACCTTGTCGGGGGGGAACGGGGGCATGGTCTTTTAAAATAGCTTTCCCAAATCTTTTATTTCTTTGTCTGGATTCAGCAATTACACGTTCCCAATCTGCTCTTTGTGCAGCTGTCATTTGCCCACGAGGAGCTTCTACGAATGTATCACTTAAAAACCATCCGGCTAATGCTCCGCCTAATGCGGCTTCTCCCGGCGTTATTCGTTTATAAAAATTTTGTAATAGTTTATATTTTGTAGTCATATATTATTATACTATTTAAATTGAATAATTAAATTTTTATTATATGTTAGGATAGAATTAACGTCTAGCTCTACGTTGCTGTGCTCTATTAGCAATTCTATTAGCTAAATCAGCAATATATATTCCTTTAGTAGCTAATCCTGTTAAGCCTCTGGCAGTAGACCCAGTTAAATTGTTACTATTTAAAAGTTCGTGAAATCCCTGTCTCATTTGTGAAAGGCCCTCTTCCTGCAATTGTTTTGCTCTAATTTGACGGTCGGATAATCCTTTATTATCTCTATGCGCTTGTCCTGATTGAGTTCTATTTTTTCTAGAATCATGAACTCCTGTATGGTCGGTTTCATGGTCTCCGATACTATGAAAAGCGTCGGGATTTAAAACAATACCTTCTTTATTTTTTTCAATTGTTGGACTGGCTCCATGTAAACTTTCATCTGAATCATGCCCAAATATATTTTTCATGCTTCTACCTAATGCATGTTTAATCGCATCTCTATTAGATAAAGGAGCATCTGAATCTGGGTCATTCCAATTAGTTCCAAAAATACCACTCCCGCTAATGTAAACCCCACCATTACTAAAATCATGCGAGTTATCTGTAGTCATTTGTACTTTATTTCCATCAGCGTCTTGAAGAACATTTCCCTCAGCATCGGTATACTCCCCGCCTTTCATATGCACCTCTCCTTGCATATGGTCTTGGAATTGCTGACCAGTTAAGTACTTACCCCCATCTCCCATGCTATCTTGTGTCTCTTGTAAATTCTCAGGTAAAACCCAGTGATGGATACCGCAAGCCCATACCAATGCCATTCCAGTTGTTTTGGAAATAGGTGCTGGGCTAGGGGGTTGGCAGTTATCTATACGCTCTTGTTCTTGTTCTGCTTTAGATTTTAACTCTGAAAAAGCTTGTAGGACTTCCGGATGCTCTTCTCCAATTTGTCTCATAGCTGTTTGAGCCTGTCGTTTTTCAACTGAGTTATCTGGAGCTGTTTGTTCTTGATGGGCGGCTTGCATATATTCTTTAGCCGCTTGACTTTTTAAAGCATCTGAGGCAATTTCTGGATTATGTCCCATACTTAAAGCTCTAGAATCAACTGCATCTGCATCATATTTATTTGTAGCATTTTTATTCCCGCTCATTTCTGCATAATGTTCAGCATGGGCTTGAGAAGTACCACTATCTTCTTGTACTTTATAGTTACCATTTTTTCCTAATAAAGTAGTGTGACTAACTTTTCCATTTTCATCGGCATGAATTAGTTTATCATAGCCGCCTACATCAGATTCACGGGCTCTCGTATCTCTACCTTCTTGCCCATGTACATGTTCATCTAATGCATCGGATAAATTTTGCTGTTGAGTATTAGTTCGTGTACTAGTTTGTGCTGCGGAAGCCGCTTCAGAATGATTTTCATTTACTTTATCGTTTTCATAATCTTGACTTCCTATATACCCTCTACGACGTACTTCTGCTTCTAAGTCTTTTGGATTGTTATATTCGCCGGACTCTACTAACTCAGCTCTAATTCGTTCCTCGTTTTGCGTATGCTTTCTTACGGCTGCATCGGTAGTATCAGTATGAGCATTGTAGTTGTTTCGTAAAGAGTCGGCTCTACTAGTTAGACCTTTTTTTTGCGCTGCTGATAATACATGTCCGTGTTGTGCCATTAATTCATGAATTTCTTTATACTCATGAGAAGCATCTGAAACACTTATATCAGGGTCTATCTGACTTGCTAAAATAGAAGCCGCTTGTTTTTTAACCTCTTCATTACTATAATGCTCTTGTAGTTGAGATTGTTTTGTTTCCTCTTTTGTTTTTGTTGTTTCATCCGTTTGATGTTCTTTAAGTTTAGATTGTTTTTCTGCATGGGTTAAATTACTTTTCTTTTTAGTATGGGATTTTTTATCTTCAGTAGACATATTAGAATTTTTAATTTCATTATGTAAATCATCTTTTGCCCCACTTTCATGATGACTTAATTCTGTATTATAAAAAGTTTGAAGACCTTTAAGGTTTACATTTTCAATTAACTCTTTAACTTTAGGGTGAATATTTTTATTAGCAACATCTGAGGTAAACCCTAATTCAGACAGCTGAGATTTAAGAGTATTGAATGTTTGATGAGTTTCAGCGTTTTTAAAGTCGTCTGGCATGCTTCTTGCTATAACATTTCTAGGAATAGTAGGGTACTCTGCTTTTGAAGATTCTTCAACTGCCCTGCTAATCTGAGATGATATGTCAGAATAATTAATTTTTTGCCCAGAAATTTTGCTAGATTCGGCTTGTAAAATAGCATTATGTATAATCAATCTACCGAATTCAGCATTACTCATAGTACTCTGTATATCTTCATCAGACATACCTGCTCGCAATTGAGACACCACATCGTTAACTTGTCTCATAATAGTAGTATCATCGTAAATAGATTGATACCCTTTATTTTTAATTTTAAAACCTTTTTGCTTTGTAGAGTATGGGTCTGGAAAAAACCCAACAGGAGCAAAGTCTGAAGATGAAATTGTGACAGGTTCCCCTGTTTGTGTTACCCCTTCTGATGCTTCGGTTATATTTTCTGTCTTAGACTCTTTTTGAGCTGTAAAACTTTTTAAGTCGGATAAGGTTGTAGAAGAATTTTGAAGTAAAGTATGTACATCATCATTATCTATTCCGTGTGTATTAGCTAAAGTTTCAGCCTCTTTTAATGCATTAACATAGTTCTTAGAATCGGTTAATTCATTTCCTGAATTTCTTTGGGGCATGAAGTCAGCATAATTTTCAGACGTATGGTCAGTTTCAATTCCTAATTTTCTGCCAATATAATCCCCTTCGGCATTATTTTGAGATGTTGAAATAGCTGTCCTTACGTCAGCACCTAATCCTCTAGAATAAGTGTTTCGGTCTTGACCACTAAAAACCATTCCTGCTTTACTTACCCTAGTTTTAATTGCGTCTTGAATAGCTTTAGGGCTAATTACACCACGACTATTTCCCCTAACTTCTTTATAAGCATCTAATAATAAGGCGTTATTAAAATCTTCGGTGCTATTAATTTCAGTAGAATCAATATGCGGTAAATTCTCTCTAATTACATCTAACATTTCGTGGATATCCGGATTGTTAAAGAGGCCGTGTAACTCGCCTACTTCAACATTCTTCCCAGTTTTTAATTTATTACGTGTAGTAAATCCTGATTCTTGAAGTCTATTTAATAAAAGATTATCTTTTTTATTATTTTGAGCGTTCACGCTTTCTACTGTAACATTGGGGAAAGGGTTATCTGCAGTAACGGGAGAATCTACATGCTCAGGACCCGGTGCATTAGCGGCAACAACAGCAACCCCTTCTTCCACTTCATGTTTTTGAGCATCGGTTAAATTACTACTATCTAAAACTGCTTCTACAACAGTGTTTGGTTGCGCTGATAAAAGATTCTTAGTGACAGCTACTTTTGTCTTGCTACTTTCTCCATTACTGGTTTCATTATTTATTTTGGTTTTTATCTCATCAACCGACTCAGTCGTATCATTTATTCCATTTGTATTTTGCTCTTTAGAATTGTTCTCATGAGCTTCCTGATTTGAATCTAAATGTCTATTGTGTAAAGAATTTAAAGCTTTAAATTTATTATTAGAAAATTCGCCTTCACTATTATATCTAGCTTTATTAGAATCAAATCCTTCCTTACGTTGGAATACTTCTCTTAGTTCCTTATTGTCTAAACTATTTAAAAGCTCTATTGATGAATCATGGGCATCTGCATTTTTTGGAGAATTGTCATCATTTAAAGCTAATGTGGTTAACAAATGGTCTCGGAAAATATTTAATCCATCTTGTTTATCTTTTCCTGTAGCTTCTCTCCAATCCAAAAGAGCAGTTAATTCGGAAGGCCCTTGTTGAGCTTGTGCATTAAGTCTTTTGGTTTCTACTGTTAAATTGTTAAGAGCATCGGTAATATGCGTATCGTTTGGATATTTTTCATTTAACGCTTCTAACTGTTCTCTAGTAGCATTTTTTAAAGTATTTTGTTTTATTCGGTTTTGAATAATAGGATTTACTTTAGCATTAGCTGCGGCGAATTCGCTTTGCAACTTATCTACATTTGTATTGGCTTCTCTAACTGCTCCGACAGCTTGTTGAATTATCTCTCGTTGGTTTTCTCTTTCGGGAGAATCTTCAGGAAGAGCATCAAAAATAGCCTGTTGTTCGTTTAAATAGGTTTTTGCTTTATCTAAATTTGTAGTGGCGGTAGTAACTTTGTTATTTTTATTAGCTCGTTCACTATTATTATTAGCGGGTTTTGTAGCGTTATAATTTTCTAAATAATGATTAAAAGCGTTTTCTGATAAACCTTTACGTTCAGCTTCTACTGCTTCAGTAGTTCCTTCTACTACCACTTCTTCAGTAGTTTCTTCTGGAGCATGGTGGTTTGTAGTAGTGCCGTCTCTTTTTGTGGTAATCCCGTTATTATAAGTATCAAAATGATTTGTAGTATTACCCCCATACTTATCCGAAGAATCTACAATGAATAATTCAGGATGCCCTTTACCTTCTAACCCCTTTCCATTACCAAGAGTTGCAATATAATATTGCTCTTCTGGATTTAGGTTTGCCCAATCCTTAGTATATAAGTTGTCTTGTAATTTTTCTTCTCTAGGACGTTCATCACCATTCCATGTAGAAAGGAATGTTTGAGAATTAGATGTATTACCTTCTGCTCTACGGTCAGTATTTATATTAGGTGTTGTAGAACTTTCGCTTGAGGTTACCGACGAGCTTGCTGGTACAGCTGTACGTGGGTCAAAGGAAAATCCTGTTTTTGCCTGTTCGTGAAACTGTGCGGTTCCCCGTAACTCAGATATTTTACTACTTAAAGTTTGTAGATTTTCAGGCGATAAAGAATTAATTAACTGTGTTAACCTAGCTGTTTCAGGTCCTGACTTCGCAGTCAGTAAATTATCCGGAATTTTTCTGTCATTATCTAAGATTTCTTTATGGTCAGAATTACTGTCCTCTAAGTTTGCATTTTGTAAAATTTCATTAAATGTAGTTTCTAATTGAGTTTTAGGAAGATTATCCCCTGTTACTTCTGGATTTTCGGACGCTTCATGGCGGGCATCATCTAAAACTATTCTGAGTGACTCAGCTAATCCTTGTTTTGCTGCGTAATCTTGATAATCTTGTTCGGTAGGTGAACCTGCTGGAGCTTCAGTTGTTTCTTCAGCAGTAGCGGCAGGAGCTTCAGTTGTTACTTCAAGGGCTTTAATAGAATCAGAATAAAAATCAGGGTCGGGAAAGCTATCATTATTTAAAGCATTAAACTCTGTATCACCACTAAGTTCGTCTGATTCAGCATCAACCTCTTCGGGTATGGCTCCGGATGATAGGCTCCCACCATAGGGTTCTATAGGGTTTTGTTCTGCATGTATTTCAGCTTCGTCTAGTAAATCATTAAACGAATTTAAAAATTGATTTTTACTTTCTATTCTCTCACTACTAGTTAATTTATTTGCATAGTTGGATTCTAATGCGTAATCAGAGTCTGGGTCTGCCGAATGCTCATCTATATCATAAGTATTGTAACCGGAGTCTGTCGTATCATCTGGATATACGGTTACATGGCTAAAACTTCCATCTTCATGCATTAAGGCTAAATAAGTGGGAGACTCACCATTACCTAATACATTATTATTATCGTCTTGTACATGCCAGATAACTGCATCGTCTCCCCATTTATCTCCTATTTTTAACTCCGTGTCTGCGCCAGTAGCCTGACTTGGGGTATCATCCCTTTCAACGGTACTAGATTGCCTTCCTTCAATCGGTGTTCGGTCAGTAGAAATCTCATATGCAGTATACTTATCAGTAAAGTTTCCGTAAGTTGTTTGAGTTGTACCACCTTGAACTATTTCAAAATAACCTTTCTTTGCTAAATCTGCTAAGGTATTTTTAATATTAGCATCAGTTAATGCTTTATCTAAAGCGTCTAATTCTTCATCCGATAAATGGTCTTTTATTTTATCAATCATTTCTTGTCTATGATTTTCTTTTAGTTGGATGTTATCTCCTCTCCTATTACTTTTTCTATCAACATCACTTTTAAATTTTAGCTCGGTTAATACAGCAGATTCAAAAGGTGTAAGAGCAGCTTGGTCTGTAGAATCTTCAACGTCTTCCTCCGTTTCAGAAGAAACATTTTCGTTAGTTTCGTTTGCTTCAATAATGCTATTTGGAAATTGAGTG